>Ga0256830_1002261_pt1 | contig 12845 bp, 5 predicted proteins | sample 128326metaG_FD_190537 | JGI IMG/M metagenome (GOLD analysis project Ga0256830, IMG submission 190537) | Hydrothermal vent microbial communities from Lau Basin, Pacific Ocean - 128-326 | ecosystem: Environmental > Aquatic > Marine > Hydrothermal vents | place: Pacific Ocean: Lau Basin | collected...
TTGTTCTTTTCCATCTTCTGTTAAATTATTATTTTCTATTTTACAATTATTTTTAATTGAATTACTTTCAGTATTTTCATTTTTATAATTAATTTCCATATCATTAATATTGAAATGAGACAAAGAATTTATCTCATTATTATGAGGATTAATAAAAGAATATTTTTCATATTCGATTTCTTTAAAATTATTACTAAAAGGTGATGAAATTTCTATATTTAAACGAGAAAATAATTGAGATGTATTTAATAAATTTTTTTCTTTTAAAGCTTCTACAATAAGTCTAGCATTCTCTCTTTCGTTGCTTGAAAGTATAAGCTTAGCAGCTGTATCATCTTCTACTATATCCTCAACAACTGAAAATGCAAAATTAAGATAAAGATCATATACATCTTCAGATGAAATTCGATTTAACCTCTCTGGAGAAAATTCTTCAATTCTTAAAATTTCATCTTCTTTATGTGAACCTTGAAGATACGTTTTATACATTTTGAAAAGAATTACATATATTGGTGTTCGAAATCTATTAACTATTGAAGAAGAAATCGTCAAAATTTTATTTGTAATAGAAAATCCAATAGATTTATCTTCTTTTCTTTCTATTAAGATTTCTTTATTTTCATCATCATCATCATCAATATCACTATCATCATTATCATCATCAGAATCAGAATAATCAGAATCAGTTTCATATTTCATATTACTATTACTACTATTATTATCATTTAGTTTTTCATTTTTACTTTGAAATATATGTTCTGATAGAAATTTACTAATTTCTTCCTTATCTGATTCTTTAATATCATTTTTAGTTAATAATTTATTAATTGTTTTTTCAAGTAAATATTGAGAAAACCGATTAATAAAATATTCTTTAGAATATTTAATAAAAACCATACTTACATACATTACAATTAATATAATAACACTAATAATCATCAAGCGATTGAAAAACTTAATTTTATCATATAAATATCCAATGCTCATAACAATTATCCATATAACAAAAATAGAAATAAATTTTTTCACATTTTCCAGAGAAATCAACTCTAAGACAAATCTCTTCTTCATTTTTTTTTAACTCTTTTTTTTATATATTATAATATATCTTTTTTTGACTAATATTGCTTTAAAAAAAAATTCTCTAAAATTTCAATCTTTATTTTTTTTATTTAAAAATTAACGATAAAAATCTTAATTTTCAACAATTTATTCATCAAATTTAATTCATTTAAATAATTAAAATTTAAAAAAAAAATAAAAAAAAATACGGTGCTTTAAAACTTAAACTGGAAGTTCTTCTTTCATATTTTTAATAATAAAATTCGCTTCATCAATATTCTTTTTTGATCCTTCCATACTAAGAGGTCTTCTATGATGCAATTGCTGGTGTTTGAGATGATGTTGATGATGATGTTGATGATGGTGATGATGAAGAGGAAGTGTAAAATATCTAAAATTTTCTTTAGCTGTACTCTTTTCATTTGTCTTAATATTTTCTTTATGTTTATGTTGTTGTTGTTCTTTATGATGTTCTCTTATTTGTTTAGGTCCTAGGGCTGCATCTGTTTCTCTGGTATGAATCTCAGGAACATTAGGTAAAACTGCATTGCCAACATTTCCATTATCATTCTCATTATTTTCATTAATTTTAAATTTAAAATGATGAGATAATCCTAATGGATCCTTTTTAGGAATAATTGCGGCTTTTCCTTCACTTAAAGAATAAGGCCGATCTTTTTCATTGATTTTATGATGAATTGGAGTCCCCATAATTTTTTCTGAATCATAGTCAATAGCTGGTAAATTACCAGCTTTTAGTCGTTCTTTTTGTTCTATACCCATTATATTTCTCTGTTGTTTATCATTATCGTTACTAAATATTTCATTTAAAAACTTATCTACATTAATAGTTCGAGTTCGTTTTCTAATTGATCGATCAAACGAAGGCATAATCATATTTTCGTCACTTAAATATTGATAAGGTAACTCATGAAACATTGAATCTTGTTCATCTAAAAATCTTACTCTTTTTTGTAACGAGGGTCTTAAATTCGGAGCTTCATCAATATTAGTATTTAATTCTTGTTTTTGATTCTTATCATAAATTTCCCTGTCTCTAATAGGCGATCCCATAATTGGAATCAGCAATTTATCATTTAATGAAGGAATATTAACGTCTTCTATTTGTCGGTAACTATCTTCAGATGGAACAACTGGAATTTTATTAGATTTTTTCATTATTCCTCTTTCTTGTCCTTTACTTTCCATATATTCCAATTTTTGAGCTTGATTTATCATCTGATCAGGAGGATTAAAAACGGTAAGTGGTTTGTTAGCTCGTCTAATATAATGATGTAAACTGTCTTCTAATTCATTATCATAGTCAATATTAATCGTAGCAGGATTGTAATTGTTTGGAAGTATATTGTTTCTATTATTACGCAATCGCATTCCTCTTCGACTCATTCTACTTATTTCTTCTTTGGTAAGATCGGTATCGGGAAAATTCATTTTTGCATTTTGTTGTTCATTATCAAATTGGGTCATAAATCTTGACTGATCATAAAAAAGGTTATTTCGATACCGTGATATATTACCTATCTCCTCTTTAGTAATATATTCGGTATCAGGAAAATCAAGTTTAACATTATATTCTTCATCAATAGGATGATCCATAAATCTTGATTCATCATAAAATACATTACTACGATAACGAGATACATTACTATTAAAAGTAACTTCGCTTTTATTCAATGTATCTAATTCAGCGAGATCAGAAGGAATCATATTTGTGGTGCGATGACCTAAGAAACCTCCATGATTTTTACCTGCTTGCCACATTTCTCCATTATCTATACCTTCCATCTCAATTGGTTGTTCTTCGATATAAATATTTCTGTTTTCTTGTAAAAATTGAGGTTTCGGATAAAAAAGTGGATCATTAGCATCTCTTTCCTCATAGGCGTCAAGTCTGAATCTTCGAGTATCTAAAGCTTCTATATTAGAATTGAAAGTAGATTTGAAAGTAGGTTTAGGAGGATTATTGTATACTGCAGGATTAAAATCAGTAGGATATTCTCCTTTAGGATCAGGATAAGCTCCATCAGGACGAAGAGGAAGAGTTGAACCACGATGAAATTTTGCAATAGATGGACGTTGATATTCTTTACTATTTAAATATTCATTAATTCTTTCTTGATTTTCAAAAATTTTTACATTTGGAGTTCGTTTTATAAGATATGATTCTCTTGGTTGAAAATGTTGAGATTTAAACATTCGTTCAAGATTTTCTTCCGTTTCTTGTTGAAATTTATCATCAAAATCATAATTGAATTGAGAATTTTTATCATTAAAAAAAGCTGCGGGTTCTCTACTTTCAATTTTTCGTCGTCCATATCCAGGATGATGATAATCAATATCCTTAGTTTGAAAATGAGATCTAGTTCCTCTTCTATTAGAATGATCTTTCATTAAATTAGAAGGTTTATGATTATCGAAAGAAGTATCCCAGTTAAATCTACTATCTTTGTCATATTTATCTTTTTTTGTAGAATTATCAGAAACAGAAGAAGAAGATGATGATTTGAAAGTGAAATTCTTTAATTGATCTTTATAATATCCTGGTATATCTGCAAGTCCTTGAGCTATTGATGATTTATCCAATTTTCCTTTTATTGTTATATTTTTTTTACTTTCAGGACTGAATTTACTTTTAAATAATTGAGGTTGCTGTTGATCTTTGTTATTATTATTTTTTTCAAAAGAAGGAGGAATAAGATTCTTTTTTTCCATATAAGCTCGAAGAGCCATTTTTTTTTAAAAAAAACTTTTCAGTTTTTTTTTCTTTTAGATTTAAAATAATAAAAAAAATATGAATTTATAATTGTATAATTTGAAAAGTTAATGAATTCTTAATTTATAATATCATTATTAAAATATCCTTTTAAATAAAATATGAAAACTTAAGAATTTGAGATAATTTTTTATTGAATTAAATTTAAAGAGAAAAAAATATAAAATTAAATTGTTTTTTTATATAAAAAAATATTTTTAAAAGAATTATAAAAAAGTAAGAAATAAATAAAAATAAGAATAATGGAAAGAGTCAGAGGAAATTTTCCATTGGAATTTAGTAGTGAAAAAGAAGAATTAGAGTTTGTTAGTAGACGAGATAAACAAAATATTTTGAAACTCGCATCAAGAGGAGGATTAAGTGAGCCAAGAAAACCAGTTAAAATAGAATTTAAACAACCTGAAGAAATAACAATAACAACAGAAGAAGAAACAGGAGAAAGAGAAGAAGAAAAACGAAATCTAGAACAAAGAATTCAAGAATGTCGAACACAACTAATAAATATTCAATCAAGAATAAAAGAATTAGAACATAATAATCAAGAATTACAAGAACAAAAAAATCAATTAGAAGAACAAAAACAAAATCTGTCAGACAATATTCAAAGATTAGAAGATGAGAAACAAGAAAAAGAACGAACAATTGAAGAATTACAACGACAAATTGATGAATTGCAACGACAACAACAAAAGTCAAAAGAAGAAGAAGGAGAAAGGGAGGAAGAAGAAGGAGAAAGAGAGAGAGAGATAAATCGGGAACTCAGAGAATGTCAAGAAAAATTACAGCAGAAAGAAGGTGACATAGAATTAAAAAATACTGTTATAAATTTGATTTCAGATAGTATTTATAAACTTCAGAAATTTAAATTTATAACAAATACAGAATATGATGCGATAATATCAAATCTTTCTGATAATCAAAAGTATAAATATTCAAAAATACAAAAAATATCTGAATTGTTAAGAAATATAGAAGGTTTATTCATTACAGATATTGAAATAGAAAGTGAAAAACTAATATTACAAGTAGACATGGAGAAGATGAAAGACTATATTATTCTTAAGTTATGTTCGAGTTTAACTGAACAGTTTCCTTTCTCTGAATTTTCTTCAGAAGAAAAAAAGGTAAAATTGTATTATTTTATGACAAAATTTGCATCAAGAACGATAATACTTCTTTATGAAAATATTTATTATTTTATTCATCAAATATTGCAATCAAAAATTAATCTTACTGAAGAGCCTGAAGAACTAGAAAGTCTTGAAAATCAATCTGAAATTGAGCAGGAAAAACAAAGAGATATTTTTAAAAGTATTTCAAGTATTGAATTGAAATGGTTTTCTCCTGGATCTTCTGAAAGTTCTCGAATTGAAAATACTATGGAAATTAGTAAAAATTTTTCAATAGATGATTCGGTTTATGAGGCATATACATACTTTGTTTTGAATGAAATTAGCTCAAAAGTTTTTGCAAGAAGTGAATTTAGAGAAGAAGATAAATCTCGATGTTATAGTTTTAATGATGATTTAAAAAATTTAATAGATGAATGTTTAAATATAATGAGTAATAGATATTTGAATAATGATGATGAAAAAATATGGGCTAAATTACTTTTACTTTACATTATATATGATGATGATGGAAAGTATCAAAATTATGAAATTTTTGATATTTTAAATGGGATTTTACATACAGGTAATTTTACTTTTGAAAAAAAAGAAGAAAAATTTAATTTGAGTACAGGAGAATATGTTTCTAGAAATCAAACTTATAAATTATTTCTTATAATAAAGAAAGAAAAAAATAATATAATTATAAAATTTCATATACAAAAAAATCAAAAAAATATAAAAGAATTAGAATTAGAAAATATAAAAATTATGATAACTATTGATGATTTGAATAAAATTCAGAAAGAAGAAAACAAAATTAAGGCTTCGAAATTATTCCTTCAAAAATTAATTAAAATTTTTCAGGTTCAGACTCAGCAGAGTCAGCGGGGGCAGTCGAGGCAGTCGAAAAAGCGAAGAGGAGGAACGGTAGTAAGAAAATAGAATAATTAAACAAATATTTTTTTTTTTGTAAATTTTTAATTTAAAGAAAAAAAAAAAATAAAATTATTATATTAAATTTAGAAATTAAGAAAAAAAAAATGATTAAAGGTAATTTTCCAGTGAGATTTAGTAGTGAAAAAGAGGAATTAGAATTTTTGAGAAAGTTATATAAATCTAACGTCTTAGAGCTTATTTCAAAAGGTCCATCTATATTATCCCCCACACCATTATCATTATCTGAGGAAAAAAAAGAAAAAAAAGAAGTTAAAGAAATTAAAAAAACTAAAGAAAAAGAGAAAATAACAGAAGAATTGAGTTCATGTAAAGAAAAATTAACTGAATTAGAAGTAACGATTGGAAATCTAAAAAATGAATTGGAAACAAAAGAAGGAAATTTAAAAATAATACAAAAGGATAAAGAAAATTTAGAAGAGAATATAAAACAATTAAATAAAAATAAACAAGAAATAGAAGAACAAATTAAAAATGTAAATGAAGAAAAAAAGCAATTAAAAAATAAATTAGATACTTGTGAAGAAGAATTGAAGAAATCAAAAGATGAAAATATATTATTACAAAATCAGTTTGATCAATTACAAAGAACAATTGAAGAACAAAAAACAGGAAAAGAAAAAGAATCATTACAGAAAATTACAAATTTACAACAAAAGATAGAACAATTAGAAGAGAAAAATAGAGAATTACAAGATGCAAATAAAAAATTAATAACAAATTTGAATGTGAGTAGTACAGAACTAGAAAAATTTAGAGATCAGAATAATGAATTGAAGGAAAATATTAAAACAATAAAAAAGAACAAACAAGAAGAGGAAAAAAAATTACAAAATATAATTAGCGGATTGAACCAAAAACTAGAACAGTTGAAAAATCAGAATAGTGAATTGCAAACAAATGTTGAAGAATTAACTCAAAGAATACAAAAGGGACAAGAGAAAAATGAAAGATCGAATCAGGAAATAACAAATTTAAGAAATATAATAAGTGAACAAAATACTGAACTAGAAAAATTAAAAAGTCAAAAAGATAAATTAAATTCAGATGCTAAAGAGTTAAGAGAAAGGAAACAAAAACTAGAAAAAGAATTGAATACTTGTAGGCGAGAATTTAGTACATTGAATAAAAGTTTAGAAAAAAATAAAGAACAGTTACAAAAAGAATTGAATGAATGTAAAAAGAATTTAGAAAAAACAAATAATGATTTGCAACAAAAAATGGAAGATTATGAACGGATAAAAATAGCAAATAAAAGTTTACAGGAGGAAATACAAGGATTAAAACAAAAATCAGAGAAATGTGAACAATTAGAAAAAGAGAATAAAAAACAATTGCAATTAATTGAAAAAGAATTACAACAAAAAAATAATGAATTGGCGGAAAAAATGTTAGAACATGGAAAATTAATGAGTGAATTAAAAGAGGAGAAAAGTAAAGTTCAACAAGATCAAGCAAAAATATTAAAATTAGAATCAGAGAATGAAAGCTTGAAAAAAGAAAAAGAAGAAATACAAAAACTTAAAGAAGAAATACAAACTAAAGAAAATAAATTAAGTGAATTAAAAAATGAATTAGAAATAAAAAATCAAGAAATAGAGAAATTGGAATTAAATATTAAACAAATTAAAGAAGAAAAACATGAGAGAGGAGAACAAGAAATAATGCAGGAAGAAAAAATAAAAAAACTAGAACAGACAAATGATGAATTGACACAAAAAATAACAGAATTGGAAAATGAAAAACAGCAAATAAAAAAAGATTTAGATACATATAAAGGGTTATATGAAAGACAACGACAGATGACACAAAATATGAAAACACTGAATGAGACGAGAAAAGCTGATCGAGAGAGATTTGAAAAAAAATATGAAATTTGTGAAAAAGAGAAACAAGAAATGATATCAAGGTTTTATGAAGAGCTACAAGAAATTTTCGATGGATTATTAGAGCCATTAAATAAATTTGTGCAATTAGATTTTATAGATTTTAAAATAGATATGTATTGGGCAAGAAAAAACTATGGAAGTAAAATTTCTTATTTTTCAGAGTATTTATATGAAAAATTGGAAAAAGTAGCTGATTGGATAATAGAATTGAATGATTTATTTGCAGTTCGAATAGAAATTAATGAAAAAGAAAAGGAATTGCGAATGTATATAAATGAAGACAAAATGAAAAACAAAATTATAAAAAAATTGTGTTTGACTTTATCTGTGGAATTTCCGTCGCAAGTATTTAATAATTCAATACGTAATTTATATGTATTTATGGTGAGATTTTATGGAAAAATGATAAATTTTATTTATGAAAACATATATTCTTATATAGAAAAAATAAAATCAATAACAATCATAAATATAAATGAACTTAAAAAACAATTATTAGAAACAGAGGAGGAGCAGTCTTATAAGATTTTAAATGAATATGAAGAAGAGAAAAAAAAAGAACAAGATAAATTGTATTCTTTGATAAAAAAAGTTAAATTGTATCTTGTTCAAAACAAGGAAATTGAAAAAGGAATAGAAGAAGCTAAGAAAGAAGAAGAAGAAAAATTGACAATTAATCCGAGAGGATATATAAAAGTCGATAAGGAATTCTCAATAGGAAAAAAAGTATATGAAGGGTTTTTATATTCGGTGTTAGTTGAGTTGTCTATGAATGTTGAAGATATACAATATAAAATAAGAAATAATGTGTGTATAAGCTTACATGATGAATTATCGAAATTAATAGAAAAAGGTTTTGTAGTAATAGGAGAGCAATATATAAAAGAAGATTTGGAAGCAAAGAAAGCAGAATTTTTCTTAGAATATTTTGAATATGTTACTAATTATAAACGATATAAATTATTTGCTATATTAGATTATATTTTAAGTATTAATTTTGAAAGAATAGAAACAGATGATAATGATATATATTGGGTTGGAGATCTTGGAACAATAAAAAGAGATAATCAAGAATATATTTTTGGTTTATTTGTTAGAATAACTAGAGAAACAGAAAATAATATAGGAATTAAAATTACTAGAGAAGGAGATGGAAAAGAAAAATATTTATATTATGAACAATTGGCAAATCAACGAATTTTATTTTCATTTATTAGTAGACCGAAAAACAGAATGGAGACGATAATAAAAAAATTAATTGATACTTTTTAATTGAAATAATTATTTTAAATTATAAATAATAAATTATTATTATTTTTTTTTTCAAAATGAGTAAAATTATATTTAAAGTTGACATTGGTTGTTAACACATAAATTACTTGGACAGCACATTGCTGAAGTTCCTGAACCGCAACAAACTTGGTTTTCTACAGTACTGCAACATTGTCCGTTACAGCAATTTCCTTGTGGACAGCACGTTTCATTTCCACAACATTCTTGACCTTGAGAACAGCATAGATTTCCAAATGCACAACATAAATTTTCAGGACAACAAGTATTTCCACAACAAGATTCTCCAACATCACAACATCCGCCATTACAACATTCTTGACCATTTGGACAACAATAGCTATTATTACAACAGTGTTCATTTGGAGCACAACATGAACTACTAGCACAACATGTTTCTCCACTTGAACAAGTGTAATTATCACAACAGGTAAGATTGCTGTCTATACATTGATCACCACAACATTTTTCAGATGAAGTACAGCAATGTAATGATGATGAGATTCCACAGCATTCTTCTGAATTAGCAGTGTCACAAACTTCTGATCCACATAATTGTCCATTAATACTACTAGTAACAGAAGATGAAGATGAATCAGAAAAAATAGAACTATAACATGGTTGACATGATTGACACGGAGGACACGCTGGACATTTATCACAGAAAATATCTTTCCATAAGAATAACCAAAGTAATATTAATACTATAGCAGCAATAATAATAATTACAGCTATTGATACTAATAACCATGTTAACCACGAAGGCATTTTTATCTTTTTCTAATAATTTATTTTTTTATTATTCAATTTTAAATTTCTATTTTTAAATAAAACCAAGAAAAAAAAATAAATTGTATTTAAATTTATTTTTTGAAAAATAAAAGAATCTAAAATTAAGAAGTTGGTAAAAATTTCTTTTTTTCTTTAAGCTGATTTGCTAAATTGAATAATAACTCTTGCTCTTCTTGATTATTTGATGATGAAGATAATAATAGTGATGATGGTGATGATGATGATGATGAGGAAAGAGTGTTAGAAGAAGAAAATATGTAATTACAGAAATTTTCATATAAAGATTTTCTTGTTTTTTGTTGTTCTTCAGAATAGTTAGCAATAAGTTTTAAATAAGCATTTCTTGCTTTAACATTTTCAGGAGAATAAGATATTTGTTTATGAAGAGGGGAACTTAAATTATTAGTTAATAAATCTATATTATAATTTCTTTCGGCTTCTTTGAAAAGAATTGCTCTTAATTCTTTGCTTTTTAATTGATAAGGACGCGATTTATAATTTAAACATTCAGGATTATCAGAATAACATCTCTGAATAATACCTTCAGGAGTTATGTGGAAATATATACGATTTTTATGATTATCTCCTTTATTCATACAGTAGTTCATTCCTTCCCCTTTTACATCAAGATGATAAAGCTCAGGTCCTTTCTTTCTAAATCTTGTAGCGATTAAACCTTCATATATTGGATCAATAGAACCAAGAGAAGCTAGAATAGATAAAACTACCTTACTATTACAATCTAAATCTTCTCCAGTATTTAATTCTCGAATTGCAAGAATAGTATCAGGATATAAAGAATTTTTATTAAATTTTGGAGTTCCAGGAGTTCCTCCTTTTTTCCTAATTAAAGCAGATTCTTCTTTTGTTTGTAAATGTGGCGCTCCTTTTGGAAATTTCAATCTTTGGCTAGATTTTGTTTGATTAGAGCGTATTGAAGAAGCATATAAAGCTTGACGAAAATTATCTTTACATAATAAAATTATTTTGTGCTGATCTTGAAAATTAAGTGTATTCCAAGTTTCTTGATCAAAATAATCAATAGGAGATATCTTAGTTAACCATTCCATTGTTCCATCAGGATTTCCATTTCCATCCAATACTACAAGTGGTCTATAATATTTACTAAGACTCACATTTCGTTTTCCCTTACAGACAGGACACAATTTTAATAATAAATTTGATGATGATGAAATAGTCTCTTCGGTCGGAAATCCTGATCCTTTACATGTGGGACATTTTTTAATTTTGGTTGTTCCAAGCATTCTTACTCCTCCTTGACCTAAATAAACTTTGCGATCAAAAATGTCTTCCCAAGAATTAAACTTACTATTTGAAGAAGGCCATTTTTTTTCTAATCGCGAAATAGCTAAGAGACGAATTCGTAAAGCTTCTTCTTGTGTTACTCTTAAATCTCCAATCCAATTAGCATGAATTCCCAAGCAATAATTACCTTTTGCATCTTTCTCTTTAGTTGCTGAATAACTTAACAAACATCGAAGTCTTCCAAATCCTCTTCCACATCCTTGCCAAATCAGAGCTTCTTTATCAAATTCAACTCTTTCATTGTTATTATTATTAGTAGTAGTATTGAATATTCTATTTTCATTGTTATTGTTTTCTTCTTCTTGAATAATAACAGTAGTATCACTAGTAAAAGGTCGAGTATTAAAAGGCCAAGTATTATATGGAACTGGTTCTATACCTGAAACTCCAAAAGCTTTTTCATCAAATACTCGATTATTTTTATATACAGTAACTTCTTTAGATTTTTTCAACTTCGGAAAGCAATCTCTCACAGCTCTACAAATCTCTCCACAAACAGCTAAAACATCAGGTAAATTAATAGGCTCCTTACTTTTAAAATCAAGATCAGCAAAAAATTTAAAAGGTTCTGTTCGTTTTTCATCAATACAAACTTGATCTCCTCTTAGAATAGCATCAGCAAGTTTTTTTAATACTTCATATTGATAATATTTTACTATTGTATTTTCATTTTCATCTAATTCTTTTTGTTCTGTTGGAACGCTATACATATACTTCCATCCCATTGATCCATGAGTCCAATCTATAACATCAGGATTATCTTTCTTACTACCAACTTGAAATTGTTCCATATATCGAGTAAAAGCGTTTTCTTGAGGCGGGTTAACTTTAATCTCATCAATAGGCAAATCAATAAATCGAGCAAATTTTTCAAGTTCATAATTATTATTATTATCTTTTTTTATTTTTCTTTTTTTATTCTTTTCTTTTTCTTTTTCTAATTTCCTTTTCCTTTCTTTTTCATTAAATATTTCATTATTATAAATTTCTTTTTCTTCATCTTCTTCACTACTACTACTACTACTACTACTATTACTACTGCTACTGCTACCTTTAATAAAATTAGATATATCAATATTACTTGTTTCCTCTATAAATACATTATTATCATCACAACGTTGACGTTTCTTTTGATGTGTATCAATTTTATTATTTTTTATTTTTCTTTTTTTATTAAGTTCCCTATTGTTTTTAATTTCATTTTTATCACTCATTTTTCCCGATTTTCTTTCTAGTTTTTCTTTTTTCTTTTGATAATGATCGTCAACTAATGTATACTGATGATGATGGTGGTGATGATGATAATAGTGTTGATGCTGAATCTCGTTATTTTTTATATTTGTATTATTACTATTAAAGTTGTTATTAGTTTCAGTCATTCATATAAAAAACCAAATTCTATAAAAAAAATAATACAAAAATTTAACCCCTCTAAAATATTATAATATTTTTCTTTTTTTTTTATTTTCTTTTTTATTTTAAAAAACAGTTTATTTATAAAAAAATAAAATATAAAATGAATAATTTAATTTATAAAATTATAAATGAATTTTTCAATAATTATAGAAAAAAAATAAATGTGTATTAAAAGTTTTTATTTTTTTTTTTTTTAATTAACTATCCTTA
>Ga0256830_1002262_pt1 | contig 12843 bp, 14 predicted proteins | sample 128326metaG_FD_190537 | JGI IMG/M metagenome (GOLD analysis project Ga0256830, IMG submission 190537) | Hydrothermal vent microbial communities from Lau Basin, Pacific Ocean - 128-326 | ecosystem: Environmental > Aquatic > Marine > Hydrothermal vents | place: Pacific Ocean: Lau Basin | collected...
CCGGACCGGGGCCGGTCTCGGCCTCTCCTTGGTCAAGAGCTTCGTCGAGCTCCACGGCGGTCGCGTCGAGCTCGAATCCGCGGCCGATCAGGGAACGCGGGTGACGTGCCGTCTGCCGGCCGCCGTCGCCGTCGCCGCGGACGCGCGGGCCGAGCATCCGGCCGCCTCGGCCGGAATCGCGGGCAACGACTAGCCGGGCCGATGGCTGGGCCCGGCCGATGGCTGGTCCGGCGTTCGCTCAGGTCCGGCCGGGGACGCCCCTGGTCGTCGAGTACTCGATGTGGAGCTCGCGGTCGGGGTGGACCAGCGGGTAGAGGGCGTGGGCCGCCATCGCCGCCTCGGCGAATCCCGTTAGGATCAGTTTGAGCTTGCCCGGATAGGTGGCGATGTCGCCGATGGCGAAGACGCCCGGGGTCGAGGTCTCGCAGGTTGCCGGATCGACGACGATGCGGTTGTTGTCGAGGTCGAGGCCCCAACCGGCGATGGGACCGAGATCCGTGGCCAGACCGAAGAAGAGGAGCAGGGCGTCCGCCTCGAGGGTTCGGGTCGCGCCGTCGAGGTCTCGGACCCGCACCGCCTCGAGGCGGGCGCCGCGGCCTTCGATGCCGTCGAGCTGATAAGGGATGACGAGCTCGATCCGGCCCGCCTCGGCCAGCTCGCCGAGCCGGCGCGCGGTCTCGGGCGCGGCCCGGAACTTGGCCCGCCGGTGCACGACCATGACGCGGTCGGCGACCTCGGACAGGGACAAGGCCCAGTCGACGGCGGAATCGCCGCCGCCGGCGATGACCACCCGCTTGCCGCGGAAGTCGTCGCGCCGGCGGACCATGTAGAAGACGCTCGTGCCTTCATAGTCCTCGATGCCGGCGATCGGCGGCCGGTTGGGCCCGAAGGCGCCGCCGCCGGCGGCGATGATCACCGCCTTGGCGTCGACGGTGACGCCGCCCGCTGTGCGCAGGCGCCAGCCGGCCTGGTCCGACCCTTCGATGGCCACGACCTGTTGGCCGAGCACGTAGGTCGGCGCGAACGGCCGCGCCTGCTGTTCCAGCTTGTCGATCAGCTCGCGGGCGTCGATCTTCGGGTGGCCCGGGATGTCGTAGATCGGTTTCTCGGGGTAGAGCGCGGCGCACTGCCCCCCGAGCATGTCGAGCGCGTCGATGACCGTGCAGGTCATGTTCAGCATGCCGGCCTCGAACACGGCGAACAGGCCGACGGGGCCGGCGCCGACGATGGCGACGTCGCTCTTGCGGTCCGGAGCGGTCATGACGGGCCAGCATGGCCGGCGGGCCGCCGGCACGCAAGCCCTCCCGACAAAAAAGGTGTCAGACACCCTTTTTTTGCCGAAACTGCGGAGCGGCGGCGCCGGGTTTTGTGTTGATCAAGCGGCATCGCAATGGGATGCTGACGACTTGCGCCTGTGCGGGCGCGCACGCGGCTTCGTCCGGGGTCGAGCGCCACGAGAGCGCGACGCGAGGCGGCGATCGCAGGCAATGAACTGTCAGGGAGGACCGACGACATGGGAGATTCGATCAAGTACGTTCTCGACGAAACCGAGATTCCTAAGACCTGGTACAATCTGGCCGCCGACCTTCCGACGCCGCCGCCGCCCGTCCTTCATCCGGGCACCGGCCAGCCGATCGGACCCGACGACCTGGCGCCGCTCTTTCCGATGGCGCTGATCATGCAGGAGGTCAGCACCGAGCGGGAGATCGAGATCCCCGAGCCGGTCCGCGACATCTATCGGCAATGGCGTCCGTCGCCGCTCTACCGCGCCCGGCGGCTCGAGGCGGCGCTCGATACGCCGGCCCGCATCTACTACAAGTACGAGGGCGTCAGCCCGCCCGGCAGCCACAAGCCCAACACCGCCGTGGCCCAAGCCTTCTACAACAAGGAGGAAGGGATCAGGCGCCTCTCCACCGAGACCGGAGCGGGCCAGTGGGGCTCGTCGCTCGCCTTCGCCGGGGCGCTGTTCGACATGGAGGTCGAGGTCTACATGGTCAAGGTCTCCTACCAGCAGAAGCCCTACCGCCGGGCCCTGATGGAGACCTATGGCGCCCGCTGCGTCGCCAGCCCGAGCACCGAGACCGAGGCCGGCCGCGCCATTCTCGCCCAACACCCGGACAGCACCGGCAGCCTCGGCATCGCGATCTCCGAAGCGGTCGAGGTGGCGGCCAAGAACGACGACGTCAAGTACTCGCTCGGGAGCGTGCTTAACCATGTCCTCCTCCATCAGACGGTCATCGGCCAGGAGGCGATGCGGCAGATGGAGATGACCGGCGACTTCCCCGACGTCGTCATAGGCTGCGCCGGCGGCGGCAGCAACTTCGCCGGCCTCGCCTTCCCGTTCGTCGGGGCCAAGATCCGCAACGGCAGGGACATCCGCGTCATCGCCGTCGAGCCGACGGCGTGCCCGAGCCTGACCAAGGGCAAGTACGCCTACGACTTTGGCGACACCGGGCATCTCACCCCCTGGTCAAGATGCACACGCTCGGCTCGAGCTTCGTGCCGCCGGGCTTCCACGCCGGCGGGCTGCGCTATCACGGCATGTCGCCCCTGGTCAGCCACGTCAAGGAGCTCGGGTTGATCGAGGCGGTGGCCTATCACCAGACGCCCTGCTTCGACGCCGCCGTCGACTTCGCCCGCGCCGAGGGCATTGTGCCGGCGCCGGAATCGAGCCACGCTGTCCGCGCGGTGGTCGACGAGGCCCTGAAATGCAAGGAGGAGGGGGTCGGCCGCACGATTCTCTTCAACCTGTCGGGCCACGGCCATTTCGACATGGGGGCCTACACCGCCTATTTCGCGGGCAACCTCGAGGACCGCGACTACGACGAGACCGAGCTCGCCTCGGCGCTTGCCGCCCTGCCGGCGGTGGCGGCCGAGTAGGCCCGCCGAGCCGCGAATCGCGTGGGGCGTCCCGCCCGCCGGGCGGGGCGCCCCGCCGTTTCGTCAGTCGGCGAACTCGTCGGCGCGATAGCCCTGGAGGTAGAGAAGCGCTGTCAGGTCGCCATGGTCGATGCGGGCGGCGGCGGCCGCCGCGACCAGCGGCTTGGCGTGGAAAGCGACACCCAGACCCGCCGCCTGGATCATCGGGATGTCGTTGGCGCCGTCGCCGACCGCGAGGGTCCGATTGGGTTGAATGCCGCGCTCGCCGGCGAGGCGCTCAAGCGCAGCGAGCTTGGCCTCGGGGCCGAGGATCGGCTCGCGGACGGCGCCGGTGAGGCGTCCGTCGGCGACGACGAGCTCGTTGGCCCGATCGATGTCGAACCCGACCATCCGGCGCACCCGCGACGTGAAGAACGTGAAGCCGCCGGACACCAGCGCCGTGTAAGCGCCGTTGGCCCGCATGGTCCGCACCAGCGTCCGCGCCCCCGGGGTGAGCCGGACCCGCTCGGCGAAAGCTGTCGCCATGAACTCGACGTCGAGCCCGGCCAGTAGGGCCGCCCGCTCGATGAGCGCCCGTTCGAAATCGAGCTCGCCGCGCATGGCCCGGTCGGTGATATCGGCGACCTCGGCCCTGAGGCCGGCGAAGTCCGCGAGCTCGTCGATGCACTCGACCGAGATGGTCGTCGAATCCATGTCGGCGACGAGCAGGAGCTTGCGCCGCCCGGCCCGGGGCTGGGCGACGATGTCGATCGGTGCGTCCTGCAGGTACTGCCGCGCCGCCTGGTCCCCGACCTCGGGACCGAAGCCCGAGAACGAGATGTCGCAAGCAAGCTCGTCAGCCAGCCATTCGGGTTCCTCCACCGTCGCCCCGGCCTCGAAGAGCGCCGCCCAGGCGATCGCGACCTCGTCGTCGCAAAGCGCCGGACCGGCCGGATTGGCGATCAGGGTCAGGACGTTTTCCATGGATCGAGCGGGAGCCGGAAGGGCTTGGCTGAGGGGCGGCGAGCGCCGCCCGCGATCGGCCGCAGACAGAACAGAAGATGGCGGTGGTTGTCAAACCGAAAGCGAGGGCCGGGTGGCGGCCTTCACGAGACGGTGACGCTTCCGCCTGCGCCCTTCAGTCGGCGACGAAGGGGTTGGTGCGTCGCTCGGTGCCGAAGGTCGAAATCGGCCCGTGCCCGGGGACGAAGTTCATGTCGTCGCCCAGCGGCCACAGCTTGCCGCGGATCGAGCCGATCAACGTCTCGTGGTCGCCGCGCGGGAAATCGGTGCGGCCGATCGAGCCGCGGAACAGCACGTCGCCGACCAGCGCGACACGCGTGGCCGCGTCGTAGTAGACGACGTGGCCGGGCGTGTGGCCGGGGCAGTGACGGACGCCGAGCGTGACGTCGCCGAACGACACTTCGTCGTTCTCGTCGAGCCAGCGCTCGGGCGTGAACGGCCGCGCCCCGTCGAGGCCCCACTGCGCGCCCTGTTCGGCGAGCCCGTCGATCAGGAAACCGTCCTCGGGGTGCGGCCCTTCGATCGGCACGTCGAGGGTTTCGGCCAGCTCGGCGGCGCCGCCCGCGTGGTCGATGTGGCCGTGGGTGAGGAGGATGCGTTCGACCGCGACCTCGTGCTCGTTTATCGCGGCCACGATCTTGGCGCAGTCGCCGCCGGGATCGACGACGACGCCCCGCATGGTCCGCGGGCACCAGAGAATGGAGCAGTTCTGAACGAACGGCGTAACCGGAACAATTGCGACTTTCATGATCCCTCGCACGCGACATCCGGCCCCGCCCGGGCCGGCGAGAAAGGGGAGGAGCCTAGCCGAAACCGTCGTCGATGTCAGGAACGGGGCGAATATGGTGACGGTTATTGTCTTGGGACCCGGATTCGGGCGCGACTCAAGAGAAAGGCCCGCTCCTCGCGGAGCGGGCCTCCATCGTTCGGGCTTGTCCCGGAACCTAGCTCAGGAGAGTCAGGTTGTGGGCCGCCTGCTTGCCGTTCTGCCCCGTCTGGAGCTCGTACTCCACTTTCTGACCTTCCATCAGGTCCTGGGCGCCGGCGCGCTCGACGGCGGAGATGTGCACGAACGCGTCCCGCGAGCCGTCGTCCGGGGTGATGAATCCGTAACCTTTGATGCGGTCGAACCACTTAACGGTTCCAGTAGTCATGGGTCTTTCCTTCGTAGATATAGCGAATGCCGCGCCCTTTCGCGGACGCGACCAGGTGTCAGTCTCAAAGATGTCCGGGGATGTGTATGCTCGGCCAGTAGGACGAAGCTCGCTACGCCGGGGGCGTTCGAGATCTGATCCTCCAGATTTAGCGCATTCTCGCCGGGATGCAAGAGCCGGCGGCGCAATTTCTCTCCGGCGACCTCGCCGCTTCGCGACCGCTGGCGGCAAAGGAGCTGACCGGGGCGATGCCGGACGCCCCGCCGTCGCCGTCGCTGCCGGCCCCGATTGCGTCCGGAAACCGGGGCCTTCGGGGCCTCGGCACGACGGCCTGCGATAAACTGTCACGCTGATTTTTTCTTGCATTTTCGCTCGATGTGCGCAAATTGGTTGACGACGGTTACACATTGTCTTGGCGAATTCCGGCAAATGCTCTCGCGGCTGGCCGAGACACTCCCAGAAATTGTGGAGCCTTTAGACCCTGTGAGGCCGCGGAGAGCGGCTCGCGCTAACGAGAAGATTGGAAGGAATTGTTATGGCTACCGGAACTGTGAAGTGGTTCAACTCGGCCAAGGGCTATGGATTCATCCAGCCCAGCGATGGATCGCGGGACGCGTTTGTCCACATTTCGGCGGTTGAACGCGCAGGCCTCAGCGGCCTCCATGAGGGCCAGAAGGTCGAGTACGAGCTCGTTCCCGGCCGGAACGGCAAGTCCTCGGCGGAAAACCTGGTCGCGCTCGACTGACCGGCGCGATCGGCCGAGCACGAGTCGCGTGTTCGGCTCTCAGTTCCCGCCGGCGGCCAAAAGGCCCTGGTTCGGTAGCGTTTTCGGGGCCGCGCCAGAGGAAACGCAGGGGGGCCATCCGCGTTCCCTGCCTTTCCGTCGGGACCTTGCGGTCCCGATCGCCCCGAGCGTTGACCGCGTCGCCGCGGTCGCGGCACCGACTGAAAGGACCGATTTGCCTCGCAAACCCAATTACAGGTTCGAGCGCCTAGAACGCCAAAGGGCGAAAGCCGCCAAGAAGGCGGCCAAGAAGGCCGCACGGGCCAAGGCCAAGGACGAAAAGGCGGAAAAGCCGGAGTCGGAAACGACCCAACAGGCCCTGACCGACGAGTGAAGGGCCGACCCGTCGCGGGCGGGAACGCCCTGAGCGTCGCCTCGGGCAGACGCAACCTCGGGTCTTGCCGCCGTCCGGCCGGACGGCGCGTTTCTATCCCTTCTGCCCCTCCTTCGCCTGGATCCGCGCCCAGCTATCGCGTAACGCGACGGTGCGGTTGAACACCGGCTTGTCGGCGGTCGAATCCGGGTCGAGGCAGAAATAACCCTGCCGCTCGAACTGGACCGTCTCGCCGAACCGGGCGCGCGCGAGAGCGGGCTCCAGCCGGCAGTCAACGAGCGTGGTCAGCGACTCGTCGTTGAGGGCGCTCAGGAAATCGTCCTCCGCGGCCGGGTCGGGGCGGGCGAACAGGTGGTCGTAGAGCCGCACCTCGGCGCGAACGGCGTGGGCGGCCGACACCCAGTGGAGGGTCGCTTTCACCTTGCGCCCGTCGGGCGCGTTCCCGCCCCGGGTCGCCGGGTCGTAAGTGCAGCGGAGCTCGACGACCTCGCCCGTTTCGTCCTTGATCACCTCGCGGCAGGTGATGAAGTAGGCGTAGCGCAGGCGAACCTCGCGCCCGGGCGCGAGGCGGAAGAACTTGCGCGGCGGGTCCTCCATGAAGTCGTCGCGCTCGATGTGGATCTCGCGCGAGAACGGCACCGTCCGTGTGCCGGCGGACGGGTCCTCGGGATTGTTGACCGCCTCCAGGTCTTCGGTGCGGCCCTCCGGGTAGTTCTCGATGACGACCTTGAGCGGGCGCAGGACCGCCATGCGGCGTTCGGCCGTCCTGTTCAGCAGCACCCGGGCGCAATGCTCGAGCAGCGCCATCTCGACCACGTTGTCGCTCTTGGTCACGCCGATCCGGCTCGCGAAGTCGCGGATCGCGGCCGGCGGGTAGCCGCGCCGCCTGAGGCCGCTGAGCGTCGGCATGCGGGGGTCGTCCCAGCCCCGCACGTGGCCCTCCTCGACGAGCTGAATGAGCCGCCGCTTCGACAGCACCGTGTGGGTGAGGTTGAGGCGCGAGAACTCGTACTGCCGCGGGCGCGACGGGACGGGCAGGTTGTCGATCAGCCAGTCGTAGAGCGGGCGGTGGTCCTCGAACTCGAGGGTGCACAGGGAATGGGTCACGCCCTCGATCGCGTCGGACTGGCCGTGGGCGAAGTCATAGGTCGGGTAGATGCACCAGGCGTCGCCGGTGCGCGGGTGGGAGGCGCGGAGAATGCGGTAGATCACCGGGTCGCGCAGATTGATGTTCCCCGACGCCATGTCGATCCTGGCCCGCAGCACCCGGGCGCCGGCGTCGAACTCGCCGGCCCGCATCCGGCGAAAGAGGTCGAGGTTCTCGGCCACGGGCCGGTCGCGGTAGGGGCTCTCCCGGCCCGGTTCGGTCAGGGTGCCGCGGTAGGCGCGGATCTCCTCGGGCGAGAGGTCGTCGACATAGGCCTTGCCCTCGCGGATCAGATGCTCGGCCCACTCGTAGAGCTGCTCGAAGTAGTCGGACGCGAAGTAGAGATGCTCGCCCCAGTCGAAGCCGAGCCAGCGGACGTCCTCGCGGATGCTGTCGATGTACTCGTGCGCTTCCTTGGTGGGGTTGGTGTCGTCGAATCGCAGGTGGCAGCGGCCCCCGAACTCCTCGGCGACGCCGAAGTTGAGGCAGATCGACTTGGCGTGGCCGATATGAAGATAGCCGTTGGGCTCGGGCGGAAAGCGGGTGACGACCGTTCCGACCCGGCCCGCCTCGAGGTCGGCGCGGACGATCTCCCGGATGAAATCCCGGGCGCCCCCGTCGGTCGTGGTCTCGGCTTCGCTCATTCCCCTGCGCTCCGGCCGTCGGTTCCGATGCCTCGCCGCCCGACCTTGGTCGAGCGGTGTCCTTGTCTCCAGGAATCCGGGCCGCGCGTCAAGCCGCCCGCTCGCACCGGAGAAACGTACCAGTCGGTACAGGAGAGGTTTCTATGAGCGCCTGTCTTCAGGAGTCTTGCAAGAATGGCTGGGGCGCAGGGATTCGAACCCCGATTACTCGGTCCAGAGCCGAGGGTAATACCATTATACGACGCCCCAACGTGCTTGCCGAATGCCCGAACAGCGAAGATATAGGGGCCGGCGACGCGCGATGTCAACTGCCGCCCGGGTCCGCCGCGGGCGGCGTTCCGCGGCGTCGGCAAAGCTGATAAGGTGGCCCCGGCCCCGGGGTCCAGGGCGTGGGTCCACGGGGCCGGGCGTGACGAACGGGAAGGGCGGTGTACGGACGCTACGCGGGACGAAAGGACGGCCATCGGCGGCAGGCGGGCAGGCGGCGCACCGGGCGCTGGGCCCATACCTATGCCGCCCTCGATCTCGGCACCAACAATTGCCGGCTCCTGGTCGCCAAGCCGACCCGTGATGGCTTCCGCGTCGTCGACGCGTTCTCGCGCGTCGTCCGCCTCGGCGAGGGGGTGCGGGCGAGCGGCCGGCTCTCGCAGACGGCGATGAGGCGGACCATCGCGGGGCTCCGGATTTGCGCCGCCAAGATGCGCCGGCGGGGGGTGACGCGGGCCCGCTGCGTCGCCACCGAGGCCTGCCGCCGGGCCGACAACTGCGATGAGTTCCTGGATCTCGTGCGGGCCGAGACGGGCCTCAGCCTCGACATCATCTCGACCGCCGAGGAGGCCCGACTGGCGGTGAACGGCTGCCGGCCGTTGCTCGATCACGGGCATTCTCACGCGCTGGTCTTCGACATCGGCGGCGGCAGCACCGAGCTCATGTGGCTCGCCCTCGACGCCGACGGGGGCGGCGACCTTCTCGGCTGGACGTCGCTCCCCTGCGGAGTCGTGACCCTGGCCGAGAACTATGGCGGCGGCGAGGTGGGGCCCGCGCTCTACGAACGGATGGTCGAGGACGTGTGCGCCATGCTCGCGCCCTTCGACGCGGCCCACGGCCTCGGCCGCGCGGTCGCCGCCGGGGGCGTCCAGATGCTGGGGACCTCGGGCACGGTGACGACCCTGGCCGGAGTCCATCTCGGCCTCGCCGCCTACGACCGCGCCCGCGTCGACGGCGCCTGGCTCGATTTCGACGAGGTCACCCGAATCTCGCGCCGGCTCGCGGCCATGCCTCTGGCCGAGCGGGCCGAGGTCGGCTGCGTCGGGCCCGACCGCGCCGACCTGCTGGTCGCCGGATGCGCGGTGGTCGAGGCGATCGGCCGGTGCTGGCCGGTGGCGCGGCTCCGGGTCGCCGATCGGGGGCTGCGCGAAGGGTTGCTCCTCGCGCTGATGCGCGAGGCCGACGCCGAGGGCCGCGGGAGGGATCGGCCGGCCCTCTCCCGGAGCTGAGACGTGACTCGCGCCCGCCCGCCGGCCGGCCGCCGGTCCCACCGGCGCGTCGCCACGGCCAAGGGCCGGAAACTCTCATCGACGCGTTGGCTCGAGCGTCAGCTCAACGACCCTTACGTCGCCGCCGCCCGCGAGAAGGGCTACCGTTCGCGTGCCGCCTGGAAGCTGATCGAGCTGGACGGGCGGTTCCGGCTGCTCGGTCGCGGCAAGCGCGTCGTCGATCTCGGCGCGGCGCCGGGCGGCTGGACCCAGGTCGCGGTCGAGCGGGTCGGCGGCCGCGGCGCCGATGAAGGCGGCGGCCGGGTGGTCGCCGTGGACCTGGCCGAGATGGCGCCGGTGCCGGGGGCTCACCTGCTGCGGCTCGACATCCGCGACGAGGGTGCGGTGGAACGGGTGCGGACGGCGCTGGGCGGGCCGGCCGACCTCGTGCTCAGCGACATGGCGGCGCCGGCGACGGGCCACAAGGGCACCGACCAGATCAGGGTCATGGCGCTCTGCGAGGCGGCCCTCGATCTTGCCGAGCGGGTCCTCGCCCCGGGCGGGGCCTTCGTCGCCAAGATGCTGAAGGGCGGTGCCGAGCGCGACCTCCTCGCCCGCCTGAAGCGCTCATTCCGGGCGGTCCGCCACGCCAAGCCACCGGCGAGCCGGGCCGATTCGGCCGAGGTCTACCTCGTCGCCACCGGGTTCCGGGCAAAAAAAGGTGTCTGACACCTTTTTTTGCTACTGCGGTGTCACGCGGCGGGTCGCGAGGTCGACGAGATAGCGCCGGCCGCGCTCGTCCTCGACGATCAGCCCGCCGAGGGCGTGGGTGCGCGAGATGCTGGTGATGAAGAGGTCCTGCTTGTCGTCTTCCTTGTCGCCGTCATAGACGACGTCGTAGACCTTGAGGATCCAGAGTTCCTTGCCGGTGCGCTCGTCGACGGCGGCGATGTAGCCTCCGTTCTGGTCGAGCCCGCGGGCCTTGCCCCACTGCAGCGCCTCGTAGCGGACGCCGTCGACGACCACCGGCGCGACCGGGGCGGGGCCGGCCCGTTTCTTGGACTTTCCGCCCGAGGCCGCGGCCGCGCGGACGGGGGCGTCGATCCGGAGAGGGGCGCCGCTGGCGCAACCGCTCTCGGTCTCGGCCTGTCGTCCTTCGGCCGCCACGGCCGCCGCGGTCCCCGCCGGTTTCTCGGCGGCCGCAAGGGAAACCGCGGACAGGAAGGCCGCCACGGTGACCGCGAGCCCGAGCCCGGTCGCGATCGACGCCGCCCGGGCCATCACGCCGGCTCCACGGTTCGCGTGGCGAGGTCGACGACGTAGCGGCCGCCGCGCTCGTCCCGCACCGTCAGGCGATCGCGCCACCGGCTCAGCTTGAGACTCGAGATGAAGAGGTCCTGCTTGTCGTCCTCCATATCGTCGTCATAGACGACGTCGTAGATCTTGAGGAGCCAGAGCTCCTCGCCCGTCGCCTCGTCGATGGCCGCGACATAGCCGCCGTTCTGGCCGAGGCCGCGTTCCTTGCCCCAGTGCAGGGCCTCGTAACGGACACCCTTGCGCGAAACCGGTTCGACCGGGTCCGGGCCTGTTCGCTTCTTCTGCATGTCGTCCTCCGCGGGATCGCCTGCTCGCGGCCGATCACCGGCTAGACGAGGGTCTTCTTCCTGTCGGAATCGGAGAGATTGCCGGCCAGATCGGTGGCGAAGTAGGCCCAGCTGTCGGCGTTGTCGATGGCCTTGGCATGGGGAAAGCGCGTCTTGTGCGGCTTCAGGCCCGAGCTGTCGTAGCGGTGGTCGCTGGTCCCGACGGCGCGGTGCGAGAGCTCGTGAATGATCGTCAGGGCGCACATCCAGAGCTTGCCCGAGTTGCCCGCCTTCAGGAAGGCGCCCTGAAGGTAGACGACGTCCATCTTCTCGCTCTTGTAGACGAACGCCCAGTCCTTCCAGCCGCCCTTGTTGCGGTCGATGGGCTCGTCGGAGAAGATCAGGCTGTTGGAGTTGGCGACGTTGGCGATCTTCTTGAAGCCCTCGTTCAGGGACGAAATCGCCTTCGTGAGGTCGGCGTCCGAGGTGTCCTCGTCGGCGAACCACCTGCTGACCATGGCCTTCGCCTTTTCGTCCGGGTCGCCGAGCTTGGCGCAGACGTCGAGCGACCACTTGAGCGCGAGCTGGAGCGCGTCGCACATATACTGCTTTTCCTTCGAGGAGTAGACCTCGTGCTCCTTCTTCAGCTTTTGCTTGATCGCGTCCTCGGCCCCCACGATCTCCTCGTGAATCCAGAGGGCGTAGCTCTTGGGCGGCGAGTAGATCCAGACGTCCTGCGCTCCCCGCTTTCGCGAGAAGTAAAGGTGCTTGAGCATCTTGATCGTTGCCGCCCGCTCGTCCAGGCGGCCCGCGCCACCGTCGTTCTTGCAGGCCTCCACGATCGTGTCGGCCGTCCCGCCGCCGACGAAAAAGGCGACCAGGGCGTTGTGGCTGTCGTCCGCCAGCTTCTTGCGAATCTTGTCCAGGCCGTCGGCCTGCGCGTAGTTCGGTCCGTCGGGCGCGAGCAGGCTCTTGACCCTGACGTCATCCTTCAGGAACTTGGCCCACTCGGTCGAGAACTTCTGTTGGGATACGACGTCTCGTGCCTTGTTGTAGGCATCCGTGAAACGGTCCATGGATCTGACGTCCCTTGTTGGGTTGTTCCAGTCAAGTCGCCCCCTTGACGGAATGATGTGTCTCTCCAGGCTCGATTGCAAGAGAAGAGGGCCATGCCTGTGATCGGCGTCACAGGTCCGGCCGGGGCCGCGACCCGACCGGTCGGCGGGTGAGCGGGATGGCGGACGGGCGAGCCGCGGGCTATAAGCTGTGGGACGGCGGCAGGATCGAAGGGACGGACGCGACATGAACGAAAGCAGGACGACGACGGCCGGCGTGGCCGAGGAGAGCCGACCGGATGAGGACCTCGAGGCCTATCTCGCGCCGACCTGGTATCTTGACGGCGATCATCCGGCCGTCGCGGACTTCGCCCGGCGGGCGGTCGCCGGGGCGGAGAGCGACGTCGACAAGGCGGTGCGGCTTTTCTATGCCGTCCGCGACGGGATTCGCTACGACCCCTACTCGATCCGGATCTCGCCCGAATGGTACCGGGCGAGCCACTGCCTCGCCCAGGGACGCGGGTTCTGCGTTTACAAGTCCGGGCTGATGACCGCGGCCTGCCGCGCGGTCGGCGTTCCCGCCCGCATCGGTTTCGCCGACGTGCGCAACCACCTCTGCACCGAGCGGCTGCGCCGGCTGATGGGCGGCGACGTCTTCTACTATCACGGCTATGCCGAGCTCCGGCTCGCCGGGCGTTGGGTCAAGGCGACGCCGATCTTCAATATCGAGCTCTGCGAGAAGTTCGGGGTGCGGCCGCTCGAGTTCGATGGGCGAAGCGATTCGC
>Ga0256830_1002263_pt1 | contig 12843 bp, 14 predicted proteins | sample 128326metaG_FD_190537 | JGI IMG/M metagenome (GOLD analysis project Ga0256830, IMG submission 190537) | Hydrothermal vent microbial communities from Lau Basin, Pacific Ocean - 128-326 | ecosystem: Environmental > Aquatic > Marine > Hydrothermal vents | place: Pacific Ocean: Lau Basin | collected...
TTAACTTGGTCTTTATACCCATCTCCGTCGTCGTCTCCTACTATCAAAAGGTGTAATCCATTCCTTTTTTCTAAAAGATTGGCATATGCTTGCAAAAGCAAATCGAGACCTTTTTTCCAGTTTATTCTGCTAAGAAAAAGGATTCGGGTTTTGTTTTCCAAGGCAGGATATTTCTTTAATAACTCGTCTTTTTCAGGAAGTCTAGAAAACTCCTCAAGGTTAATACCGTTTGGAACTACAACGGCTTTAGTATTGAGTCTTAGAAAGGAATTGGTCTGTTCCTTCTCATCTTCTGTTGTATAGTGGATTGCAGATGCATTCTGCAGAACTTTTTTTGTGATGAGATGGTAGTAAGGAACTTTTTTCCATGATTTAGAGTTGGTTGTCTTCGGATACAAGGATCCTCTCGGAGATATGATATGGGGTTTCTGGTATTTTCTACAATAAAAAGCAGCCATTGCTGTGGTATAGTTCCAGGCGGAGACAATATAAGCAATATCAAAATTAACCAAGTCTCGCTTGATTGCTTGTGTCATAGAGAAAGAATATTGCCAGCCCGTTGAACCTAATAGTTCAAATAATCCTGTGTATTTATAGTAAGTAACCTTAACTCCATTAATATCCACAACCTGATTGGCTCGAACCTTGTTTTCTAAGCCAACATTTGTTGTATAAACATAGACATCAATACCCTTCATAACAAGTGCCTTATTCAATTCATGCACTGAATAAATAGGTCCACCATATTTAAAGGCTGGCCAATAGCTTGGAATTACACAGAGGAGTTTCATATTACAGATGATTAATGGTACTTTCTAATTAATGACAATTCCAATAATTTAGTAACTAGCCATACAACGAACAAACTTTGTACGATGCCACCATATAGTGAGGCTAACATAGATGTAGAACGTATATTTGCTAAAATATAAAAAGCACTTACAAATCTGAATCTGTGATAAGGAGTGTATATTTGCTGAACGATGCTATATAAAATGCCAGAAAGGATACCAGACATAATTATGCCAAACCAGCCAAAATTAAAATATCCATCTGCGATCGTAGGAACAACTAAAGTTGTTCTTTTGGCATGATAATAGGACTGAACTCCAAGTGTTATATTAAAGTAATCATTGGTAACTTCTTTAATGATTGGTTTATCTTCCCAGAGGAGTCTTGGTATAAAATTATAAAATATCGGAACCCATGTTTTTCCATATTCGTATTCTACACTATGTGGCACCTCTAAAAAAGTCAATGCAATCGTACTCAATTCATTTATCCGATATATAACTGTTTTTATATTTCTTTGTACAGATTCGTTGTAATCTCCCCAAACCTCTACCAATGCTTCATTCCAAGCACTGATAATCTCTGAAATAGTGGTCTCTGCAAAAGTGTCACTTCTATAGCCGACAATGTCTCTATAAATTATTTTAACAGGATTTAGAAAAACTAATAGTAAAATAATTATTATGACGTATCTTATCTTTATATCTTTATTTTTAGTATAAAATGTTAATGCTAATATAACTAACGGCAGTAAAACATAATATAATCTACTGGATGCCAAACCTACAAGTATACAACTAACTATAAATATTTTGTATGATCCTTTTAACAGTCTATTTGATTTAAAAGTATTAATTTCAAATATAAAAAGTAATTGTGCTATCAAAAATGAAAAAAAACTAAATAAAACATAAAAGTACTTTGTTATTTCCAATTCAAGCAACAAAATATTAAATGAAATAATTAATGTCATTACCGCATATACAATTAATCGTATAGTTGGTACTGGTTTCATATGATGTTTGATTTTTTTAATTTTTTTAGAAGAAATATACTTGAAAGAATGAAAGTACTTTAAAGTAAAATAATACCCTAAAAGTACAAAAAGCATAAACAAAATTACAGATATAAGGCTTATAGTTATAAAACCAGATCTCTGTAATTGTGAAAAAGAAATTATAGAAGTTCCAACTCCTTCAAAAAAAACGGGAAACAACCAGAAAACATAATATTGAATGAAAACCCATTCTAATATAGGTAATCTTTCTTTTTTTGATCTTTGTAAAATAACTATAATATTAACAACTATTACTGCTCCAATGCCTGCTATAAAGCCCTGTAGATGTGAATAATCCGAATTAACTCCAATTGTATGAATAATAATAATGCAGAAAGACAGCCAATATGGGGTAATCTTATGTTTATTAAGATAATATAGTAGTCCGAGAACTCTCATAATTTGATAACTAATTTAGATCAAAATCTCCTTAATCAATTGGGATAGAAAATTTTTCTTTATAGAGTTTCCACAAAGGATTATTAATATCATAACCTAAGTTAGGCTTACGTAACCAGTCGAAATTTAAATGGTCAAAGGGCAGGTTTAGAGATGAATATATTTTTTCCATTATACTGTTAGGTGTTTTACAAAAATCATGAAAGTTTACAGAAAAATATTTTTCCTTAAAATATTTTTTTCCATCTTGTTCAACTTGTTGAAAGCATATTTTCCATAGTAGCAAAAGTTTTTCAATAGCTGATTGAATATGTATACTTTCAGGATCGTAACCATGTTTTTTTACATGGCAATAGAATATTGAATAATTTGGAACTCCAATAATCTCGTCATAGGACCATGCATTACTACAATCTTTTCTTTTCCAGAAGTTTTTTTTCTTCCCGAAATTAATCACCTTATTACGTATTAAATAATATAGTTTTTTTAATTTATTTTCTGTTATTAAATTACTTAAACTAGGAATCATTATTGAGCTTACAAATGCAGAAGGAGGTCTATATAAATGAACTAAAACAGAATTTGGCATAATTTCATACAAATCTTTAATTTTAAAATGACATCTTGTTGTATCAACGCATACTCGCTCGCTTTTATCTGCAAGGTATAGAAGATATTTTTTTTCCTTATCACTCAAACCATATTGGAATTCATTGCAAGGGAATATTGGAACATAGTGTTTCCAAAAGCTACATGCATCTGCATTAATAAGTGTTGCAAATTCTTTATAATGAAATTTATTAGGCCATTTATCATCTTTTAGCTTTATTATCTGAGGATTAAATGGTTCATTAAAGCAAAGAAAGCGCTTATCTTGCCTGAATGAATTCCAGAACGCTGTCGTTCCGGAACGGCGTAATCCTATAATAATTAGGTTCCTGTTATTGTTGAATCTATTACTCACTTTCTGTCCTTTTCACACCATAAAAATATCTGAGTGCGGTGCCAAGAGTAATCGAAATTATCGATGCTAAGGCAAGTCCTTCTAATCCCAACCTATGTATAAATAAATTATTCAAAATTAATTTAATAATTAAAACACATATAGATATAAAAATTATGGTATTCCATTCTTGTTGTGATTGAAGCAGTTTTGTTAAAACTGTAGATACTCCTGACAAAATAATCATAGGAGACAAAAATCTTAAGACAGAAGCTGTGGTTAATGCATCAGCCATATCGAAATTTCCTCTTACTAATAATACGGTCACTATATTCGTAGAGAAGATAACAATAAAAAAAACAAGTAATGAACCAATTACTATATTGAAGAAAAGCCATTTTTGGGTTATTTGAATTGCCTTGTTTTGATATCCTTTTGCTATATTCGAGGAGAGAATCGGGAATAATGCTGTTGCAAGAGATGATGAAAGTATTGTGCTTGGAACTGTTATTATCGCATTTGCATAGTTAAGTACAGATATACTACCTTCCGAAAGTTTACTTGCAAAAGCACGATCAATTATCAAAAAAGCCTGAACAATAAAGACATTTAATGTCATTATAATAATGCCGTTGTATGGAATTTTTACATCTTTTTGATCAAGTTTATGTGTTTTTTTGAAAAAATTTTTGTTTATACTTAATATTTGCATACATTGAACAGCAAATGATAACATCCCTCCAACTATGAGTCCTATAACTATTGATTGAACACCTATATTTTTTTGACACAGAAAGCATAGAAGTAAAACAGACAACGTTATAATTATTCTTGATATTGCAGGGGTAAAGAATTTTTGATTTGCATCCAAGACTATTTTAAAACAAGAGGCAGTACCAACAAAAAAAAGGTATGTTTGAAGTAATCTCAACCAATATATAGCGTTTTTTTGGGCTTCCGCAGACAGTCCAGGTCCTATAATTTTTATTATAGTATTGGCAAATATTATTGTTAATATTGTAAATACAAGAAGACTTTTTATTAAAAAAAGAAAAAACTTTCTCAATAATTCATTAGCTACTAAAGAAGAACCTTTTTCATGATAACGAAGATACTCAGGTAACATAACAGATACTGTTATATTTGGTAATTGCATTGCGATTATTTGAGGCAAAGAAAACGCAACTAAAAAAGCATCTAAAGTTGCTGATGTTCCAAAAAAATATGCTATTGTAGCTTCACGCAAGAAACCGAGAACAACAGTTATTACACCAATAATAATTAGTGATATTGTTCCTCTCGGTAAAGAAAAGTATTTCTTCAGTCTAACATACATTCATGATTTCAAAATTTCTTCAATAATTGCTGCGGTCTTGATAGCAAAAGAATTATAACTGAAAGCTGTTTCAGCCCTCTTTCTTGCTGCTACACATTCTGCTTTATAAAAGTTTTCTCATTTTTTAATCTTTGAATATAATGAAGCTGGATTTGATAGTCGTCTGGTGGACAACAGAGCCCTCCCCCCCCATCTATAATTTCTTTACTTCCATCTTGATTTCCAACTATAATCGGAACACCACAGGCCATCGCCTCAATTGGTGATAAAGGAAGTCCTTCTCCTTTTCCATAACCAACTTCACTAACCAAGTAAAAGACATCGGCAGCATGATAGACCATCGGCAAATCTTTCTCATCTATTGGACCGGTAAAAATTACTCTCTCATAAATTCCTAATTCTTTTGCTTTCTGTTTCAAATATGAAATATCATTACCTTTACCACAAATTATAACTTCATATAAATTACTGGGAAGTTTTGATAGTAACTCAAGTAACCTTTCAGTTCCCTTATATCGTGTATCTTGATTGATCCTACCTAAAAACATTAATCTGAAGCGACCGGTATCTCGTATATTATATTTTTCTAAAACTTTCCAGTTTAACGAGCCTGGACAAAACCGATCTATATCCACACAGTCCCATATTACAAAAGGCTCTCTTTTTACAATGTTATTCTTAGTGATCCATTGAGCTGAATTATAACAGTCTGATATAATTAAATCAGCATTTCGTAGCGAGATCTTACGTATTTTTGAAAGACCTGACCAAAGTTCTCGACCATATATATTAAGCACTAAACGCGCACTTATAATTTTTGAAACTAGAAGGGCTAATGGTCCCATATTTACATGTCCACATAAAATTATATCTGGGTTATTTCTTATCGCATAATATAATGCGACACTGCTAAAGTATACCCTTGAAAATTTAGTAAGTGGAACTGGTCCACACCAGTTTACTTCAAAAGGGTCTTCGAAATCACCGATTTGTCTGCCAACAAGGCTCAATACATTTATTGACTTTTCGTCAAAATGATCTCGTAAAGCCTTTATTTGAAATCGCATATATCGAGAAATTCCTCCCTTATCAAAAACTCCAGGTGTTAATACGAGAAATTTAGGCATGATTATTTATAGTTTTCTCACTATAGTTCGCTTAGATAGTCCTTCTTGTAGAGTCCATTTCCTGAGTCTGAAGAGTCACTATGGTCTGTTTTACCGGCTTAAAGTTTAGGATTGTTATTAAAGTATAGTGTATTTTAGCGGACACTACTTATTATTTCTTTCAAATCCTTAGATATCATAAATATATCTTGCTTTGATAAATTAAATCCACTTGGAAGATTTAATCCTTTGTTTGAAATATCAGAAGCAACGGGATTTTTACAGCATCCTTTGTACATAGGCATTTTGCTTATGGGATAAAAAAAAGGTCTTGTGTCTATTCCTTTTTCCTTTAGTTTTAACATAAGCTCATCTCTTGTTATTCCAAAATTCTTTTCTAAGAATAAACAAATCATCCAGAATACGTTTTTAACCCAATCTTTTTCTGGATTAAGCTTTATTCCCTTTATATCTGTAAGGAATTTCTTATACCACATAAATATCTGTCTTTTTTTATTTATAAGTTCTTCTATCCTTTCAAGTTGAGCCAGCCCAAGAGCTGCCTGAAGATTTGTCATTCTATAATTAAAACCTACTTCAGTATGCCAGTAGCGCTTTTCTTTACTCATTGCATGGTCTCTTAAAAATTTTGCTTGCTCATAAAGCCTTTCATCATTGGTCGCAATTATTCCGCCTTCACCTGTTGTTATTACTTTATTTCCATAGAAACTAAATATTCCACAAGTTCCAAGACTACCTACCTTCTTACCCTTATACTCCGCACCGTGAGATTCTGCTGCATCTTCTATTACATAAAGACCATACTCTTCCACGATTTCATTTATAGTATCCATATCAGCTGGATGACCGTAAAGATGGACGGGGATAATAGCCTTAGTGTTTTTAGTAATTTTTCTTCTAATATCTTCTGGATCAATACACCAGATTTCGGGATCAATATCTACAAATACAGGTTTTGCCCCTGTATACACTACAGCATTTGCAGTCGCAACAAATGTAAGGTCTGGTATCAAAACTTCGTCTCCTTCCTTTATACCTAAGGAAACTAAAGCAAGGTGTAAGGCTGTTGTTCCGTTACAAGTTGTCAATGCATATTTTACATCAATATATTCAGCAAATTTTTGCTCAAATTTTGTTATGTATTCTCCGATAGAAGATACCCATCCGGACTTTATTGCATCAAGAACATATTGAATTTCTTTATCTGTAATTGATGGTTCAGAGATAGGAATAAACTTATTCATTAAGACTCCTCCTGTCTGAATCGTGCTTTTAATCTTTCTGCCGGATTCCCAGAAACATAAGAATTTTTCTCTATATCCTTTAATACTAAAGAATTAGAGGTAATAAATGAGTTTTTTCCAATTGTTCCCCCTAACACTATGGAGTTCAAACCAATCCAGACACCATCCTCTATAACTACTGGAGAGATTATATATGAAACTGACTTATCATCAGGAACCATACAGTTTGCAAAAGTTATGACCTCAGGATGTTTCTCAGCATAAGGATAATTAGATAAAGAAAAAATTTTAACGCCAGCAGAAGTTGTAACATTATTTCCTATAAAAATTCCACCATGAGCTTGTATAATATTGAATATCCCTATATGAATACCATTACATAGTACTAGTGAACCATCTTTAAATTTAAAATTTTTATTTTGTTTTCTTTTGACATAACCTTTATTTATATTCACAGGACCTGCAATTAGTACACAATACTTGTCAATCCATACATTGTCACCAACACTTATCCATTCTGGTCCATGAATTACAACACCTTCATCTATAATTACATTTTTCCCACATTTCTTAAATCTTTTACTCCAATACCAATATCTTATTTTTCTGCCCAATCTACCAGGCATATAAATTATAAAGAAAAGACAAAAATCACTTAATAACATTTTAAATTTTTTTAAGATACCACTCATATTCGTTCTTATTCCCTCTTTTAAACTCTCCTTCTCTTTCCATCAAGATATGTACAGTGACAAGTGACAAGTGATGAGTGACGAGTGACAAGTTGCTAATCATCTGTTTTGCCTCTTTTTAATAGAGTGTATTAACCCACTTAGCATTTTTCTGATGCTGTCTATCTGTTTCATTAAAGTAATTTCTTTTTCGTCTTTAAGATAACCTAAATTTTTGGAGATAATTAGTTCAGTTTCCAATTCAGATAAAGACCCAAGGCTTATATAAAGAAACTGAATAAATTCTTTTTCACTATTTCTTGCTGCACCTTCAGCTATATTAGAAGGGATAGATACTGCGGACCTTCTAATCTGGGATATAAGGCCATACAATTCTTCTTTTGGGAAATCTTTTGTGACTTCATAAATTTGAGTTACCAATTGAACAGCCTCTTTCCATACCTCAAGATCTTTATGGGTTTTCATATTCATCTTGTCACTTGTAACTGTTAACATACCAGTCATAGATTGCTTTTATCCCTTCTTTCAAACTTATTTTCGGCTGCCAACCAAGAGACTTTGTGACAGGTGAAGAGTGACAAGTGACGGGTAAAGAGATGATGGGTATATGCGTGAAAGTGTTCATGCGTTATTTCGTTCATCTCGTCTATTTCGTTGATCTGGTTTGTTTCGTCTATCTGGTCTATTTCGTTTATTTCGTTTGTTTGGTCTGTTTAGTTTTACAGTGGGTGATATACCAGTCATATGTCGTTCTTATTCCTTCTCTGAAACCTATTTTCGGCTTCCAGCCAAGTGAAAAAAGTTTTGATACATCAAGGAGTTTTCTTGGAGTGCCGTCCGGCTTGGAGGAATCCCAATTTATCTCTCCTTCAAATCCAACGATCTCTTTCACCATCTCAGCAAGTTCCTTTATAGTTATGTCCTTGCCTGTGCCGATGTTGATAAGGGCTGGTGATGAGTTGGTTTCGTTTATTTCGTTCATCTGGTTTATTTGGTTTGTCTTGTTTATCTGGTTGGTTTCGTTGGATGTTGAGGGATGGGGATTGAACATCAAAAATACACAGGCGTCGGCAAGGTCGTCAACATGGAGGAATTCCCTGCGTGGAGAGCCGGTGCCCCAGAGGGTTATCTGGTTAGTCTGGTTAGTTTGGTTTGTTTCGTTGATCTCGTTTATTTCGTTTATCTCGTTGGTTTGGTTGATTTGGTTGATTTGGTTGGTTTCGTTTATTTCGTCTATCTGGTCTATCTTGTTGATCTTGTTGGGTTCGTTGGTCTGGTTGAGTTGGTTGGGGGTGGATGAGGTGATGCCGAAGTGTGCGAGTACGAGGAGGATCTCCTCTTCAGGGGTGTTTTCGTTGATGGAGATTTTTCTGCCGTTTATTAGAATTTCTCGGTTTCCGTATGTCATAAAATCCTGTCTGATCTGCTCAAAATCACCCTTTGCAAGCAGTTTTGCAAGGTGGAATTTTCTTATAAGTGCAGGCAGGACATGGGAGTTCAGGAGATCAAAATTGTCATTCGGCCCATAAAGATTTGTAGGCATTACTGATATGAAATCGGTTCCATACTGGCGGTTATAGGCCTGGCACATCTTGATACCTGCAATCTTGGCAACTGCATAGGGTTCGTTCGTTGGTTCAAGTTCGCCGGTTAAAAGATACTCCTCTTTCATGGGCTGGGGGGCGAACTTTGGATATATGCAGGAGGAGCCAAGGAAGAGGAGTCTCTTTACGCCATATTTGTAGGCTGCATGGATTACATTCGTCTGGATCATGATGTTTGTATAGATGAAGTCTGCAGGGTATGTGTTGTTTGCAAGGATTCCGCCTACCTTTGCGGCAGCAAGGAAGACATACCCGGGTCTTATTTCTCTGAAGAAGTCCATCACCTCAGGTTGAGTTGTGAGGTTGATTTTATAGTAACTAACGCTGGAAATACTATCAGTGGGCTGGGAGGAATTGAAGGTGCCGATAATGTTTTCATACCCCTTTTCTGTCAACTTCCTGAGTATAGCACTACCCACCAGCCCAGTAGCACCGAAAACGATTATTTTATCGTCTTTTTTCAATGATTACTCACCCTCCCTGATCTTCTCGTAAAAAGAATAGTCATGGTTGGTGTAGAAAAACCCCTTTCCATCACATATTTTCATGCCTTCCCCCACTGGCTCAAGCCCTGTGAGTTTCATATCATAATCTACCATTATTTTCACAAGATCATCAAAGGTGGTCCTGGGTTCCCAGTTGAGTTTCTCTCTTGCCTTTGTGATGTCTGCCTGGAGAAATTCGACCTCTGTGGGTCTGAAGTAACGAGGGTCTATTTCTATCAGCACCTGTCCTGGCGACAAAAGGGTGTTCCATTTCTCATCAAGGCTCCTGACGACCCCTTTTTCGTCAGTTGTTTCACCTCTCCACTCAATTTCCAGACCTGCATATTCAAAGGATTTATAGACAAACTCCCTTACTGAGTGGCTCTCGCCTGTGCCTACAGCATAATCATCAGGCTCATCCTGCTGAAGCATCAGCCACATCATCTCCACATATTCAGGGGCAAAGCCCCAGTCCCTTCTTGCATTGAGGTTACCCAGGTACAAAGTCTTCTGTCTTCCCGATAATATGTTGGCGAGTGCCCTTGTGATTTTTCTTGTGACAAAGGTCTCGCCCCTCCTTGGGGATTCGTGGTTAAAAAGGATGCCGTTGCAGGCAAAGAGGTTATATCCTTCCCGGTAGTTAACGGTTATCCAGTATGAATAAACCTTTGCTGCTGCATAGGGGCTCCTTGGATAGAAGGGGGTTTTTTCGTTCTGTGGTGGCGGGGATGCGCCGAACATCTCTGATGAGGATGCCTGATAGAACTTTGTCTTTATACCGCTTCTTCTGAGCGCTTCAAGGAGCCGTACGGTTCCAAGGGCTGTGATGTCAGCAGTGTATTCCGGCATGTCAAAGGATACCCTTACGTGGGACTGGGCAGCCAGATTATAAATCTCGTCTGGCCGTATATTGTAAATAAGGTTGGTGAGTTGTCCAGAATCTGAAAGGTCGCCATAATGGAGAAAAAATCTGGCTTCAGGTTCATGGGGGTCAACATAGATATGATCAATTCTCTGGGTATTAAATGTGCTTGCTCTCCTGATGATACCATGAACTTCATAGCCTTTGCTGAGTAAAAATTCGGCAAGATAGCTACCATCTTGGCCGGTAATGCCTGTGATTAATGCACGTTTCATTTATGCCTCCGTGGTTGTTTCGTTGATCTCGTCTATCTGGTCTGTTTCGTTGGTTTCGTTGATTTCGTTGATTTGGTCTATCTGGTCTATCTCGTTGGGTTCGTTGATCTGGTTTATTTCGTCTGTTTCGTGGATTTCGTTTATCTCGTTTATTTGGTTGATCTGGTTTGTTTGGTTTATTTGGTTTGTTTGGTTGATTTCGTTTATCTCGTTGGTTTGGTTGATAACAAAGCGAGAAATGTATAACGCTAGAAACGCGAGAAACGTAGAACGCGAGAAAGGAACTCATTTACTCATTACCCATTAACTCATTTACTGTCTGTCAGGTTTCTGGGTATTAGTGAAGTTTTTCAGGCTGCTATGATTTCGATGTTTGAAATCTGAGGTTTTGGGGTTTTCATGGTAACTACAAAAACCGGGATTCCTTTCTTTTTGTTTTCTTTCAGGATTTTGTAATTCTCTTCGTATAGTTCCCTGTCATCTTCGGGTAGTATTACAAGAACTGCCCCTTCAGGAATCTTATCAAGCACATCGGGATGCTCAAAAACATACTTCATCCATTCGGCATGAAGGTCCAGGTTTTTCTTAATGATTTCATCCCTGGTCATTTTATATCTCCCTGCTCAAACTCTTCTCTGTATCGTTTCCAATTAGCCTTTATATCTATTGTAGCATAAGTGAAGGCAAGATTATAAGTTTCAAAATACAGAGGTTGTTTTATCTTTTGTCCATCGGGTCTAATTATATCTTTATGAGCAAAACCATGTGCTGTATCATATCTTACTATGGGTTGCTATTGACCGGGTATCATTGCTTCATACTGGACAACAAATTCAGTGATCAGTCCTTTTTCTTTTCTGGCAAATACTCGCAATCTGTCAGTGGATTCACTGGTTAAGTAGAAAATATATTCTATTTCCTGCATGGGTTTATTCCGTTACGTTGATAAAATACGTTCGACGTTCGGAGTTCCACGTTGATTTCGTTGGTCTCGTCGATCTCGTCTGTTTGGTCTATTTCGTCTATTTCGTTGATTTGGTCTGTTTCGTTGATTTGGTCTATCTGGTTGATCTCGTTGGGTTCGTTGATTTGGTTGATAAACAGCGAGAAAGGTTGAATGCGAGAAACGCGAGAAACGATAGAGGTGTGAAAGGTTCATTTCTGCCTCCGAATTGCCTTAATGAGGTTTCCGAGCATGCCGGATAATTTCTCTGTCCTGTTGCTCAGTGCCTGAAACTCGTCCTCTGGCAAATACCCGATTTCTCTCGCAATATAAAGTTGTGTCCTCAGTTCACCTGCTGAACCTTTAGCAATGTATAGAAACCTGATGAACTCAGAAGGAGTCTCTCTTTCCTTGCCTTCAGCAATATTGGATGCTATGGAAACAGCAGATCTCCTAATCTGATCACGCAGTCCAAAATCAGTGGCGATATCACCTTCTGAGGTGATTTTATAGATATCTGTTGCTAATGAAGTAGCTTCCTGCCAGCAGTCAAGGTCTTCAAAGCGGGTTATTTTCATTGTTTTACGTTTGTTTCGTTGGTCTCGTTGATTTAGTTTGTTTGGTTGATAAACAGCGAGAAAGGTATAAGGCGAGAAACGCGAGAAACGTAGAACGCGAGAAAGGAACTCATCCACTCATTTACTCTTTAACCCATTCACTCATCAACTCATTTACTGTTTGTCTGGCTATGATTTTTTCCATTCTTCGTCGCTTATTCCTGCCTGTCGCAGTATTCTTTTTAAAAGGTCTACACCAATTTCTTTCCTGTGAGGATTGGGAAGAGTGAGCCTTATATTTTCCTTGATCATGAATAAATGTTTTCCGCCAGGATAGGGACCTTCAAAACCAAATTCTTTTAACCGAGTAACAAGTTGCTTGTGGGATACTGGAGAGAGTTTTGACACTTAAGCGACAAATTCCTCTATCTCTTTGATCTCGATATCACCGAGTCGGGGGATGGGAAGGTTCTTTTTAATACTCACAAGTATCCATCCCTCTACTACCTCTTTCAGGTTGTTTCTAC
>Ga0256830_1002264_pt1 | contig 12839 bp, 9 predicted proteins | sample 128326metaG_FD_190537 | JGI IMG/M metagenome (GOLD analysis project Ga0256830, IMG submission 190537) | Hydrothermal vent microbial communities from Lau Basin, Pacific Ocean - 128-326 | ecosystem: Environmental > Aquatic > Marine > Hydrothermal vents | place: Pacific Ocean: Lau Basin | collected...
GGGGGAGGAGGGCGTGCCGGTGGTGGCCAGCAACGACGTGGTGTTTCTCCATGCCGGGGATTTCGAGGCCCACGAGGCGCGGGTGTGTATCCAGGACGGGCGCACGCTGGACGATCCCCGCCGCCCGCGCCACTACAGCGAGCAACAATACCTGCGCGGGGCCGAGGAGATGGCGGAGATCTTCGCCGACATCCCCGAAGCGCTGGAGAACAGCCTGGCCATCGCGCGGCGCTGCAACCTGGAACTGACCCTGGGCGAGAACGTCCTGCCCGACTTCCCCGTCCCCGAGGGGATGAGCATGGAGGAATTCTTCCGCCGCGAGGCCGAGGCGGGGCTGGAGCAGCGGCTGGATTTTCTCTTCGGCGCCGACACGCCCGAGCGGGCCGAGCGCGCCCCGGAATACCGCGCGCGCCTGGAGCGCGAGCTGGATGTCATCATCGAGATGGGCTTCCCCGGCTATTTCCTCATCGTTGCCGACTTCATCCGCTGGGCCAAGCAGAACGGCGTGCCGGTGGGGCCGGGACGTGGTTCCGGCGCGGGCTCGCTGGTGGCCTACGCCCTGACCATCACCGATCTCGATCCCATCCGCTACGATCTGCTGTTCGAACGCTTTTTGAACCCCGAGCGTGTCTCCATGCCCGACTTCGACGTGGACTTCTGCATGGAGGGCCGCGACCGGGTCATCGAGTACGTCGCCGAGACCTACGGCCGCGACAAGGTGGCGCAGATCATCACCTACGGTTCCATGGCGGCCAAGGCAGTGGTGCGCGACGTGGGCCGCGTGCTGGGGCACCCCTACGGTTTCGTGGATCGCATCGCCAAGCTCATCCCCTTCGAGATCGGCATGACCCTGGACAAGGCCCTCAAGCAGGAAGAGGCCCTGCAACAGGCCTACGACGACGAGGAAGAGGTGCGCACCCTCATCGACCTGGCGCGTTCGCTGGAAGGGCTGGCGCGCAACGCCGGCAAGCACGCCGGCGGCGTGGTCATCGCGCCCACCGCGCTCACCGACTTCGCGCCGCTCTACTGCGAGCAGGGCGGTACCAACGTGGTCACCCAGTTCGACAAGGACGATGTGGAGGCCATCGGCCTGGTGAAGTTCGACTTCCTCGGCCTGCGCACGCTGACCATCATCGACTGGGCCATGCAGACCATCAACGCGCGCCGCGCCGCGGCGGGCGAGGAACCGCTGGACATCGAACGCATCCCCATGGACGACGCGGCCACCTTCCAGCTGCTCAAGGACTGCAATACCACCGCCGTGTTCCAGCTCGAGTCCCGCGGCATGAAGGAACTCATTCAGCGCCTGCAACCGGACAACTTCGAGGAAATCATCGCCCTGGTGGCACTGTTCCGACCCGGGCCGCTGCAGTCGGGCATGGTGGACAACTTCATCGACCGCAAGCACAAGCGCGAGCCGGTGTCCTACCCGGATGCGCAATACCAGCACGAAAGCCTCAAGCCCATTCTCGAGCCCACCTACGGCATCATCCTCTACCAGGAACAGGTCATGCAGATCGCCCAGGTGCTGGCGGGCTACACCCTCGGCGGCGCCGATCTGCTGCGGCGCGCCATGGGCAAGAAGAAGCCCGAGGAGATGGCCAGGCAGCGCGCGGTGTTCGCGGAGGGGGCGAAGAAGAACGGCATCGATCCCACCCTGGCGATGAAGATCTTCGACCTGGTGGAGAAATTCGCCGGCTACGGTTTCAACAAGTCGCACTCGGCGGCCTATGCACTGGTGTCCTACCAGACCGCCTGGCTCAAGGCCCATTACCCGGCGGCCTTCATGGCGGCGGTGCTGTCGGCGGACATGGACAACACCGACAAGGTGGTGACCCTCATCGACGAGTGCAATGCCATGGGGCTCAAGGTGGTGCCGCCCAACATCAACCTGTGCGAGCGCCGCTTCACCGTGCAGGACGAGGAGACCATCGTCTATGGCCTCGGCGCCATCAAGGGCGTGGGCGCGGCGGCGGTGGACGGCATCGTCGAGGAGCGCGCCGCCAACGGACCCTACCGCGACCTGTTCGACTTCTGTCGCCGCATCGATCTGAAGAAGGCCAACCGCCGCACCCTCGACGCGCTGATCATGAGCGGCGCGCTGGATGTCTTTGGCCAGGGTCGCGCGGTGCTCATGAACAGCCTGCCCACGGCGCTCAAGACTGCCGAACAGCATGCACGCAACGCCAGCCTCGGCCAGAACGATCTGTTTGGCATGGCTGCGAGTGACGAAGCGCCGCCGGAGTATCTGCCCTGCGAGGAGTGGGACGACGATCAACGCCTGGCCAACGAGAAACAGACCCTGGGCCTGTACCTCACCGGCCATCCCATCGAGCGTCACCTGCCGGAACTGGAACAGGTGGTCACCGCGCGCATCAATGAACTCAAGCCCGAACGCGATCAGAGCGTGGTGGTGGCGGGGCTCATCGTCGCCATGCGCACCATGAATACCCGCCGCGGTGATCGCATGGCCTTCATCACCATCGACGACCGCAGCGGGCGCATCGAGCTGGCGGTGTTCTCCGATGTCTACCAGGGGGCGCGCGACATCCTTGCCCGCGACCGCCTCATCGTCGTCAGGGGCGAGGTCAGCGTGGACGACTACTCCGGCGGCTACCGCATGAGCGCGCGGGAGATCTACGACATCAGCGAGGCGCGCGAGGCCTTCGCGCGGCGGCTGGTGCTGGCGGTGGACGCCCGCCAGGCGGGCAACGGCTTCATCGGCCACCTGCGCGAGGTGCTCTCACCCTTCCGCGAGGGACGCTGCCAGGTGGTGGTGGACTACCATCGCCCCGGCGCGCGCGCCGAACTGCCGCTGGGCGCGGACTGGCGCGTGCACCCCACCGACGAGTTGCTCGCCCGCCTGCGCGAACTGGTGGGCGAGGGCGGCGTGCAGATCGACTACGCGCGACCCCAGTGAACAGGGGCGAGTGGCGGGTGCGAGGATTTTGCTCCCCCTGCCGGGCTTGCCAGTCCCCCCGTCCTCAGGGCGGGGGACAGGGCGGGGATCAGCTCCTCGGCCCTGGCCACTGTCTTGCCGCCGTCATTTCTTCCGCAGGCGGGGATCCATGGTCGCTGGCTGTCAGGTTTCCGGGCTCCGGGCGCCCGCTGCGCGGGCCCCGGAATGATGCCATCCGGTCCTTGCGACGCTTTGCGTCCTTTGCGGTTGGCCTGAGATCCTTTCTCCTCACCCCTGTGACCCCTCGGGGCGATCCGCTCTGGCGAATATGCTATCCTTCGGGCTGCGACGACGAAAATAATGTGATTTCACAGAAAAACACCCTATGAACCTGAATTTCCTCGATTTTGAGCAGCCCATTGCCGAACTCGAAGCGAAGATCGACGAGTTGCGCTACGTGGGCTCCGATGCCGAGATCAACATCTCCGAAGAGATCGCCCGCCTGCAGGCCAAGAGCCGCGAACTCACCGAATCCATCTTCTCCGGCCTGAGCTCGGCGCAGATCGCCCAGCTCGCTCGCCATCCCCAGCGGCCCTATTTTCTCGACTACGTGGAGCGCATTTTCACCGACTTCGAGGAACTCCACGGCGATCGCGCCTTCGCCGACGACGCCGCCATCGTCGGCGGCGTGGCCCGCCTCGACGGCCAGCCGGTGATGCTCATCGGCCAGCAGAAGGGCCGCGACACCCACGAGAAGGTGCGCCGCAACTTCGGCATGCCCCGCCCCGAGGGCTATCGCAAGGCCCTGCGCCTGATGGAGATGGCCGAGCGTTTTTCCCTGCCCCTGCTCACCTTCATCGACACCCCCGGCGCCTATCCCGGCGTCGGCGCCGAGGAGCGCGGCCAGAGCGAGGCCATCGCGCGCAACCTGTTCGTCATGTCGCGCCTCAAGACCCCCATCGTGTGCACCGTCATCGGCGAGGGCGGCTCCGGCGGGGCGCTGGCCATCGGCGTCGGCGACCGCGTGCTGATGCTGGAATATGCCACCTACTCGGTGATCTCCCCCGAGGGCTGCGCCTCCATCCTGTGGAAGAGCGCCGACAAGGCCGCCGAGGCGGCCGAGGCCATGGGGCTCACCGCGCCGCGCCTCAAGGAGCTGGAGCTCATCGACCACATCGTCCCCGAGCCCCTCGGCGGCGCCCACCGCGACGTGGATCTCACCGCCCAGCGCCTCAAGACCGCGCTGCTCGAACAGCTCGAGCACCTGGAGAGCCTGCCCGGCGACAAGCTGCTCGAGGAGCGCTACGCGCGTCTCATGGGCTTCGGCCACTACAGCGAATAGGCCGCGCCTCCCACCGAGCGTCATGGACACCGATCTCCACAGCCTCGAGCGGGAACTGGCCCGGCTCGAGGCCGATGGGCCGGTGCGCCGCTACCTCGTCGCCTTCAGCGGCGGGGCGGACTCCCACGTCCTGCTCCACCTGATGCACCGTTACCGCGACAGCCACGCGGGCGTGACGCTTGCGGCGGTGCACGTCCACCACGGCATGCACCCCGAGGCCGACGCCTGGGCGGCCCACTGCGAGCAGATCTGCGCGGCGCTGGATGTCCCCCTCACGGTGTGCCGCGTGCAGGTGGATCCCGCCGCGGGCGGCCCCGAGGCGGCCGCGCGCCGGGCCCGCTACGCCGCCTTCGCCGGACTCCTCCAGCCCGGCGACGTCCTGCTGCTCGCCCACCACCAGCGCGACCAGGCCGAGACCCTGCTGTTGCAACTGCTGCGCGGCGCCGGCCCCGACGGACTGGCGGCCATGCCCATCTCGCGGGAATGGGGGCCCGGGCGGCTGGCGCGGCCCCTGCGGGACTGGCCCCACCGCCGCCTGCGCCACTATGCCCGGACCCACGGCCTGGCCTGGGTGGAGGATCCCGCAAACGCCAGCCCGGCCTATGACCGGAATTTCCTGCGCCACGCGGTGCTTCCCCGACTGCGCGGGCGCTGGCCCGCCGCCGACACCCTGCTGGCGCGCTCCGCGGCCCATCTCGCCGAGGCCGGCGCCCTGTTGCGCGAGCGCGCCGAGGAGGACTGGCAGGCGGCGCGCGGTCCCGAGGACACGCTGTTGCTGCCGGTCCTCGCAACACTCTCGCCGGCGCGCCAGCGCAACCTGCTGCGCTACTGGGTGGGCGGGATCCACGGCCTGCCCCTGCCGGACCATCGCCACCTGGCGCGGATCCGGCACGACGTGCTGGGCGCTGCGCCGGACGCCATGCCACTGGTGCACTGGCACGCTCAGGGTGGCGGCGTGGAGGTGCGCCGTTATCGCCAGCGGCTCTATGTCGGCCCGCGGCTGGCGCCCCACGATCCGCGCCGCGTCTATCCCTGGCCGCGGGAGGACGAGTTGCTGCTGCCGGATCTCGGCGCGCGCCTGTGGCGCGAGCCCGGCGCGGGGATCGCCGCGGCCGCCCTGCGGGAGGCGCCGGTGAGCATCCGTTTCCGCGCCGGGGGCGAACGGTGCCGGCCGGCCGGTCGCGGGCATCGCCACGCCCTGAAGAAACTCTACCAGGAGTGGGGCGTGCCGCCGTGGCTGCGCGACCGCGTGCCGCTGGTCTACGTGGGCGAGGAACTGGCGCAGGTGGTGGGCTACTGTACCTGCGCGCCCTTTGCCGCCAGCGCGGGCGAGGCGGCCTGGCAATGGCGGCTGGCGCCGGCCGGCGGCCGATCCGGCGCCGATTGCGATTGAAACGCGCGGCGAAAACGACGACAATAAAGCCCCAGTATTCAATCCGGCGCACGCGCTCCATCCGACCGCGCCGGTACTACTGGCGACCGATGACTTAATGACCAAATTCATTTTTATTACGGGCGGCGTGGTGTCCTCGCTGGGCAAGGGGATCGCCGCCGCCTCCCTCGCCGCGATCCTCGAAGCACGCGGCCTCAAGGTCACCCTGCTGAAACTCGATCCCTACATCAACGTCGATCCGGGCACCATGAGCCCCTTCCAGCACGGCGAGGTCTTCGTCACCGAGGACGGCGCCGAGACCGACCTCGATCTGGGCCACTACGAGCGCTTCGTGCGCACCACCATGACCCAGCGCAACAACTACACCACCGGGCGCATCTACGAGAACGTCATCCGCAAGGAACGCCGCGGCGACTACCTTGGCGCCACGGTGCAGGTGATCCCGCATATCACCGACGAGATCCAGGCCTGCATCCGCGCTGGCGCCGGTGACGCGGACGTGGCCATGGTGGAGATCGGCGGCACCGTGGGCGACATCGAGTCGCTGCCCTTCCTCGAGGCCATCCGCCAGATGGGCGTGGAACTGGGCCACGAGAACGCGCTGTACATCCACCTGACGCTGCTGCCCTTCATTCCCACCGCCGGCGAGGTCAAGACCAAGCCCACCCAGCACTCGGTCAAGGAACTGCGCTCCATCGGTATCCAGCCCGACGTGCTGCTGTGCCGCTCCGACCGGCCCATCCCCGAGGAAGAGCGGCGCAAGATCTCGCTGTTTACCAATGTCGAGCAGCAGGCGGTCATTGCCGCGCTGGACGTGGACAGCATCTACCGCATTCCGCTGCTGTTGCACGAGCAGGAACTCGATGCCATCGTGGTGGAGAAACTCAACATCAGCGCGCCGCAGGCGGATCTCAGCGAGTGGGAAGGGGTGGTCACGGCGCAGGCCCATCCCGATGGCGAGATCAACGTCGCCATGGTGGGCAAGTACGTCAACCTTACCGAGTCCTACAAGTCCCTGTCCGAGGCGCTGATCCACGCCGGCATCCACACGCGCACGCGGGTGAAGATCCACTACGTGGATTCCGAGGACATCGAAAACAGTGGCACCGCCTGCCTGGAAGGCATGGATGCGATCCTCGTTCCCGGCGGCTTCGGCGAGCGCGGCGTGGAAGGCAAGATCGCGGCGGTGCGCTACGCGCGCGAGAACGACATTCCCTATCTCGGCATCTGTCTCGGCATGCAGGTGGCGGTGATCGAATTTGCGCGCCACGTCGCCGGGCTCGAAGGCGCGCACAGTACCGAGTTCGTCCCCGAGGCGAAACACCCGGTGATCGCCCTCATTACCGAGTGGAAGGAGAAGGACGGCTCGGTGGAGCGTCGCGACCAGAGTTCCGATCTCGGCGGCACCATGCGGCTCGGCGGCCAGCCCTGCAAGCTGGCGGAGGGTTCGCTGGTTCGCGAGTGTTACGGCCGTGACGAGATCGTCGAGCGTCATCGTCACCGCTACGAGTTCAACAACAATTACCGCCGGCAACTGGAACAGGCCGGCCTGCGTCTCGCCGGGGTATCGCTCGACGGTAACCTGGTGGAAGTGGTGGAGATCGCCGAGCATCCCTGGTTCATCGCCTGCCAGTTCCATCCCGAGTTCACCTCCACGCCGCGCGACGGTCATCCCCTGTTTACCGGCTTCGTGCGCGCGGCGCGCAAGTGCCACGAACAGGCCACCGAGGCCGTCAGCGCATGAAACTCTGTCACTTCGAGGTGGGCCTGGACAGGCCCCTGTTCCTGATCGCGGGTCCCTGTGTCATCGAGAGCGAGGCGCTGGCGCTGGAGACCGCCGGTGAACTCAAGGCCCTCACCGAGGCGCTGGGCATACCCTTCATCTACAAGTCGTCCTATGACAAGGCCAACCGCACCTCCCACGACAGCTTCCGTGGTCCGGGGCTGGAGGAGGGACTGCGCATCCTGGAGAAGGTAAAGACGGACATCGGCGTGCCGGTGCTCACCGACGTTCACGAGGACACGCCGCTCGATGAAGTGGCCGCGGTGGTGGACGTGTTGCAGACGCCGGCCTTCCTGTGTCGCCAGACCAATTTCATCCAGAACGTGGCGCGCACCGGCAAGCCCGTCAATATCAAGAAGGGCCAGTTCCTTGCCCCCTGGGACATGATCAACGTGGTCAACAAGGCGCGCGAAGTGGGCAACGATCAAATCCTGGTCTGTGATCGCGGCGTGTCCTTCGGTTACAACACGCTGATCTCCGACATGCGCGGCCTGCAGGCCATGCGTGACACCGGCTGTCCGGTGGTCTTCGATGCCACCCATTCCGTGCAACAGCCGGGCGGGCAGGGTGGCAAGTCGGGCGGGCAGCGGGAATACGTGCCGGTGCTGGCACGCGCCGCCACCGCCGCCGGGATCGCCGGGATCTTCATGGAGACCCATCCCGATCCCGAGCACGCGCTCAGCGATGGCCCCAATGCCTGGCCGCTGGGGCGCATGCGCGAACTGCTGGAGACCCTGATGGCGCTGGACGAGGTGGTCAAGTCACGGCCATTCATCGAGGAGAGCCTGGATTAGCGAAAAAATCCTGCGGTCATTCCGCAAAGGGGAAAACGCGTTGGCGTTTTCCGCTTGTCCGGCATCCACGGGGATGATCACCGGATTTCGGCTCTGCGCCATGCCACGGGCATGGCTTCGCCCGCAATGACGGGCGCGGGAGCACGAGAACAGATTGAGAAGCAATTACGGAGCAAGAGACGTTTCATGAGCAGTGGAAAAGATCAGATCAAGGACATCGTGGCGCGCGAAATCATCGATTCGCGCGGCAACCCCACGGTGGAGGCCGATGTCATTCTCAAGTCCGGCGTCATGGGGCGCGCCGCCGTGCCTTCCGGCGCCTCCACCGGCGCGCGCGAGGCCATCGAACTGCGTGACGGCGATCCGAAACGCTTCGGCGGCAAGGGCGTGCTCAAGGCGGTGGCCAATGTCAACGGTCCCATTGCCGACGCCCTGCGCGGCAGGGACGCCATGGACCAGGGTGCCATCGATGGCCTCATGATTGAGCTGGACGGCACCGACAACAAGGGCAAGCTCGGCGCCAACGCGCTGCTCGCCGTGTCGCTGGCCACCGCGCGCGCCGCGGCCAGGCAGAAGGGCGAGTCGCTGTTTCGCTATCTCGACACCGGCCGCGGTTTCCGGTTGCCGGTACCGATGATGAACATCATCAACGGCGGCGCCCACGCCGACAACAGCGTGGACATGCAGGAATTCATGATCATGCCGGTGGGCGCGCCCAGCATCGAGGAGGCCATTCGCTACGGCGCCGAGGTCTTCCATGCCCTCAAGGGCGTGCTGCACAAGCGCGGCCAGAACACCGCCGTGGGCGACGAGGGCGGCTTCGCCCCGGATCTGCCCTCCAACGAGGCGGCCATCGAGGTGATCCTCGAGGCCATCGACAAGGCCGGCTACCGCGCGGGCGAGGACATCTTCATCGCCCTCGACGCGGCGAGCAGCGAGTTCTACGAGGACGGCAAGTACGTGCTGGCCTCGGAGAACCGGACGCTGGATGCCGGCGGCCTCGTCGATCTGCTGGAAGACTGGGTGGATCGCTACCCCATCATCAGCATCGAGGACGGCCTCGCCGAGGACGACTGGGACGGCTGGAAGCTGCTCACCGAGCGCCTCGGCAAGAAAGTGCAACTGGTGGGCGACGATCTCTTCGTCACCAACACCGCCATCCTGAAGGAAGGCATCGACAGGGGGATCGCCAACTCCATCCTCATCAAGGTCAACCAGATCGGCACCCTCACCGAGACCCTGGAGGCCATCGCCATGGCCATGGAGGCCGGCTACACCGCGGTGATCTCCCATCGCTCGGGCGAGACCGAGGACACCACCATCGCCGATCTGGCCGTGGCCACCGGCGCGGGGCAGATCAAGACCGGCTCCATGTCCCGCTCGGATCGCGTCGCCAAGTACAACCAGCTCATCCGCATCGCCGGCGAACTGGGTGAGGCGGCCCGCTATCCCGGGCGCGCGGCATTCCACAATATGGGCTAGACTATAGGCGGGAATTGTAAGACCATAATATCTCTGGAAGTTTTTACCGACTGCCAGATATTCATGCCCTCTCCCACAGGAACCGTGGTGCCCCGCAGGGGTAGAGGGTCAGGGTGAGGGGATATGATCCAATCCAGTCCCCCATCCCGGAAACAGGCTCAGAAAACAGGGACCGGCTCGTTCGAATGCGCATACTGACATGGACACTGGCGGTACTGCTCGTCATCCTGCAGGTCAAGCTGTGGGTGGGCGAGGACGGTATTCGCGGCAACCGCGAACTGGCGCAGCTGGCCCGACTGCAGGACGAGGAAAACCGCCGCCTCGCGGAGCGCAACCGCCTGCTGGAAGCCGAAGTGGCGGATCTCAAGCAGGGACTCGACGCCATCGAGGAACGCGCCCGCATGGAGATGGGCATGATCGGCGAAGGCGAAACCTTCTACCAGGTCATCGAGCCCGCACAGGATTGAACGGGGCCGCATGCCCCACGCCGCTATGTCCGAATCCTCCAGAAAGTATTGGGCCGTGGTGCCGGCCGCCGGCATCGGGCGGCGCATGGGCAGCAGCACGCCCAAGCAGTACCTCGAACTGGACGGCAAGGCGGTCATCGCCCACACCCTCGAGCGCCTCTCGCACCATCCCGCCATCGCCGGCATCGTGGTGGCGCTGGCGCCCAATGATCCCTGGTGGCCACAGCTGAACCTCGAGCTGCCCATTCCCGTGGAACGCGTCGATGGCGGCACGGAGCGCTGCCACTCGGTATGCCATGCACTGGCGGCACTGGAGGCGCGCGGCGCGGGGGAGGACTGGGTGCTGGTGCACGACGCGGCGCGCCCCTGCGTGCGCAAGGACGATCTCCAACGCCTCATCGACGCGGTGGACGATGAGGCGGGCGGCCTGCTGGCCGTGCCGGTGCGCGATACCATGAAACAGGCCGACGGGGACGGCCGCGTGGCGAAGACGCGGGATCGCAGCGGCCTGTGGCACGCGCTCACGCCACAGCTGTTCCGCGTCGCCGCCCTGCACGCGGCGCTGGCCGAGGCCATCGATGCCGGTGAACTGGTCACCGACGAGTCCGCCGCCATGGAAAGGGCGGGCTACCACCCGCGTCTGGTGGAGGGCCATGCCGACAACATCAAGATCACCCGCCCCGAGGATCTGCCGCTGGCGGAATTCTTCCTGCGCCACCAGGCCGGGGAAGTCACGTCGCGTACCCTGAGCGGACTGGAGGACGGCGGATGAGTACCCCGCGCATCGGCAACGGTTTCGATGCCCATCGCTTCGGCGAGGGTGATCACGTCATGCTCGGCGGCGTGCGCATTCCTCACACGCACGGCCTGGTAGCCCACTCCGACGGCGACGTGTTGATCCATGCCCTGTGCGACGCGCTCCTCGGCGCACTGGCGCTGGGCGACATCGGCCGCCACTTCCCCGACAGCGATGCGCAATACGAAAACGCCGACAGTCGCGAGCTGTTGCGCCATGTGGTCGCCATGATGCGCGAGCGCGGTTACGTGCTCGGCAACCTCGACGCCACGCTCATCGCCCAGGCGCCGCGCATGGCCGCGCACATCCCCGCCATGGTCGAAAACCTCGCCGCCGATATCGACGCCGCGCCGGAGCGCATCAACATCAAGGCCACCACCACCGAGGGCATGGGCTTCACCGGGCGCGGCGAGGGCATCGCCGCCATGGCGACGGTGCTGCTGGAAAGAAAAGGGGCGAGCGGCTAGTTGCGAGTTGCGAGGGAGGAAGGCGAACCATACGTGGTCTGCGCACCTCGCCCCGGCTTCACTGTAGATCTTTCCTGTCATTTCGGGGCCGCCATGTGTTACATGGCGGCCCGGAATCCAGAAGATAAAACCGCCGGTTAAGGCGATCCCACTGATCTGGAAAACACCATTACCTCTTCCCGCCAGGCGCGGCCCCAGGCCGAGACAGGGAAACCCGCCTCTCGCCACCCGTACCGCGTCCCTCTACAATCCTCTCATGAACGACAGCCCCGAACGTCTGGCTACCACGCTCGATCCCGCCGTCCTCAAGGGCCGCCTGCGCGCCACACCCGAGGACTTCCAGGTCGACGAAATCCTCGGCTTCGAACCCGAGGGTCAGGGCGAGCACCTGTTCGTGCAGTTGCGCAAGACGCGCCACAACACCGAGGACGTGGCGGCGCGACTGGCGCGGGCGCTGGGCATGGCGCGCAAGCAGGTGAGCTACTCCGGCATGAAGGACTACCATGCGGTCACCAGTCAGTGGTTCAGCATCCACGATCCCGGCGGCGACGACGCCCTCATGCATCGCCTGCGGGAACAGGCCACTCGATGGGACGGTATCGAACTCCTCCACATGGCACGCCATTCCCGCAAGTTGCGCCGCGGCGCGCATCGGGCCAACCGCTTCGTCATTCGCCTCACCGAGCTGCAGGGTGATCCCCGGGATCTGGACGCGCGCCTGGAAGCCATCCGGCGCCAGGGCGTGCCCAACTACTTCGGCCCGCAGCGCTTCGGGCGGGGCGGCAACAACCTGCATAAGCTCGCGCAGCAGATGGAACGGCCACGCCGCCTGCCGCGCGCCGCCCGCGGCCTGCTGTATTCCACCGCGCGGGCCTTCATATTCAACCAGCAGCTTTCGCGTCGTGTGACGGACGGCTCCTGGCTCACCGGCCTGGACGGGGACATCTTCGCCCTCACCGGCAGCACGCGTTTCTTTGCCAGTGACGTGCTGGACGACACCCTGCGCCGGCGTCTCGCCGAACAGGACATCTCGCCCACCGGCGTGCTGGCTGGAAAACCGCGCCCTGATCGCACGCCCGCCGGTCCGGCGGCGGTGCAGGAAAACGCGCTGCTTGGCAAGTTTCAGGACTGGGTGGACTGGCTGGCGGGGGAGGGCGTGGAACAGGACCGCCGCAGCCTGCGCCTCGTGGTGGGCGATGTGGAAATCCGGCACGAGACAGGCGACGCCCTCACTCTCACTTTCAGCCTGCCCAGGGGCGGCTACGCCACGGCGGTACTGCGGGAGCTGATCAATGACAAGGCTGGTGGCCTGGAACCCCCCTTGCTTGCCCCGCTCCTCAATTAGAAATCGTTTTCTACCTTGAAGGCATTGAGCATGATGTCCAGGCCCACCTGGCGTGCGCCGTGGTTGAGGGC
>Ga0256830_1002266_pt1 | contig 12828 bp, 12 predicted proteins | sample 128326metaG_FD_190537 | JGI IMG/M metagenome (GOLD analysis project Ga0256830, IMG submission 190537) | Hydrothermal vent microbial communities from Lau Basin, Pacific Ocean - 128-326 | ecosystem: Environmental > Aquatic > Marine > Hydrothermal vents | place: Pacific Ocean: Lau Basin | collected...
GTGAGCTTGAGCTTGTGCTTGCCTTCCTCGATGCGCTCGAATTCCGGAAAGACAAAGGTGTATTCCTTGTAGTCAGTGGTCAATATGAGGAGGAACCTGAGGTATCTGTCTGAAAGGCGTTTTGTGAGGTATCTGACGAGGGGAACCGTAAGGGATTTGGCCTCGATGAGGAAGACCTGGAGCTTTCCGTCGTAATTAAAAACGGTATAGATGTCTTTGACCTTCTCCTTTTCATCCTTGGCAAACTCGAACTCGTCTATCTTTCTCTTATAGGATGGGTCGAGGACCTTATCTTCGGGATATCCAAGCCTACGGAAGAGCTCGTAGACCTTTTCAGGGGAGTCTGCTTCTGGTATGAATTTCTGGATGTAGTCTCTTACGTCCACGTATGCCCCTCGGTCATGTTGTTTATAAAATAAAAATGCCTTATTTTCAACATATTTCTGGTTCTAGCCAATGCTCAAAGTATACTAAAATCAGGCCTATAAAGGGAAGGAGATAGCCCCTCGCTAAGAGGGGCTATCTTGAAGACTGAAGCTATTTTTTCAGGATGGCTCGGAGGCGATTGGAGAGACCTCCTCCCTTGTTGCCTATCTCTTCCCTGGGGCCGATATGGCGGTCGGTATAGTCATAGGCGGCTCTCGTGACGGACTCTTTGAGCTTGGCAGTTGGGATGACCTCCTCAGTCTCTGGCCTACCCTTGATGGCCACCTTGATGCCCTTGTCGACCTTCTCGACCAGGAAGGTGACCCTCTCGCTCACGTTGGCGAGTCGGCCACCGGAGAACTCGCATTCCACCCCGGCCTTCTTACATGCATCCCGATAAGGGATGAGAACCTTCAGGTACGCATTCTTTTCTCTGGCGACCAGCTCCCGGACGTTTTGCTCGACCTTCTTTGCCTCAGCCTGTAAGGCAAAAAGAGGCAAAAAGGGGACAGGCTGGTTTTTGGGCCCGCAACCATCCAATTCCGGATGTCCGTCAAAAAAAGAGGTATTGCAACAAAGAGGCTTAACGACGCAGAAAAGGTGGAAAGCCTGCGGTCGAGATCGTCGGTATGGCCGATATAATACTTCGAGGTTGTTTCGCTCTTCAGTATGTATACGAAGTACGGCAAACCAACCAGCGTTCTTTGTGTAGGAATTAGGGATGGCTCCCCACCTGCAACCCTCTTCATAACCACTCTCCACCGCCAGGATATCACCTAACCCCTTGATATTCAACATCTTTTCAAAGAGCGGCACATCCCCGAAGGGGCGGAAACGGCGTTGATGCGGATTTCCGCTACAGTCCCAACCGGGCCGCCACATCCTCGTAGTCGGGGTCCTCGGCGTATCCCGCCTCGGCGGGATCAAGCTCGCTGCGCGCCCGCCGGTGCTGGCCGAGGTCCTCGTAGACCAGGGCCCGTTCGTACCGGAGCGTCCGGAGCAGCTCCTCGGAGCGGCCTCTCCTCCGGCGCAAGGCGCCCGTCAGGGTCTCCCGCGCCGCGTCCAGAATTCCCGAAACAACCAACTGGTACATGCGATTAGGGCAAGCTTCTGCTCTATGCTAGGCTGTCGACGCGATCCACGACCCCGAGTAGGCTGTGGAGCACGAGGAACTGGATGGTGTGGGAAATGAGCACTAGCAACCTCAATCCTTTTTCTCTGCTGTATGCACGTGGAAAGCACGGGAACCTGTAACCAGGGTCAGTTACCGAGCGAAGGCGCTGCCCAGCTCATCAAGGAACTCGCGCAAAACCTTGCGTGGTTCTCCGCCGAAGTCATCGGAGCGAGGAACAACGTCTTCGCTGAGGAGAGCCCGCATCGGGATGGTGAAGGAGGCCTTGAACTTGGCCTCGCCCCCGGCGCCTTGAAGCCGTAGAACCGTCACGTTGTTGTTTGCCGCACGTGAGGCCCAATGACGGACGACGCAAAAGCCCGCCTTCCCTTGCCAAAGCAAATCGCCTGGTCGCAGCTCATCGCTACTAATTCGATCGCGTATCTCCGCGGGGATCATACTGCTCACCGCAGCCTCAAGAAGACGCAACGCGTGCCCACGCCGCAGCAGCAGGGCCCACTCGGCCTCGGCTTGGCTCATGAGCGCCTCCCGGCTCTCCGTAGGATCAGCAGTGTGTGAGAGCAGCACGGCGAGCTCATTCGCGATCTTGTCGGGCTCGCCGCCATGCCAGAGCCAAGGCAAGCGAGCGACGGCGAGCACAGCGGCTAACTCGAATCTCGCCGCCTCGGGAGTACCGTCGTGGCTCGGCGCCGCAAGCTTCCAGCCGATGAGTGCCGCCGAGAGTTCGGCCGATCGCATTTCGTCAACAAAGGCGTCCATGTCCTCTGATGTCCGGGCTCGATACTCCAGCCAGCCCACGTCCCCCTGCGGGGCAGAGGAGAAGAACAGCGAGCACCAGATCTTCTGAGTGAGGTCGAAGAATCGCTTCCGCTCGACCCAGCCCTCTCGGAGACCGATGCGAAGGAGCGCAGATGCGATCTTGATGTCCGCCGCGAGGTAGTCCGGACTGCGTTCCGCCAGGAATTCCGCACTCGTCATCACCTCCTCGATACGGTGGAGGAGCGCATGGATACGGCGCCTATCGCGCTCGCTGACCTCCATGGCAGGGGGCGGCTTAGATGCCGTCGCCACCTTGAGCTGCTCCGGGCGATCAACGGTGTCGTCGTTGTCGTCGCCTCCATCGTCGGTCCCACCAGATCCGCCTTCCTCCTCGACCACCTCGGTCGCAACCCCGAACCAGCGCAGCAGTAACTGCTGAAGCGACCGGACGTGCCCAGCCCCTCCGATCGCAGTTGGTATCCGGATTGAACCCAGAGCAGGAGCACGGTAGTCTGGAGAGAAAACATCAGCGGCCGTGAACTCCACCTCGCCGGAAGGCTCGTCATCGGGCCTGCCGCGGGTAAACGCCCTACCCGCGCGGTGCACCGGCATGTACGTGAGGTGCTTGCAGAAGACGTCCAGCACCTCGGCCCAGGCGCTCGCGTTCCACTCCCCAGGCCGGATTCGCGCACGGATGCTGTCAGCGAGACTCCGGCCACGTGCTGTGGTTCGGAGATAGTGCTCATCGTCGACCCAGGCTGGGGCCGACTCGACGAGTTGGCCGTTCACTCGTCCGTGGATCGCCACGACTCTCGGCGCCACGCCGGATGCCGCGCGCAAAACACCCCTCTCGACGGTCGTGAACCGAGCGGGCGTCCCATCGATCAAGCACTCCACGATTGCGGCCATAGGCGGCGCGTATGCGACAAGCAGGCTCCGCGCTTCCAGCCTCGCCGCCAGGACGCGAAGTGCCGGCCCGGATGAGCGTTCATCATCAGGATTGAGCGCTGGGTCGTCACGGAGCGCGACAGGCTCCGACGTAACCTTCAGCTCACCGAGGAACTCCTCCTCGAACTCGGTGGGCGTGACGGTACGGATCGCCAGTAGCTCAGCGTTACCAGCCCTGTCAGACGAGATGAGCGCCGCCCAGGAGCAGTTCGCGCTGCCCGCCAGGACGATCACCTCGTGCGCGCGACGGAAGGCATAGAACTTTGCGTGCATGAACGCCGATCGTGCCTCACCGGATTCGCTTGCACGCGTGAAGTCCGCGCGCAGGAGGGTCGCCCTGCCAGAGATTGGTTCCCAGGACTGCTTGTTGAGCATGGATCGCTCGGGCTGGCAGAGCACCGTCGTCCGACGCGCCCCCACCCTGGTGACGATCTCGCGCAGGCCGACACCGTCGTCGTCGAAGTACGGCGAGCACACGAGAAGCTCCTCGACGGGATCCCTGCCGACCGCGTCTAGCATGCGGTCCAACAGGGAGGGTCCCGCTCCTACTCGACCCACGAGCCTGGCGTCGCCGGCGGGTTGTGCAGACACCCACCGCTTGCTCTTGGCATCAAAGGCATCTTCGACCTCCGCCGCGATCGCGTCAGACAGAGGAACGCGAGCCAGGATCTCGGCCAAGTAGTCCTTGAACGCGTGGAACGGAGCCGCGCCATCCTTCTCACTGTCGAAGCGCACCCAAACTTCTGCGTTCTCGCGCCAGCCGCCGAAGGTCAGGTTGCCGCTCCCCACGAGGAGCGTTGCCGCCTCCTCGCCCGCAAGGAGCAGGGCCTTCGGATGAAACCTGAAGCCCGGGTCCATGGCGACTGGCACCACGCGGTACCGCACCCCGAGGCCAGCCAGCACGGGTTGCTGGTGTGCGAACGACTCGGCTGCACACGCTGCGTCAGCGAACACGGTGATGGTCGGATGTCCGCAACGACGGAAGGACGCGAGCACTACCGTCTGGAGGAAGACGAAGTCGATGTTGTGCGTGAGCACAATGGCGTTGGTGACCTCCTTCGCCGAGGAAATGATCTGGAGCACGTCGTCACGCATGTCTCTGGAGCTCCGCTAATAGACGGCGCCCTCGCTCCGACAGCGCGTAGCCGCCAGGCTCTCGGTCGAGGATCCCCAGATCCGCCCACATGCCCAGCACGTTGCCCAGCCGATCCCCGCTGCAGCCGGCAGCTACCGGGATTCCCGTCGGCCGAAGCAGTGCCCCATCCGGGTAGAAGCGAAGTGAGCACTTTTGCCCCTGGCTCATCTTTCGCAGCGTGGTTGCCAAGTGCGGCTCGATCACCACCTCGATGAGCAGACGTCGAAGCACCTCCGAGAGGCGGCTACCGCGCTCGGCCTCGACCACGGCGAACGCACGCTCGAGGTAGCTGCCTCGGTCGGGAATTCGACTTTCACCGCGTGCTGGCTCCGTCTGCCGCTTGCAAGCACCCAGCACCGCCACCGCGAGGATGGCCTTGTATCGCGCTGGCATACTCCTGGCTTCCGCGATCGGCACCGAGCGATCGAGCCAGAGATCCTGCGGCAGTATCCCCATGAGCTCGTCCATCTTCTTCTCGAGCAGAGGCGGCTCGACATCGACGACATCCGCGAGCAGTGCAGGAGGGGGTTCGTCGGTCCACCAGTCGTCGAGGACGCCGTCGATGGTCCCTTCGGTGAGACTCATCAGCGTGTCGACCAACGCCTCGAGGAGGAGCTCGAGGGCGAAGTGAACGCGTCGCCGAAGTTCGTACTCTGCCCAGGCCATACCAACTTTGCTCCCCACGCGTCCCTCGGCCGCCTCTTTGTACGCCATGCGGATGAGTTCTGACGAGGACATCACCTCGGCTTCGAGGCGCTCAAAGGCCCAGCGGCTCGTCGCCCGGAAGCGAGCGTAGGCTTCGTTCACGGCAGCATCGTCGGCGTATGGGCGCACGAACGCATCCACCAGCAAGTCACGCTCGTTCGGCAATCTGTTGATGGCGTTCACGGAGAAGAGGTGCGCTTCAGCATCGAGCGTCTTCGAAGTGATGGTGCCGCCGTGGAGAATGACGTCCAACACGCTGGAATCGCGAAGTTCCTCCCGGCGCACCTTACGGAGTGCCTGTCCACGAGGTGGGATCCGAACCGGCATGTCTCCGCCGCCCGTCTGCAGGAGCCCGAAGGACCGGCAAGGCATCACGTAGGTCCCGTATGAGGCCCCTCCACGGGCGTCGGGCACCTGGACGGAGCCCGCGTTTTCCAACTCCTCGAGTTCCTCCGCGAACAGGTCGGATCCCAGGACGCCGTAGGCAGCGCCGTTTCTGTCCTCGTCCGCCAAGGCGCGCGTAGCGGCAAGAACCACGAACTCCATCCGACGGAGCGTTTGGTAGAACCGGGCTTCGTCGAACCGCGCAGTGCCGCCTCCCCGTTTCAGCTCATCGTCATAGTACTCGGCGATGACCCAGGGGAGCAGAGATAGATACCTTGCCCTAAAAGAGATCGTGGTGATGCCCGCAACCCAGTGGCGCTCGATGCCCTGGTCCAGCTGGCGCAGACCCAGTATGTCAAGCCCCTTAATCTTGTCCCGTTCACCGGCGTTCCAGAAGGTCTCCATTTTCTCCCTCAGCCTGTGGCTACCTGTCGGGGTCGCGATGAGCGACGGCCTCCTCGTCTACCAAATCCTCATCGGTGTAGGGATATGCCTTTGCATCCCGGCACTCTTCGTACGATCCCCGCCCGGTAGAATGGGCAGCTCTTCGGGCCGTAGCAGAAGATTTCGAACCGGTACTGCTTTCGGGACGTTTTCCACTGGTCGATGATCATCTCCACCGGCATTCGGCAGCCCCAGATGCAGGCCGTGCATTTAGCTTTCGTAGGTCCGGGCGTCCAGGCGTCGATGATCCCTTGCACGATAGGTTTTCCAGTTCCAGGTCCGGAAGAACGCCAAGAAACGACGGCCCTGAAGGACCTCGCCCTCGGGCCGCTTTCAGGACCGTGAGCCAGCTTGTCTTGCAAAAATTCTGCTGTTTCCTTCCGCGGATCATCGGCAGCAATCAGAACCCGCTGGTCTGCCCGCAGCAGGCCCCATCGATGCAAAGAACGAACCCTAAGGAGCTGATGAGTCGCAATTTGAAAGACTGCAAAGAACTGGAGCGAGGCTGGACAGCCACGAATCGACCCGACCAGGTTACGTTCTCCGAGCTTAACCCTTGAGTCCATCAGCCTTTTCCTACCCAAACGACTTTATACAGCACCGCTGGATGTACCGAATACGCTCAGTGCAGGTCAGGCCGGTGGTGATCCGGTGAGAGTCCATGAAAATGAAGCTGAAGTCCTTGATCATTTCTTTGCCCAGGATGATCTCCTCAATCCTTAGAAACCAAACCGATGTAAAAACACCCATAAAGGGTTTTTGTATAGTCAAAGCCGTTGCAAGTTTGCGCATAATTTACGTTTTCGATGTACACCTCGATACCCACGTTTGTGGCATTCAAGAGTATATTACCGGCTTGGTTGTTCGTTATATGCGCCAAATTGCGGCTGTTCCACGCCTCGTAGGCGAGATGCTCGGAACGAGCGCAACCGAATAGGGTTAGTTTGGGACTCAAAACATCAAGGAAATCGAAGGAACGATCAGAATCACGACCATGATGTGGGGCAATCAGTACGGCACAGTCTTGTACCAATTCCTTGTGATGCTTCAGGACGTACTTCCATGTATTGTCGTGGGCATCACCGGAGAAAACTATCCTGCCGCCACATGTCCGATATACCAGCACATACGAAGCGTCATTTGGGTCGTCTGATTTATTTGCGGCTGCCACCAACACGGAGTCCGGTGCAACGATATCAAGGCAGTCTCCCCGGCCATCCGGCACACCACGGTTAGCATATTGAAAGCGGCTTCCAGCTTTTGGGGTAACGACCGTGACGCCACTGCACTTGCCGTCACGCACCTTGACGTAATGGTCCCAATCCTCTTCGTTGTAACGCCCCTCAGAAAAGTCAGGCTTGGCTTTACGAACGCCTGAATCCCAGAAATTTAGAATGCCAATTTCATCACACAATTCCTTAAAACCATCCATGTGGTCCATGTCAGGATGCGTCAAGATGAATCGGAATACTCGCGAAATGCCGATCTTTTTCATATAGGAAATTGGTTCTGTCGGATATTTCCGCATGCCATAGTTCCCGGAACCCGTCTTGGCGATCCCAAGCTGCCTGCCAAAAGCCTCCAAAGGAGCCTTTTGCATGGTACTCCCGCCGTTACAAATGTCCAAAACAGTTATGCGTCCACTTCCATGCTGGATGATGGAGCAGTCACCGTCACCAACATTCAAAAAATGAACTACTGGCATAGCCGCCCCTCTACCTTAATGGGCCGTGACTCGCCGGCGCGTCTGGCTTTGTTAGCTGCTGCGGGCCTGAAGCACTCAAGGCGATAACAGCGGCGAAAAAGCTCTCCGCGTAATAGTGGGCCTTCTTCCGTACATAGCCCGGGAGCAAAATGGCCAGCCCCAATGCTCCGACTGCGACGACCGTAGACACGATGGCCCATAAGATAGTGCCATTGCCCCAGATATAAGCGTACCAACAGCCCACAAGGCTACTCAAAGCAAAAGTGATCCAGACTGGCCGAAGCCCGGCAAGATTTCGAGCAAAGCCATAATCAACGTTGTGAAGCTGCGCACGCTCCGCTTCCGGCGTCTTCCATATGCGACTCCGGAGTGCTTTGACAGCATCATTGATCGTCGCTTTGAGCTCGTCCGGCTCTCCTGCATCCACTGCCTTTTGGATGTCGATTTTAACGAGTTTCTTAATGGCGTGATACCAGAGTTGCTTCTGTTGGATAGACACCGATTTCTCATCGGGATGGAGCCATCGGTTTGTTGGCGCGTCGTGGGGCCAATCTGGCCACAACTTGTCCTGCAAACGGTTACCAAATACGGACGCAATGTGCGAAAGAGCGACGGCCACAATCGCTCCAAGCCCTCCCCCAGCAATGAGAAACTTTCCCCATTCAAGTAGCGGCACGCCAAACGTAGTGGCCACAGGCAGTAACGGTAGAACAGAAAGTACTGCAGGAAGGAACCGGGCCTTCCTTTCATAGTGGTCACTAAGATTGAAATAGTTAAGCCATGACTTATTCATGACTGGACGCCTCTGGCAATAGGTTCTCTTCTCTCATGATTTCTCCCACGTAACAGCTTGTCCCCAGGATCGCCTACGATCATCATTACCGCTGGTAGGCCATCAGCCTGCATCAACTCAGTCAGCCAGGCAAAAACCTTAAGATCGTCGCAACTAGCTGCTGTACGAGCACCAGGAGGATGCGAATGCCACTCGCCGATATACTCAAGCATTCCGTGAGTCTTTTCTTCCACTGCATCTACTGCGTGGCGCAGTCCCTTGCGCCCACGGATATACAGCGTTGGCCACTCCTCGCTGTCGGGCGGTGATGGCAGGGCGTCAACAATGTAGAGGACCTTTCTCGCCAGATCAAATGAACCGAGCAGAACGCCCCCTGTCTCATTAGGGAGCCTGTCTTTGCGGAACGTACCGAGCTTTTCCAATAGTCCCTCATCAGTGACCACGGTCCAGCTCTGTGTGCGATGGTGAATCACAGAGGTTAACGAAATATCTATCCGTCTAACATTTCCGAAACCGTCTGCTTGCCAGATGGCCGCGGTGGCACCGTGATTGGCAATTGCATTTTTGATCGCCTCCGCTCCGATGGCGGCGTGTAGCGCCACTAGGTTCTGCGGAAGCGTACTAGCGATATCTCGGCAGGACTGTCCGTAGCGGCTCCTCTGTCCCGTTGTCCGGAAATGTCCGGCCAGCGCTTTGTTATTGGCAATGGCTCTGTAATATTGCATCTCAAGGGCGTCCAACGGCATTGCTCGATCCCTGTCTTCGGCAAGCAGAACAAGATCATGCCCTGATGGCGCCAGAAATAGGGAGATTCGCCGTGCGTCGCTATCTATGTCACACGCGAGCTTGCGCGCAACAGCGATCGAAGTGGACATATCCAGAATCACTTCTGCGTTGCGGAAGGCTGTCGCGACATCCTCGTCTCGTTTACCTGGAGACAGTATATCCACTGGTAAAGCTGTGAAGGGTTCTGCGTCACCAGCGACGGAGTTCGCCCAGAACGCCATCGCCTCCGATTTTTTCCATCCGACAAAATGGCCAGTTAAAACGTGTCGTGCGACGTTATGGGGCATCAGACGATCGTGATCGACGATGGTCCAGGTTCCGAAGCCGCTGCGAGCGAGGTTCATCACTGTTTGTGAACCAAGGGCCCCGGCTCCAATCGCAACAATGCGAACATCGTCAACCGTGCTGTTGCCGTTGAGCCTGGCTGCCATTAAGCGGGTGAGTTCGAAAGATACATTGAGCACGTCGAGACTGACATCTTCACCACGCTTCGACGTATCAGGACTGAGAAGGAGGCCAACCTGGTTGTCCTGCATATCCCAAAGTCCGATCCTGATACCAAGATCACGTATTCGTAGGTCGCCAGCGTGTTCTCCCGTTCTTGCCGCATCTCCGAGAAAGAAGGCCCATGTGTCGACGGCTTCAACCTCACCTTCGTCATTTCGTCTCTTAGGAAACCGAACGATGATAAGGATGTGCGAGTCAAGGAGAACTTTGTTGCTATTCATCCAGGTTTTGAGGCGTTCCCGTATTTCGGCAAGAATATCAAGGCCTGCACCTTCAACCAAGGCAGCTAGGTCGGCCAGGGTAGCGGGTCTCTTATGAATAACCCCGTGAGTCTGAGGAGGACATCGGTGCACGCTGGCAACGATATTCAAAGCTTCGTTATGTAGTTGTTGTCGCTGGGCAACCAAAAAGATCTTTTCGTTATCAACTGGACGAATGTTGGCCACGAAAAGCGGTTGGGCGTCATCGGCCGTTTCCAGAAGACTGTCTGGGAGCACAAGATGCCCAACGTAGTCAATTAGGATTTGCTCTAGTGGTTGGTCCTCTTGATGAAGTTTGCCCTGCGCAGTGAGTGCGAGCCAATCCCGAATTCGATGAACGAAACGAGGAGACGTCCAGCGGCGTTTGACTTCCTCGTAGCGCTCGTCATAGAGACAGAGATTCCGCGGAAATTCTTGAATGTGAAGGTTGAGGTGGGGAACCTGCGGGAAATTTTTGCGCAGCGCGTGAACGATCGGGTAAGTGCTGTCGTCCTCATGGAATGTTGCTGCAACCCGTTCGGACGGTCGGATTGGATGCCGGCATAGCTGAGGCACCTCAACATCCACGTCGAAGACGACTGTCTCAAGACGGCCTTTTTTTCGGCATTCCACGAGGCAAGCAAACGGGATCTGACCCGCATCCAGCATGAACGCGAGGTCGCGCGCCTTCGCGATCTCTAGCTGATCCAAAGCTACGATTTCACCATCCGCTTCGAAAAAGTCAGGTCCCATTCTTTTCAACCTGCCCGCGGAGCACGCTGTGAGGTGATTACATAGGCTGCACCAAGGACGCTTTTCTTGAGCGTTGCCTTGCTGCTTCCGATCTCAATCACGAGGGGTTTTGGTGCCTTAGGTGTTGGGTGCTCCATTGTGACTACGAACTGTCCACCGAGTTCGGCAACGATATCCTTGTAGTACTCGGCTGCTTGGCGGTGGGGTGGCAAGTCATCTTTGTCCTCGTCAGTGCCAGCCTCGGGAATCGGATTGCTCGTGGAAACTGCTATGGCTCCGCTTTGCCCTTGTTCCTTGTACAGCCAGTCGACCTGCTCCACGGCTTTGGTCTTGTTTTTGCATTTCTCAGGACCGATCGAGAGGTAACTACAGTGGTGTGGAAGTTTGGCAATGTCCCATTCGAGACGATAGTCGTTACCCTTGCTTCTCGTTATATCCACGATGTCCGACAGCACTTCGTGAGTTGAATCTGCTAGGAGCAGAGCTTTCGTCAGAACCCCGTCGATCTCGAAGGTGACATGCATCACCAGCGAATCTTCGTTTCGATCCTCGACCGAGTTCTCGTCTTGACGCACAGCGAATGGCGAGTGAACGAAGAACTCTACCTTATCTGCAGACAGCGTGAATTCGGGAGCAACTTCCCCTGCGTCAGTGATCAGGTTGAGGCGAGTGTCTAGGTCGACGCCGTTTTCCTCACACCACTGCCTAAGGCGTTCCGGTCGCGAGAAGACACGGATACCCCTCCCTTCCCGAAAGCGGTGACGCGCCTCTTTCTGGAGGATACGAGCTTCATCATCGTCGGGATCTTGCTCGGTGATAAGGGCAGCAGGAACCCACATGACATTCATCTTTATACGGTTGCCGTCCTGATATTTCTTAGCATACTCTAAGTAAAAGAATTCCGTGGCCCCCTTGAAGTGGTCTTTGTCGAGATGGCTAAACGCGACCACATCAAAGTAGTCGCGATTGCTCTCCTCAAGGTCTTCGCGGAGCTCTTTGGAGAGGTCGCAGCGCAAATCATCTTTGTCTTCCGGATCATGAGTGTCCGCGAAGTCAAAGAGGATTTTCTTACCGCCCTCCAAATCAATTCGACAGCAGTCCGCATTTCCCAGCGGGAAAAACGTTATTTTGTGCATGGGTTCTCTCCTTTTTTATGTTCATGCACTGAAATTCTTGGCGAGTTGCCCCTGGAATCTGTTCAGTTGGCTCTTCCCTTCTCATCCTGGCCTCTCCAGAACATATTATCTCTTTACCGCCTTGTTGAAGATATCCTAAAGCACAAGAAACCCGTAGCGAGTAAGTAGCATCCAAGCTTTCCATATCAGTGATCAGCTCCTGCCGCTTCATAGGTTGTCTTCTCTCTCAGGTTTTTCTGTCCTCTCATCAACTTGCGCAGCACCGCCTTGGCGGACCCATTTATCAACCTCTTCTTTTCGGAACTTCCAAAGGCGGCCGACCTTGTGAGCGGGCATTCGCTTGTCGGCGATCCACTTATAAACCGTATCCCGCTTAATCCCGAGGTAGGCCGCGATCTCGTCTACTGACAGCCAGCGGTCTTCCATCATGGTCTCCATTTACTCCAGCCGTAACGGCGTTCTCGCTCGGAAGCGGTCGCACGCAGCTCCCTTGATTACGGCCACAGCGGTCCAGTTTCATCATCCATCATCCTAATAAACCGAGATAAACTCGGTTTAATTATATGAAGCTGGCATGTCTCTGTCAAACTACTTTTCTTGCCTGGGACCGTTTTTTTCTGGATGTGTACGACTATCTCCGCCTTGAACCCGGCGAGAGTCGCGTATGGCAGTCAGGTGGCCGTCCGCTCGCGCAGAGCCAGGCAGGGACGCCCCCCTTGTGGATGATGGTCAGCACCAGCACACGCCCCTGCCTGCGCCGCTGCGCAGCGTGGCACGCAGGCCTTTCTTTGACAATCCTGTCGCCTGCCTGTTTTATCTCTTTCAGGCTGCGGAAGCCAAGGTTGTTTACGATTCCGGGTTTTACTTGAGAGAATTTCAATTTCTTCATAACCATTTATCATTAAGCGTGATATATTTATTGCTACATTATCTCCATAGAAGGCACCGGATATGTCCATGCTTTGGACATATATGA
>Ga0256830_1002267_pt1 | contig 12826 bp, 18 predicted proteins | sample 128326metaG_FD_190537 | JGI IMG/M metagenome (GOLD analysis project Ga0256830, IMG submission 190537) | Hydrothermal vent microbial communities from Lau Basin, Pacific Ocean - 128-326 | ecosystem: Environmental > Aquatic > Marine > Hydrothermal vents | place: Pacific Ocean: Lau Basin | collected...
GAGGTGTGCTCCCTCCTCGGCGGCGGAGGCGGTGGCAGAGCCGAGTTCGCCCAGGGCGCGGGGAAGAATAAGGAGAGGCTGGAGGAAGCCATGAAGCTGGCAGAGCAGAGGCTGAGGGAGGCGATGGGATAAGGCACAATAAAACCCTGCAAAAACTCAACCCCGGGAAAAAAGATAGACATCCTTGATTTTGGAGACGAGGTGGTCATAGTTTCTGTGCCTGAGAGCAGGGAGAGAGGACTTCTGAAGTTCAGAAGAAGGCTCCCCGAGATGCTGGCAGAGTACAAAGAGAAGGAGAAAAGGCTGGAGCGAGGGTGATGAATTACGTGGAGGAGTTGCTTGATAAGGCTGAAGTGCGAGAAGCGGAGGTTTTCGTAAATTACGTAAACTTGGGGGAGGTTTACTACATTGTGGCGAGGGAGCTCGGCACCTCAAAAGCCAACGAGGCTGTTGCCACAGTTAAAACCTGGCCTGTGAAGTTTGAAGAGGTTAATGAGTGCATCGCCCTCAGTGCGGCAAGGGTAAAGGCGGAGCACAGCCTCGCCTATGCGGATGCCTTTGTCGTGGCAACCGCCATTGATAAAAAGGGGACAATTGTTACGGGAGATGAGGAGTTTGAGGGCGTTTACCCCCATATCCTCTGGATAAGATGAGGCAGGTTCTCACCTTATAACAATCACCCTGGAGCATATTGCAATAGTTAATATTCCACCATTTGAGAGAGGTGCGGTGATGATAGAAATACTCAGAACAAAAGAAGTCGACGGCAAGATTGTTCTCAGCAAAGAGGACTTTGAGAAGTTAATAGATGAACTTGAGTCTCTGATGGAAACTCTGGAGATTATCAGCGATAAGAATCTGCTGGCTCAAATCTCTAAAAGTGAAGAGGACATAAGAGAAGGAAGAATAGCAGAAGTTAGCAGCACCAAAGAACTCCGGAGGATGCTTTTTGAAGTATAAGCTAAAATTCACGAAGACTTTTCATAAAAACGTTAAAAAATTTAGAAAGAATAAGGAACTTGTTGAGAGTTTGATGGAGAGAATAGAAAAGATCATTGAGAACCCAAATTGTGGAAAACTTCTAAAATATGCTCTGTCCAGTTATCGCTCTGTTAGAGTAAAAAACAGGTACAGGCTGATTTACAAAGTAGATGAAGAAAGAAGAGAGGTTATTCTGATCGCCTTTGGCCACAGGAAGAAGATATATAAAATTCTGCTCCTCAGCGAAGAATGAGCCTTACTTTATAACACTCCTCCTCCCCTGCGGTACTATTAGCAGCTAAGCGCTCACCAGCGCCTTGAGCACGACCGTGGCATAGCTTCCAGGAGGGAGGATGAAGCCCAGCGTCAGCCACTGATAGCCTGCCTCGGAGCCCCTGTCGAGAAGACGGAGCTCTTCTGGCGAGAAGAGCAGGCTGCGTTCATTTCTCGCCAGGGGCATGCCAAGCTTCTCAAGCATGCGCATGTCCCTCAGCTCAAGGCCGCGCTCCTCCAGCAGCTCGGCGAAGAGTCTCTCTCTGCTCTCCGGTGAGGGCATCTCAAGCTTTTTTCCCGGAAGTACATCTTTAAGGGTGTGCACATGCGGGAGCTTTGGAAAGTACAGCACACCCGCGAGGTACTCCACCTCTTCAAGGGCACTGCTGCCCAGCGCTTCGAGAAGCATGCGCTTGAGCGCCTCGTTCCAGATAAAGCTCTGGTAGCTTGCCGCATACAGCGTGCGCATTTCACTGGGTATCAGGCGGAGCGCCGCCTCAAAATCCTCCTCGCGTTCAAGAAAGGAGACTATCTTCAGGAAGTTCTCGTAGCGCCTCTCCCGCTCCAGGTAACGCCTGCACGTGCGCCAGTCGCCCCAGTGTTCGGCAATGAAGCGCTTAATCCTCTTCACATAGCCCTTCTGCTTCCTGTAAACAGAAGTGAGGTGAAGCTTGAGCGCCTCCTCGTAGTTGCCCCTCATCACCTCCTCCGCCAGAAAGCGATTTGTTCCGCGCAGCGAACCAAAGCGCTGACTGTCGTAATAGTTTGGTATCTGCGCCCCCCTGAAGCGGGGCAGGTTGTAGAGAAGCCTCCCGTACGCTTTGCGCTTTACCTTGCGCAGGGTTATGGTGAAGCGGTTTCCCAGATGCATTCCCAGGCGAAGCCTCTCGCCGGTGTGGTAGAGGAACTCAACCTTGAAGTTTCTCTCCTCTATGCTCAGATCATATCTTCGAGGTGCTGTTAAATGCTGCACAGCTATGCCGTGTTTGTCCTTCAGGCCAGCGTAGGAAATCTCGCTCAATGCAACGCGCTTCTTCTTCGCAAGAATCTTAAGCGCTTCGATGGTGGTAAGCTTGCGCTTTGTCATGCGGTAGAGCGAGTAGCGCCCGTGCTCAGCACGGGGCATGCTTACAATCTCCTCAACCACAAAGTCTTCGTCCCGGGAGCGCAGCTTGTAGAGCTTTCTTTCCCTTATCATCTCACAATCATGGTGCCTATACCCTCGTCGGTGAAGAGCTCGAGCAGAATCGCGTGCTTTAGCCTGCCGTCAATTATGTGCGCCTTCTCCACGCCTCCCAGCAGAGCACGTCTGCACGCATCAACTTTGGGCAGCATGGAACCCTTTATAACACCCTTCTTTACAAGGCTCTTTATCTGCGTCGTCCTGAGCTCCTTTATTACGCTGGATTCATCGCTGAGATCGCGCAGTATGCCGGGCACATCCGTGAGTATTATTAACTTCTTTGCCCTGAGCGCAGCCGCGATGTCACCAGCCACGGTGTCTGCGTTCAGGTTCAGGCTGGTGCCGTCCTTCGTGAGTCCTATTGGAGAAATTACGGGTATGTACCCGTGCTCGCTCAGGATGTGGATTATCTCGGGGTTTACCTTATCTGTTTCACCCACCAGACCAAGGTCAACCTCCCTCTCCTCCCCGCCCTCCTTAACCACCATACCGGAACGCTTCTTCGCAACTATCAGGCTCCCATCTTTGCCCGAGAGTCCCACCGACTTTGCGCCGAAGGCATTGAATAGCGAAACAAGCTCGGTGTTTATCTTTCCCACAAGCACCATCTTCACTATATCCAGAGTCTCCTCGTCGGTGTACCTCAAACCCGCGACGAAGCGGGGGGTCTTGCCCATCTTCTCCATCGCACGCGTTATCTCGGGGCCGCCACCATGCACCACCACCGGCTTCATGCCAACGTAGCGCAGCAGCATGGTGTCGCGAATCGTCCACGCCTTTGCCTCCCCGTCGAGCATTGCGTGCCCGCCGTACTTTATCACCACGTAGCTGCCGTAGAACTTCTCGATGTAGGGCAGAGCCCTTGCAAGGGTCTCGCCGACAGAGCTCTGTGACATTTGCATGAGAATTACTCTCCGGGTTTTGTATATAAAAATACCGAGAAGAATTATCATTATTAATAATAATAAATTTAAGAGATATGTCATTATTAAATACAAATTTAACAGCGGTTTTGCAAAAAAATGTGCTTTTCTTGCAAAACTCCGAAAAGGCTTTATATACCCTCTGGAGCTAAAATAGAGTTGGAGGATATAGAGGAGGTGATTAGTTGGTGGAAGCACTTGTGGCTACCGGCGGCTCGCAGGAAGCCGGGAGGATTCGAAAAATAACTAACAGGAGGTGGAGTAGACATGGCTGGTAAGGGAGCTCTTTGGTGGATGACCAGTGGCGAGGAGATCAAGCGCAACCTGCCAGGGCTCATAGCTACGTTCATCTTCATGGTGATAATGCTGAACGTGGAGGCCTTCATAAAGGCACAGGCGAAGGCGGGTGCTGCCTGGGCAGACTTCCTCTACAATGACGCTCAGGTCAAGTACGTCATGCTTCTGCTGCTTGGCGGTATGATAATCAGAAACACAGTGGGAATACCAAAGGTGCTGCAGGACGGCGTGAACGTTACCAGGCCCATTATAAAACCGGGTATAATTATAATGGGTATCCACTACACCATACAGAACGTCATCGCCGTCGGTGCTGCAGCGCTCATAGTGGTGCTGCTCTTCGTGCTGGGAACTGCCGTGGTCATCTGGGTGCTCGGTCAGCGCTTCGGTGTGCGTGATTCACTGGCGGGTTGCCTGGGTGCAGGTGTTGGCATCTGCGGTGTCTCTGCAATTATTGCAACCTCGCCGGTGGTTAGGGCACAGCCCACTGACCTTCTGTACAGCATAGCCACGATCCTGCTCTTCGGTACCGCCATGCTGTTCATAACACCCTACATAGGCCAGGCCCTGGATATGCCACAGCCAATTTTCGGCGCATGGGTGGCTACCGCAATTCTGAATACGGCGCAGCTCACCGCCGCGGCGGAGTGGTACTCAACGCTGGCAGCGCCCGGAGAACCCCTCGCCATAGACAGCGCAACCATAGTGAATATAGTGAGGGTTGTCTTCATACCCATAGTGGTGCTCGCCGCTATCTGGTACTACATCTTCCGCCCGCTCAGCGCAGAGGAGGCGGCTGCAAGAGGCATAAACAAGTGGCAGGTCATACAGGAGAAGTTCCCAATCTTCGTGCTGGGCTTCTTTGCACTGGTGCTTTTCAACTCCATAGTGGGCGGCGTTGAGAAGAGCGTTGATAAGGCGCTGTACAAGGACGCCCGGAAGTTCTTCTTCGCCTGGGGCTTCGCAGGCATAGGTCTCAACATCGTCATCGAGGACCTCAAGAAGGCAGGCGGCACAGCGTTCTCCATTGGCATTGGTGCAGGAATCGCGAAGGCTGTGATATCGCTTCTTGTGATATACGCCTTCGGAGTAGATACCTGGGTGGTGACTAAGTAATGGCAGCTGGAGAGACTCTTGAGGAAAGGGATAAGAAGGTCTTTGCCTCAGAGCGCAGGGAGGACATCTTCGCCCTGATAGTGGCCTTTATAGTCTGGGTACTGGCGATGGCAGGGATCTGGAAGTACGGCACCCTCAAGGCGCTGATATTCGTCTAAGGGCGTCCCCAATCTTCCTTTATTTTTTTGGCCAAATGTTTTTATGCAGCTGATTCTATCCATAAATCATGCGGAGAGTTCTGCTGTGCATCGACGGTGAGGGACACACCAGAAAGGCTGTGGCGTATGCGCTTGCGCTTGCACGGGGGCTGAACTCTGAGCTCACAGCGCTGCACGTGATAGACGGATTTCTGCTGGAGAAGCGCATCTCCCACGAAATCTACGCCGTTGGCAGGGAGGAGTACAGGGCCTATGTAAAGGAGGAGCTTCAGAAGGAAGCAGAACGCATACTGCAGGAGTTTGAAAGGCTGGCGAGAGACGCGGGTGTAAAATTCAGAACAAAGCTCAGGTTTGGCCATCCAGTGGAGGAGGTGATTGCAGAGGCGGAGGAGGGCAGCTACGACCTCGTAATCCTGGGTGGCAAGCGCCGTCGCGGGCTGTGGGAACTGAAGTCACGCAACCTTCCTCTGAAGGTTTTCCGCAGGTTAAAAATGCCGGTAATGGTGGTGAGATGAAGAAGCGCGTACTAAAACCCTACATGCCGAAGGGAAAGGGACCCTACTTCAAGTGGGCGAAGAGGGGAGGAATAAAAAAGGACTGGCTGGCGATAATCCAGGCATTTTTCTCCTTCTTCCACCTCCCCATCGTGGGCTACTACCTGTGCGGTGAGGATGGCAAGGGCGTGGTATTCACAGTGCTTTCACTGATGGTCTTCATACTGGTCAACTACTCCCCGGAAGTGGAGCTCTGGATGGTGGCGGCGCGATATGCGCTCTGGTTCTATCCCATATACGACGTTTACATGACAACGCGGGCGCATATGGACAGGTACCGCTTCGAGTACGAGAAGAAGTACGGTGTAAGCCCCTATTAGAAAAAGCGCAGCAGCATGCCATCTCTGCCGGCGAGGATAAGCAGAGCGCCAAGCAGCATGTCGGCACTTCCATTTCCAGCCAGGAAGTAGCCAAGCTTCTCATATCCGGGCATTCCCGCCAGATAGGAGCCGGCGAGCATTAATACGAAGCCCAGCATAACGCAGTATATACCCGGGCGTATCCTGTAAATTCTGGCGGTGAAGAAGCTTGCAAGCAGCAGCACAAACGGAAAGGCGAGCATCCCGGCGAAACCGTAAACTGGAGTAACCATGGGGACCACCTACACTGCCGTCAGCCTGGCATAAAGTGGAGGCAGCCTCCGGGGCAACTGGGAGACACTGCCTATGACCACATATCCCCTGTCTCCGAACATCTTCGGAAGATACTCCCCTGCCTCCGTGTCAACTGTGATGCATATCACCTGAATACCCCTCTTCCTGGCCTCCAGCACTGCCATTCTGGTATCTTCCAGGGCGTAGCGGCCGTCGTAGCCGTCGTAGTCCATGGGTGCGCCGTCGGTTAGCAGGATGAGCACCTTATCCCGGGAGCTCTGGGAGCCAAGCTTTCTGCATGCGTGCCTGATTGCGGCACCTATGCGGGTGTAGCCACCCGGAGTTACGCCAGCGATTCCATCTATACCGGTTTCACGGAACTCCTTAACCACTGTGAAGTTGCACTCCCACCTCGTGTTGCTGGAGAAGGCATAGACCGCATGTCTGTCGCCCAGCGTTTTGAGTGCCTGGTGCATGAGCACCAGTGCTTCTCTTTCCACCTCCAGAGTTCTGCCAGAGGTGGAGTTGCTCTGGTCAAGAAGAAAGGCAACGCTTACATCCCGCTGGCGCTTAACCAGCCTGGAGTAGAACTTTTCATCGGGGGATATGCCCGCCTCCAGATCTACATAGCAGCTTACCCAGGCATCTATGTCCACCTCATCGCCATCGTGCTGCTTCCTGAGGCGGTGCACCTCCTGCCGCATCGCCTCGAAGCGCCTTTTTATGAGCTTCACCAGTCCCGAATACTTTTTGAGAATCCTTCTAACCAGCTCTGCATCCCGTAGCTGTGTACGTCTCTCCAGCACTGTGCACCACTCTCTGTGGTACTTCCTGCGCCGGTAGTCCCACTCCGGGTACAGATGACCCCTCTTCCTCCGCCGCAGAAAGATAAAACCGTCACTTCCGGGAGCGGAGTAGTCCATTGGTATCCTGCCCGAATCTTCGCCACCAGAGGAGGCGGTGCGCATCTCCCTGTACTCTGCCTGCTTGCTCAGCCTGTCAATTCTTCCGCCGAAGCTCTTACCGCCGCCCACATTTATGTCCATGCTGCCGAGAAAGCCCCTGGACAGGAAGCCGAATATCCTGGACCTCAGGCTCCTCTCCTCTCTGCTCACTCCCAGCTCACTCTCACCTGCGCCGAACCTTCGCCTTTTCTTCTCCGCCCTCTTCACCTCCTTTGGCTTAACCTCCCCCACGTACTCCACCTGTGCGCGTCTCCTGTAGCCACCGTTCAGCCTCATTATGAGAGCATATATCTCACCCACAGTCCTCCAGGTATCCTCGAGACCCGCCTCACGGGTACGAAGCCGCTCAATCTTTGAATGGCACACTTCTACAACCTCTCTCACCTCTCCCGGAAGTTCTCCTTTCAATCTGCCCCCGAGAAGGAGCTGGGCCAGAGCTTCAAGAGCTGCCTCCCTCTCCTCCATCCCGCCAAAATCTGAGCGCCTTCCAGCCCATAGGGCTCTTTTGAGCAGTGAGAACTCCCGCCTCAGCCCCCTGTATCTCCGGATTAGCATGCCCTCAAGCCTGGAATACTCTGCGAGGGAAAAGATGTCCTGGGCCAGTCTTCTGTTGGGAAACCGCCTGAGACGCTGCTCTACGTCCCTCAGGGAATCCTGCTCCATCTGGGCATACAGATAAAGGGCTGCCAGCTTGTACAGCCGCAGCTCCGCATCATAACTGCCCAGCTCAACATCCCGGGGGAGGAATATCTCTCTTGTGTCTGTGTACGCCTGCTTCGCGGGATGCACCGGGATACTCCGCCCGGCCATTCCGGCTATGTACAGCTCCAGCACCCTGCGGAACTTCTCAAGCCTGGCCTCTCCCCTGTGGAAAAGGCGCATAATATTACTTTTCATGCTGCCTATAAAATCTTATTTTTCCTCCGCTATTTTCCGCAGTGAGTTGTACAGGGCGATTCTGCTTCTTGGGGTGTACCCAAACCTCCTGAGCTCTGCTTCCAGCTCACTGGGCAGGTTGCCAAGCTTCACCCTGACCCCGGGGTCATCTCTGAGACCAAATACCCCATTCCCGAGGTACTCAAAGTCTTCAGGCCCCACCGGTTTGTACCTCTTCTCCAGCAGCTCATCCACCACGTAGCGCAGGAAAATGAGTGCAAATCCCAGCAGGATCAGCAGGTTTGTGGGATGTATCCCAAGCTGCGCCGGCGTCCTTGCAAGTCTGAGCCGGATGCTCTTTTTTGAAGAATAGGCTGTATTGTTAAAGACCAGCACATAATCACCCCTCTCCTCCGCCAGAAAGTTGAAGTTGTGCCATCCTGTTACAACCCCCGGAGCAACAAAGTTGGCGGGAGGTTCGAGGGCATAGCCAACAATCCGCCCCGCCGGTGATACCACACTGAAGCCTATCTCAGGGGGCTCCCCGCCCACGGAAAAGAAGCCCACCACCCTTTCCCTTTTCTCCAGTGGGAGCTTCACCTGCAGAACCTCCCCCGGATTTACCGTATATCTGGTGGACTCTGTGCTTCCAGTAAAGGCAGGTATCAGCAGCCCGGAAACAACAAGCACCAGGCCTGCAGCGCCAAGCAGCGTGTCTGCACGCATACAGAAAGGTGCAAATCCTCTCCTCTGGCAGAAAACCAAAAAGTAGATAAAGGCACAGGCAGAGGGATATACATGGAACTGCTCTCCATAAATGCCCTTATTCTGTGGCTTCTGGCCTTCGTCGGCTTCATTGTAATCTTTCTGGGAGTCACACTCCTCTCCATGAAACTCAGCAGGAGACTTCAGGATTCATCTGCTGAAAATTCTGGCCATGAGTCTGTCGAACTCCTTGCTCCAGATGACAACCACTATGAAGGCCAGGATGGCATTGCGAAAGTTGTCTGTGAGGAGGTAGTAGACTCCGAGGGCGGAGAACAGCAGCATGGCAGGGATTCTGATGCGCTCAAAGATGTCCTGCATGAAAAGTAGATACCCCCGGGAGAATAAAAACATTACCCCGGAAGAGGCGCGAAAAATATTTACACCACCACACCCAATTTCTGTTCATGGTGTTTGACCTCATATCCTTTTCAGCCGGCCTATACTTTGGCTTCAGGCACTCCGGGGAGGACAGGTGGACCCTGCTGGAGAAGGCGGTGCCATACGGCTTTGCGGTGGCAGCCGCCTTTACGCTGCTAACCGCCCTGCTCTTCGGAGGTCAGAGGGGTTTTGCCATAGAGGTCCTCGCCTATTTTTTTGCAGCCTTTACCCTGGGAGCTGTGGCCGGGAACATCTCCGGCAGACGGCTTAAAAGAGCGGTGCGCATTGAGAAGGGCTAAGGGCTAATCCTCTGAGAGGGCCCTGCTTATATACTCCCGCATCTCACCGAGCTCTTCGTCAAACTTCTTTTCCATCCATTCCGTGATATTCGTGAAAGGTATAAAGAGGTTCACACGTGCCGTGATTCCGTCTTCTTCAATGCTCAGCTTTATGCTCATGGAGCGCCATCCGCCCCAGAGCATCCCCAGCATCGAACCCTTGGTGAGCTCTATTGAAAAAGGCCTGCTTCCCCTCCCCAGAGACCACCTTCTGCCCAGCCAGAATTCTACAATTGCATCGTACAGGTGCTCTATACGCTCCTTCTCCAGACTGAACTTCAGCACCCTGCTGGTTTCTGTCATGCACCCTGCCTTTTCTCAAACTCTTTCTTTGCTATCTCGTAAACCTTCAGCCTCTCCCCTTCCCTCACCATGTTCCTCTCTTCAAGGGTGGCATACCACTTTGGAAACTCCTTCTCCAGCTCCTCCCAGGTTTTGCCCTTGTTCTTATCAAACCACTCCTCCATCTCCCTGGCAACCCTGGGGTCAACGTAGTCCCAGCCCATTGTCCTCTTTACTCTGGGGATGAGGTCCGGCATCTGACGCACTATGTCGCTCTCGGTCACTATGCCCACAAGTTTGCCATCCTTTATAACGGGCAGTCTGCGGATGCCATTCTGTATCATCGTCCTTACCACGTACTCTATGTTGGCATCCACGCCCGTAAATATCACCGGCTTGGACATTACCTCCTCAACCGGTGTGCCATCGCTTTTGCCTTCGGAAAATAGTCTGGTTATATCCTTCTCAGTTATTATCCCCACGGGTTTTCCATCACTCTCAACCACAACGCAGCTAATATTCTTTTCACTCATTAGCTGGGAAGCCTCCTTCACAGTTGCGGAAGGAGGCACAGTAACCACCGGTGATGTCATAAATTCACTTACCTTCTTTTCGCTGCCTTTCAGTATGAACTTGTATATAAGGATGTTCGCTACCAACAACACACCTATCGCAATATACGCCGTCGGCGGTAGGCTTTCCAGTCCCATGCTATGACCTCCTTTTTCTCTGGAAACGTTGTCTTTCCAAAGTTTAGGAGTAGAAACACCTATATAAACTTAACGCCCCACTTTCGTGTTTCTGAAAAAATGAAAAATTTTTAAAAAATGTATTATAATCATGTGTTATTTTTAACCCGAACCTAAGTGCTCAAAATCGATTTTGCAATCTTCATTCCGGCGAAGGTGAGGATGAATAGCAGCAGAATCCCCGCGTTCAGAATTATAATCAGAAAAACGATGCGGCGCTGCTGCGGGGGTAAGCGCAGCAAAAAGTTGTCGATTATAAACCTGGAGGTTCTTGCAACGGGGTTGTCGCGCAGCTCGCAGTAGTGTTTTATCGCCTCGAGCCAGAACCTGAGCTCCTCCTCCATGCCTTTCAGGGTCTTCTCGCTGGGCTCCCAGGGGAGGGAGAACCTCTCAATCTGGGTCAGCTTTACCCCCTGTTCGGCCTCTTCGATGAGCAGCTCTGCCTCAAGCTCGCCCCCTTCGTCCCTGTATGAGACCCTGTTATCCCCCTGCTCCACCAGAAGCGTTAGCTCCTTCTCCTCACCGCTCTCCTTCCTCACCCTCACCCTGAACCTGTTCTCGCCCAGCTCCTCAAAGGCCAGCACGTGCCACGCGGGGTGCAGGCGCAGGCGCTTCTCCAGGTCGAAGACCACTCTCCTGACCTTATCCAGGGGTGCTCTCACCAGAACGCTGCTGGAGACGGTGTGCATGAAGATAAATTTCCGCAGGGGGTAATAAAGCTTTAGAACAGGAGCCTGGCTGCTGCAACCGCGAGCAGTGCCCCCAGGCTCAGGCCCAGGTCTATTATCAGCATGAGCTTTATAAGCTCCCTGTCCCGGGGGCTTCTGAGAAGCCAGCGCTTCACCAGTGGCAGGAGGAAGCTGAACCTGGAGTTGGCAACCTCTGTGTAGCGCCTGAGATTGTCCAGCCAGGCTTCAAGCACCTCCTCCGCTGCCTCAAGCTTCTCCTCACCGTCCCTGAGAAGCTCCGTGTGGGTGAGCAGTGTGCCTCCAGCAACCCTCCTGAGGGTTAGCAGAACCTCAAAACCCGCCTCTCTTGCTATGCTGCGCAGCTTCCTGTTCTCCTCAAGCTCCACGCACTCGCTGGTGTACGCAATCTCCCTGTCGCCGCTCCTTAACCTGACCCTGAACCTCGTGCCGGGGGAGAGCTCTCCCGGGGTTAGCTTCCTCACCTCAAGAACGCGCCAGAAGGGGTTGAGGCTCAGCCTCAGGGGCACATTTGCTATGGTCCTGAACACCGCCTCTGGCGGAGCGAGGATGAATACGCTCTTCGTCAGCTGCATAGATAAAGGCAGAAGGTTAACATTGCTATATCCCGTAGGCCTTGTAGCAGGTTCTGCAGGGCTCTGGCAGGGGGTTCTTCCGCAGGTGTTCTTTCAGCTTCTCCTCAAGCCTTGAAAGCTCTCCCAGGCTGGTCTCCGAGGACAGGGCGCTCATAATCTGCGCATAGCCCCGCCGTCGCCTGACAAAGGCTCCAGAAAACTCCCTGTAGGCGGCTTCCCTTAATATCCCGGCTATTCCCTGCGCGCAGGCGCTGCCGAAGTGCACCCTCTCCACCTCAAGGCGGCTGCCGCAGAAAATGCGGGGTATCCTCTCCCTGCTCTGGTTCAGGTAGACGCAGGGACCGAGGGAGCAGTCGTGGGCTATGTACAGGTTGCGCGAGGGGTCGAGTTCGCACACGTCGCGCTCCTGCATCTCAAGCGGGTAGTGCCTGAAGCTGAGCCTCAGCTTTGCCGCCCTCCTCCGCGCCTCCCTCAGCAGCCTCCCGTACTCCTGCTTTGGCCTACTGCAGGAGAAGACCCGCATAGAGTCGCCCAGCTCATCGCAGGGGTAGTCCAGGTTGGTCGCAACGAGCTCGTCAACGCCCAGTGCAGAGGCCAGCTCCACCACCTGCGGAAGCTCGTGAATGCTCGCGGTGGTGAGCATAAAGGAGAGCACAACCCTGGGTTTTCGTGAGGCGATGCTTTTTTTTGCATTAATCAGATTCCTTACGCCCCCGAGGACCTCCTCCAGAGAGGAACCGACCCTAATTTCAGAGTGGGTCTCCCCGGTGGCGCCGGCTATTGAAATCCCCACCACATCGAGGCCAGTGCTTACAAGCTCCTCCGCCAGCTCCCTGCCGAGCAGCGTAGCATTTGTGGTCAGCCCCACCGCACACCCGCGCTGCTTTGCTATTCTAACCATCTCCACTATACCCTTGTGGAGCAGGGGCTCGCCCCAGCCCTGGAGGTGCACGTGCCTGGTGAGATGAAAATCCCTGGAAAGCTTCCTGTAGCTCTCCATATCCAGGTCGCCAACGCGCCAGCTTTTTGCATGCCTGGAGCGGGGGCACATCCTGCAGCGCAGGTTGCAGCGGGAGGTGGGCTCTATCTGAAACGCCTCGAAGCTTCTGC
>Ga0256830_1002268_pt1 | contig 12826 bp, 11 predicted proteins | sample 128326metaG_FD_190537 | JGI IMG/M metagenome (GOLD analysis project Ga0256830, IMG submission 190537) | Hydrothermal vent microbial communities from Lau Basin, Pacific Ocean - 128-326 | ecosystem: Environmental > Aquatic > Marine > Hydrothermal vents | place: Pacific Ocean: Lau Basin | collected...
CTTGTGCAATGACACCTGCATCTTGGTCTGCAAACTGATATTCAGACCATGCCCAGATACCGAGTTTCCAATCAAATTTCACTGCTGGGTCAATACCTTGGAAAGATCCTCCACTGTAGGGTTCGCACCAGAACCAAGCATTCGGGTCATTCGCTATACCGTCTTGGCAATATTGTGGTAAATCTGTTATCGCAACAGAGGGATCATCGGCGTTGTACTGAGCAATCGCCGCGCTATAATAACCCCCGTAATTTTCAGCACGAATTTCAGCGCCGGACGAGTCATAAAGCGCACCTTTTTGCTTATTGTAAAAAGTGACTTGGCCACGTTTGAGTGCGGTAATTTGACTGCCATCCGGGCCATTCACTAGTTTTTCTCTGACTAAACGAAAAGTTCCTTCAGTGCTAGAGCCCTTGAAAATAACTTCTCTGTCTTGCTGAGTATCAGGATCCCATTCTTGTCGGGGATATTCTTCGCCAGCTCGACTACGAAACGCTGCAATCCAAGTGTTGCGATCACCCATGAAGTTGATCGGCGAGAGTTTCGTAATCCGCACATCTTCACCCGATGCAATAGACTCTTCTAACGCTTTCGCTTGCAAATTAGTGATATCGTCTTGGGTAACTCGGCCATCACCGTCTGCGTCTAGCTCTGAAGCATCCACCACTTTGATCACAACTCCAGCTTCTTGCTCCACCGTTTCAGGCGTCGCATCGGCTTCAGAAACGGCACGCCCGGCTTCAGGGTCAATAACAACATTACCTAACTTGGTATTGTCCGCGAGTGCAACTGCAGCCGCTTTTGTTGTGTCAGAGGCTTGCACCAAAGAGCCCAAAACTTCCATATCACGTGTATCAATGAAAATAACCGCATACAGTTTTCCTGCATCTAATTCCATATCAAACCCGCCGCCCGCATCGGCTTGTGATGTCACTGTATTTCCCCATGCATCAACCGCCAATACTAAGGTGCCACCGAGCGGTGTTCCTTCCAGTTTTTGACCACTAACATCCGGTGCATAAAAAGGTAAACGCTTACCGGCTTTGCTAAAATTAGTATCCGAGTTCGCCATTTGCACCACACCGGATAAGGAGGCTTTTTCTTTATCCGTTTGCACCCCTTGATCAAAACCATCAACATCTTCTACCAAACGAGCTTCACCTTCTGCATAAGTCGCAACAAGCTCTTCATGGAAACACCCTGTTAGTGTTAAGGCCACACTAAGTGTCCCCGCAACTAACAGTGATAACTTAAATTTTCTCATTATTCATCCTCTCCTGTCTTGAGGCTATAAGCTCAACAAAATGAAAAACCAGGCCACAATGCATTCCAACCACCGACTAAATAAGTGCCGCATATGACGCTACAGAGAGGTATCGACTAAACAGAAGTGAGCTTTAGATAAAAACAATAGACTTATATCAAGGAGTTAAATAATATACTTAATAATCTGACTCTCATATTAGACGTAACATTTAACAACTAAGCATTGATTAACCCTTGAGCAAAAAATAGAATAAAACGATTAACGCTTGAAGATTAATAACTTAAGAAAAGTATGTTTATGAGCTTTGAGCCGCGCCAAGAATTAGAGTATTTTTAGCCCAATACGATTAAGCTAATTCAGATGCAAAACATTCAACGCAGACTGTGTAGTAGTTCTCAAAATTTGCTGAACAGGCTCCTCACGCAGCTCTGAAATGACGTGCAATGTTTCTAGGATATAAACCGGGCTATTGCGTTGTTGTGAATACTTTGCGGGAGCCATATCCGGTGCATCTGTTTCTAACACGATACTTTCTAGCGGCACATTTTTTATGAGGCGCCGCAGCTTAGTTGCTCGCTCATAGGTCACCGAACCACCAAACCCTAACTTAAAACCCAGGTCGATATATTGTGCCGCTTGTTGCTCACTGCCACTAAAAGCATGAACAATACCACCGCTTAGCTTAAATTTTCGAAGTTGCTGTAATACATCATCATGCGCCTTTCTAACATGTAGTATGACCGGCAGGTTTTCATTCTTTGCTAGCGCTAATTGTTTTGTAAAATACTCTTTTTGCAGGTCTTGATCTAAGTTTGCTAAATAATAATCGAGACCTATTTCGCCAATCGCTGACACTTTATTTTCTGCGAGATATTGCTCAAGTAATGGAAGGTGATCCATCGAGTGTTGTTGCACAAAATAAGGATGTAGCCCTAGCGCAGATACAAACAAGTCATCAGACTGCGCAAGCTTGAGTAATCGAGACCACGTTGCGGCAGTAACGCCGGGTAATAAGATATGCTGAATACCTTGAGACTTGCATTTGTCGATAATTTCTTTTCGATCCCCATCAAACACTGCAAAATCAAGATGGCAATGGGAATCAAAAAGTTTCATGCTCAATCAATGTTCGCGGGTCGATAAAAATTGAATATCCGGCCAACGCTCAGTCATTAATTGCAAGTTCACCCTCGTCGGCGCTATATAGGTAAGATCACCACTGCCGTCAATGGCCAAATTTGACTCGGCTTTACGCTTAAATTCTTCAAGCATTTTTGGATCTTCGCAAACCACCCACCGGGCAGTAGCAACGTTCACCGCTTCAAATATGCAATCTACTTTGTACTCATTTTTGAGGCGTTCGGCCACCACATCAAATTGCAGCACACCCACAGCACCAAGAATCAGATCATTATTAATAAACGGCTTGAATAACTGAGTAGCGCCTTCCTCACTGAGCTGATCTAAGCCTTTCTGTAACTGCTTGCTTTTCAGCGGATCACGTAAACGCGCACGTCGAAATAACTCTGGTGCAAAATGGGGAATCCCGGTGAATTTCAGTTCTTCACCCATGGTAAACGTATCGCCAATTTGTATGGTTCCATGATTATGCAAACCAATAATATCACCTGGATACGCTGCTGCTACATGTGAACGGTCTTGCGCCATAAACGTAGTGGCATTGGCAATCAACACCTGCTTATCAATACGCACATGCTTGATCTTTTTACCTTTCTCATAAGCACCCGAGCATACCCGAAGAAAGGCGATTCGGTCTCGGTGTTGAGGATCCATATTCGCTTGAATTTTAAAAACAAAACCCGAAAATTTTTCTTCATCAGGTTTAACAACACGCGTTTTTGTAGGCCGTGGCAGTGGGCTAGGTGCGAACTCCGACAAGGCATCAAGTAATTCTTTAACCCCAAAGTTATTAATCGCGGAACCAAAATAAACCGGAGTTAGTTTACCTTGTAAAAACAAATCCACATCAAATTCATGACTCGCGCCGCGAACCAATTCAATTTCTTCACGAAATTCTTCAATCAAGCTACCAAACAGTTCATCTAAACGCGGGTTATCAAGCCCCGCAATGACCTCACCTTCATTAATTTTTCCACCATGCGTTGCACTAAATACATGGATGGTATTACTGTAAAGATGAAACACTCCCTTGAAGTTTTTCCCCATCCCTATCGGCCAGGTCATCGGCGCGCACTGAATATTCAGCACATTTTCAACTTCATCCAGCAAGTCAATCGGGTCTCTGCCTTCACGGTCGAGTTTATTGATGAATGTAATAATCGGTGTATCGCGTAAACGACAGACTTCCATGAGCTTAACGGTACGTTGCTCAACCCCCTTCGCAACGTCAATCACCATTAACGCCGAATCAACCGCAGTCAATGTTCGATAAGTATCTTCCGAAAAATCCTCATGGCCGGGCGTATCCAGCAAATTAATCACTGAATCCCCATACGGAAACTGCATCACTGATGAAGTCACCGAAATACCCCGTTCCTGCTCCATCTTCATCCAGTCAGACGTTGCGTGGCGTGCGGCTTTACGCCCCTTCACCGTTCCGGCTAACTGAATGGCTCCACCAAATAATAATAATTTTTCGGTGATCGTTGTTTTACCTGCATCAGGATGCGAGATGATAGCAAAAGTCCTGCGACGCCTTATTTGATCAGCTATAGAGCCAGATGACATATATGTATTTCCTGTGCTTCGTACATTCATTTGTACAAATATCCAAACTTACTACCTATTGCAGAATTTGCCGGAAATCTTTGATTTCTGACAACTCAGCAAAAGACATAATAAAATCGGGCTGATTATAACTCAGATACAAGCTCGCTTTTACTATAAATACACGGGCACTAGAACCTTGACGATAAAACTCTATTTGTTTATTTTAGTCAGTTACCATCCGCAGAGCGGGGGGACTTGAGGAAAGCCCCTAAAAGGGGCTATTTGTTATATAGTTAGGGCTTGAACGAAAACCCTTAAACGCTATATACCACGAAAATTGGTGATGATTTCGTGAAACGAAGAGGGTGCATAATTTCTCGTCTAGCCCCTCTGTACTAACACCGTACCCTCTCGACCAGAAATTCTTGCTGGAATAGCAGAGCCTTTTCAAGTCTCACCGCCAAAGCACCCGCCGCAGTAGAAGAAACCCTGCTAAGACTGGGAAGGAATATCCGTACCGCTCGCCTACGCCGTAAAATGCGGCTTGAGGACTTGGCGGAGCATGTTGCTATATCTCACTATATCGAGAAAGGCAAACAAACCACTGCCGTTGCCTCTTATCTTGGCGCACTTTGGGCTTTAGGACTTATCGATGGTATAAAAGACGTGGGCAATCCTGATAATGATATTGAAGGCAAAACACTGGAAAAAGCTCGCACAGCGAAACGCACTGGCACCAATTGAAAATATTAGGAAGGTAATTAATTTAAAGGATTGGTGTCCTTGATAGTTCCAAATTAATTTTAAATATATTGAAGAGCAAGATGCTTCATATGAGCATCTATTCTTCCAATAATATCTTGAGACAATACATAATGAGTTTTATGTGCGTCCCAAGCATCATAGGTTTCTTGAATAGTTGACTTAACAATATTTAAAACCAAAAATTCTGGCAAACCTGCTTTTTTGACAAGCTTTTTAAAATGCCCAAGATTTATATTCGTCATATCTTTGCTATCAGCAAGGTTTAGTGCCAATTTATCATTTGGAATATAGGGAATCGTTGAAACAAAATCATATGCAGGAGAAAGCTCTGGCGTTTTTCCATCAGGATAAATGAGAGACCAGTTTTTTAAATGCATATCCCCATTACCGATAACAATATTAAACACCAAACGTTTAATATATTCGGTTAGACCTTCCTCACCTGTTAACATCCAAACCATGTTAGCAATATTGGCATAACTAACATTTCTGTATTTAGCATCGGGAAATAAATTATAGATTTGGGCAAAATCTTCGATATGAGTTCTTTTGCCGCCTTGTTCACGATCAAAACGCTTAACAGCAAGAACAGAATTACCTTGCAATGCCCCCATATCGGGGAGACCAGCTATATCTTTTAAATCAACCAGTCTGGTTTCGGGTGCAGTAATACCGACTTGGCTCGCAAAATGTAGCATCGCCCATTCATTTTCTGGAACATGTGAAAAATTTTGTGCTGGAAGTTTTATAATCCAATCACCACCGACACCCCGAGCCGGAATGGTCAAGCCTCCAGAACTTTCTGCAATAGCAGAAAATTTTAGCTGCACGCCTGCCAATGAAAATCTATATGGTAGATCTTGCTCATTGAGATCTAAATCATTTTCGTGCTGTTGAACAGAGCCATATCCATCTATAGCTCGGACAGTAATGGCTCCAGGTAAATCGTCACCCAATAATTCAATGAGCTTGAATTCTCTGGCCGATTTAATTCCTCCACGCTGTGCAAGATAAGTTCGTAAATATCCTTCGGGTAAAAGATTAGAAAAAAATGGTGGAAGCTTGGTTTGAACAATTTTAGTTTCTGGAATTATTCCGCCTTTTTGCGTAAAAAAAGACTGACTTAATACATCTCTATTCTGGTCATTTAAATAAGTATCATCAAAGGTAAAAAAGGAGCGATCTCCTGACAGCAAAGTAAGTCTGCCAATAACATTGTCACCAAGGAGAACTTCCAAAATATTAGTCATGAACCAACATCCTCTTCATCATCTAAATCCCATAAGGGCTTATCTTCATCAACTCCATCTATCAAAGCTCGAACAGATGGCAACAAAGACCGAGGCACTAAAATCAGCTCATGATCTAGCAAACGAGCCATATCGGTAACCGTTGATAAACGCGGATCGGTTAATCCTTTTTCTATCTTAGAAATATGACTCTGAGGCAGCCCAAGCTTACCCCCTAGCTCAGATTGCTTGAGTTTTTTGTCCACACGGGCATTTTTTAAGTCTTTAATTACACTATTCATACATATATGCTATTACATATTATATAATTCCCAAATATGTTTTTGCATATTTTTATGTTTATCCTTATCTTTTTTATCCAAATTAATGATTTCGTTGTCACTCTTAGTCACCCTACCGAGGCGAGGTGTTTGACCGTAGAGCGCTAAACAGATGACATCAAGAATGGTTGTTGTACCCGCACCGGTAGGGCCAGTGATGGCAAAAATCCCGTTGGATGTATGTATAGGCAGGGTCTGTTAAATCAATCTCCCATTCACCCACGAGTGAAGCCAGATTTTTTATAACATTCAACAGCTGAGGGCTTGGAGTCAACCGTTAGAAAGCGACAACCTACGTTTGGCATTATTTCATTTTTTGAAACAGAAGTAGCGTATTTGCTGGCAGGCTCGTAATCGTCAATAAGCTTGACGCCTTCCGTTATTATCTCGCTATTTAAAAGCCCATACTTGGGGCCTATTGGATTGATCTACAAAAACGTATTTTTTACCAATATTACTGATATGGCACTTAGTAGCGTGTTTACATAAGAATTGTTTTAAGGGTGCGAGTTCTATATCGCCAAGAGAAAGCTTGTTTACTATATCTTTCGGGTTGATTTGCCTTAATATAAGCTCGATAGCAGGTTCGGTCAATGCCAGTCTACTTCACTGAAACTTTTACATAGCCTTTTTCTTTGTATTCTTTAAGTAGCTCATCACCACGTCTTGCACCTTCAATCGCAGCTTTTGAAGGGCGACCAAATTTCACTTGGTTAACAAATTTCTTTGCATCTTCACCAGTAAGCGTAATCCCACCAAAGGCTGTTGATTTCACACTCATCTTTCTGATTCCCACATGAACTAAATTGAAAGAGTTATTCAAGTTGTACTTATAATTATCGGACGTTAATAGTGCAAATTAAGGCCCACGTATGTCTATTGCTATTCACTATTGTTCAGGGTTATGGCAGCAACTAACTACATTATCAATCGCTACAAAAACATCCGATTAGAAAAGTGAAAGTACCGAGAATAGAACCACTTTCTAGCGATAATCGAGAGATGGAATAAAAAAAGGCCTAACATCTCTGTTAAGCCTTTGTTTGTATTGGCGTCCCCAGGGGGGTTCGAACCCCCGTTACCGCCGTGAAAGGGCGGTGTCCTAGGCCTCTAGACGATGGGGACGCAGAAAGCTTTTTTCTGAATCCTGGTGGAGCTAAGCGGGATCGAACCGCTGACCTCTACACTGCCAGTGTAGCGCTCTCCCAGCTGAGCTATAGCCCCTGAAAAGAAGGCGCATTCTAAGGGCCGCATGCGCTTCGGTCAAGTAATAATTGAGAATTTTTCCGGTACCTTAGTCTAGGCTCTTAGCGTATCACTCCCGTATGGTAAGGCGTTGGTTTTTATAACATACGGAACCGCTTTAGTTATTTTTATTAATATAGGCAATCGCTTGCTCGATTCGGTTTAATACCTTCTCCTTGCCCACCAGCCATACGGTTAAATCAAGATCTGGCGAAGGCGCTCCTCCGGTCACTGCGAGGCGTAAGGGCATTCCAAGCTTTCCAAAACCAATCGCTAAACGACTAACCACTTGCTCAAAAATTTGCTGAATACTCTCACGTTGCCACGGGGAGTCCATGCTGGCCAGCGCCTCTTTAACCTCTGCCAAGACTTCAACCGCTTCTGCTTTAAAGGCCTTTTTCACCGATTTAGCAGGGTAAGATTCAATGTCCTGGAAATAAAACGCACAATTTTGAGCAAGTTCAACTAAGGTCTTAGTGCGCTCACGCTGCGCAATAACAATGTCAACTAAATCAGAATCACTCGCTTCAGGATCAATTCCCAAATTGCCTAAATAAGGACTCAAATGATGCGCAATATGACTAGGCTCGCTATGCATTATGTATTGATGATTCACCCAAAGTAACTTTTCAGTATTAAACGTCGAAGCTGACTTATTGACATTTTTAACCTCAAATTGCGCGATCATTTCATCCACGCTGAAAATTTCCTGGTCTCCAGCAGACCAACCCAATCGCACGAGATAATTCAACAATGCTTCCGGCAAATAGCCCTCTTCCTTGTATTGCATAACACTTACCGCGCCATGGCGCTTAGATAAACGCTTACCATCAGGCCCCTGAATCATCGGCAAATGTGCATAATCCGGAATACTAGCTCCCATCGCCGCTAAAATATTAATTTGACGGGGGGTGTTATTGAGATGATCATCCCCGCGGATAACGACACTGACACCCATATCCAAGTCATCAATCACCACCGTCAGATTATAAGTAGGTGTTCCATCAGACCGTGCGATGATTAAATCATCCAGCTCTGCATTTTTAATAACAACCTGCCCTTTCACTAAATCTTGAATAACCACTTCACCATCGGTGGGGTTACGAAATCGAATAACCGGTGCTACGCCTTCTTTTGGGGTTTGCCGATGTCGACAGCGACCATCATAACGCGGCTTTTCTTTGCGTTGCATTTGCGCTTCGCGCATTTGATCCAGCTCTTCTCTGGAGCAATAACAATGGTAGGCATGACCGCTCGCAAAGAGCTGCTGTACCACTTCCTTATACCGGTCAAAGCGCTGCGTTTGATAAAAGGGCCCTTCATCATAATCCAAACCTAACCAGGTCATGCCTTCTAAAATGGCATTTACCGATTCTTCGGTAGAACGTTCTCTATCGGTATCTTCAATTCTGAGCACAAATCGGCCACCGTGCTTACGTGCATGCAACCATGAATATAAGGCTGTTCTCGCACCGCCGATGTGTAAATACCCGGTAGGACTCGGTGCAAATCTCGTTTTAACTGGCATAATTTTCCCTGTGAAACTGTGAGCAAAGCTGCATATTCTAACCATGCTCCTGAAAATGTACAGTTTTCGGCTGCGCATGGGCCAACGAATCTAAAGAACACCTCAAAATTGATCGTTATTATCTTAATACATAGTAACTACATTCATCTCCGAGCTTAATCATCCTGGAATCCGCAGTTTGACGAGTTGAAGTGCGGAATTTAGGTTCATCGCAAATAATACACAGAGGAGTTATCATGAAAATTAACGAGCCTGTCACTGGAAAGGAGAAAACTCTCTCAGGCGATGAAACCCTCATATCAACCACCAACCTAAAAGGCATTACCACTTCTGCAAACCAACATTTTGTCAATACTTCCGGTTTTTCGGCAGAAGAACTGATGGGTAAGAATCATAATATGGTTCGTCACCCTGAAATGCCTCCCGCCGCATTTGCTGATCTTTGGAATACCTTGCACGCAGGAGAAAACTGGCTAGGGATTGTTAAAAATCGTTGTAAAAATGGGGATCACTATTGGGTGGAAGGTTTTGTGGGGCCGGTGACTGAGCTAGGAGATACGATTGGCTATCAATCCGTCCGTGTCAAACCACAGGCCAAACACGTAGAACGCGCAGAAAAACTCTACAAAAAAATAAACACAGGTAAGCTAAATCGGTGGACTTTATTTAGCATTGGGTTCACCAATAAAGTGATGCTTGCCATTGTTCTTAGTCTTTTACCCACATTAGCTACCGGGTTAGCAGCAGCCTTGTTTGGGAATTATTTATGGCTCGCAGCTGGGTTCAGTGCGAGCCTCGTCATCAGTATAACGACCGCAAAAATGATTGCAGCACCGGTTATTAGAATGGCTAAGGAAAGCCAATCCATTATTAATAATCCCATCGCTAGACACGTCTTCGGTGAGCAAAATGACGAAATCGGCCAAATTATCACTGCGATGGCCATGCAAAACGCGAAATTAAGAACTGTAGTAGGTCAAGTTGCGGAAGCAACTGATCAATTAACTCAGGCCGTTCAAACCACGTCTGATGCAGTTCAGCAATCCAACAATGGGCAGCAAGAACAAAATGCACAAATCGAATTGATTGCAACAGCGATTAACCAAATGGCAACAACGGTGAATGAGGTATCGGAACACGTTAATAGCGCGGCAAGTGCAGCAACCGAAGCCAATGATCAAACAGATAACATAAACGTGTTAATGACAAAATCAGTCCATTCTATAAAAAGCCTTGATGCTGAGCTTTCGAACGCAAGCCAAATAATAGAAACCTTGAACGAAGACAGTAATAATATAGGATCGGTTATTGAAGTCATTGAAAATATCGCCGAGCAAACCAATCTTCTAGCTTTGAACGCCGCTATAGAAGCTGCACGCGCAGGTGAAGCGGGACGCGGATTTGCAGTAGTCGCCGATGAAGTTCGAACCTTAGCAACCCGCACTGCAGACTCAACACAAGAAATTCATGCCATGATTAACAAACTGCAATCCGGCACCAGTAACGCCGTGGAAGCCATGGAAACCGCAAAAACAAGAGCACAAGAATCCGTAACCGAAGTAGAAAGCTCAGAAACAGCGACCGCCTCTGTTTCTAGCTCGATTAACATTATTTACGAAATGAACACACAAGTCGCAACCGCCGCCGAAGAACAAGCCGCAGTCGCTTCCGAAATTAACAAAAATATCCACAATATAAGAGACCAAGTAGAAACCAATGCCCAGGCCTCCCAAACCACCGCCACCACAAGCGGCCAATTAATGGATTTAACACTCAGATTTCGCTCCTTATTACATCAATTAAAGCGATAATTTTAAATCCAAAGTGCGCAGTTGAACGGCATACTGTGTAAAAGAAAGCTGGCGATAATTTTTAATTATGGTACATTTGCCGCGATCTTTAATGGATCTTGGAAATAGAACTTCCGAGCACGTTGAAGGTCACACAATAACATCAATGGGGGCGACTTGGCTTCGACGGGGGTCGCGAAACCTGAGGTGCATGCCGAGGTGCAGTATACCTCGTAAAACCAACTGCAAACTTTTTAGTTGCCAACGACGACAACTACGCTCTAGCTGCTTAATAACCAGCATAGTGCCCTCAGCCTGACGCGTGCTTATGCGCTCAGATAACTGGGGTCGACTCACATAAGATCGCGCTGAAGCCTGTCCGGGGTGGATGCGTTAAAACCTAACGGAATCGCCGTTCGTCTTCCCTGCCCGTCGGGTAGCGGCCGGTTAAATTTAAAGACTGGGATAAGCATGTAGAGCCAACGGCAGAGGACTTGCGGACGCGGGTTCAATTCCCGCCGCCTCCACCATTACAGTTTCCAAAGCCGTCCTAGGACGGCTTTTTTTAATGCCTTTAATCAACCCGTTACCTTAATTTACAGTCTATTACAGGCCAATAAAATTCATTGACAACTGGGGGCAACATTAGGGGCAATAGCACAAGCACCATTAGGAGTTGCCCCATGCCTCTATCAGATACCGCAATCCGTAACGTCAAAGCCGGCGACAAAGCCAGGAAAATGTTCGACGGTGGCGGGCTGTATCTGGAAGTTGCCCCCAGCGGGGGCAAGTGGTGGCGCTTGAAGTATCGCTTCAGTTGTAGTGGTTCCGACTTGATCTGACAGTTACCGGTTTTTTATGAAGTGTCTGTCAGATCAAAATTAGTTAACTAATTTTTCCTGCCAGATTTGTTTGCCATCAATTAATGTTTCCATGGGCGCTCGACCACAGCACATCTTTCCTTGATAAGTGCGCTCATTATTATAATAATTCATCCATTCGTCCAGATCTTTTTGTAGCTCTTCAATACTGTTGTACACTTTTTTGCGAAAGGTAACCTGATAGAACTCCTGCAATATCGTTTTATGAAAACGCTCACAAATGCCATTTGTTTGTGGAGACCTCACTTTGGTTTTTGTATGTTCAATATCATTGATCGCAAGATACAGTTGATAATCATGTGAATCAGCCTTACCACAGTACTCTGTGCCTCGATCCGTTAAAATCCGTAGCATCGGTAGCTCGTGTGCATCAAATAATGGTAATACACGATCATTAAGCATATCAGCCGCTGTGATGGGTGTTTTCGTTGTATAAAGCTTAGCAAAGGCAACTTTTGCATAAGTATCAACGAATGTTTGTTGATAAACTCTGCCAACCCCTTTTAACGTCCCAACATAGAAGGTGTCCTGTGACCCAAGGTAACCGGGATGGGCGGTTTCTATTTCACCGCAAGCTTGGTCATCCAGTTTTTTCTTTTCTAAAGCAACAACTTGAGCTTCTGTCAGAATTATCCCATCTTTTGCGACTTTTTCTTCTAGCGCTTTCAATCGTAATTTAAAATTTTCCAGTTTATGACGCAGCCAAATACTTCTCACGCCACTGGGAGAAACAAACACACCTTTTTTACGCAGTTCATTGCTAGTTCGGGTTTGTCCGTGAGCTGGAAATTCAATGGCATATTCCTTTACAGTTTCTTCTATAATAGGATCGATACGATTTTTTAAATGGGGCTTCCGGCGAGAAACATCTATCAATGCTTCAACGCCGCCTTCCTCAACCGCAGATTTGTAGCGATAAAAGGTATCTCGGGACAGGCCCATTACCTTGCACGCTTGCGATACATTGCTCAATTCTTCGGCAATATTGAGCAATCCAACTTTATGTAGTATTTTCCAATAGACAAATGAGTCTGAAACGGGGGTAGTTATTATGCTCGTTTTTTATCCTGCTCAAAAATCAGCAGTATT
>Ga0256830_1002269_pt1 | contig 12818 bp, 20 predicted proteins | sample 128326metaG_FD_190537 | JGI IMG/M metagenome (GOLD analysis project Ga0256830, IMG submission 190537) | Hydrothermal vent microbial communities from Lau Basin, Pacific Ocean - 128-326 | ecosystem: Environmental > Aquatic > Marine > Hydrothermal vents | place: Pacific Ocean: Lau Basin | collected...
AAGCGAGGAACGGACAATGACCCCTGACCCCAACATGAAAGAATTGATCAGCGCGGAGCAAATGCTTTCACAGCTTCGCAAGGATGCGATCCAAGCGCACCGTGACCTGTGGCGGAAGCTGTTCGTGGCGGAGCGCGTATCTCAAGCGCAGCTTGACAGGATCAGCGAGGACGTGCTTGACGCGATCCAAGCCGTAGAGCGTGCCTTGACGGAGGTGCGGATCATCCTCAAGCGCGAGCGTGGCAGGGATTGCCATACGCGCGATTCGGACGCCGTAAAAGCCGATTTCTCGCGCTAATTCTGCTGACCCTATACCTACCCCTAGGGTGGGCAGAGAAAGCGGCTGAAATCGGGAGAAAACGCGCAAGATGCGCGCAAACTGGGCAAGTCTGAGAAGCGGTAGGGAGGATCGAGCCATGATCGACGAAGACTATTACGAGATCGAGCCTGTGGTGGCAAACTTTGCCGTAGCGTGGACCGGCTACGTCTGGCGCATTCTGGAGCGCGTGACGGAAAGCGGAGCGTTTATAACGTGGCCGCAGGGATTCGACCGGCGCGAGGACGCCAAGCGCTACCTGATGGCGGAGCTTGAGCGCTGGAGGCGCCAAGCTCGCGAAGGCCGTTGACTGCGCGCTGGCGCCGCTTCGGCGGCGCCTTTTTCAACGAAAGTTCGCCAAACTTGTTTTCCGTGCATGATTTGCAAACAAGTTTGATTGCCAAACTAATTGTACCCTCGCCTGATTAGGAAAACAAACAAGTTTGAATGCGCAAATGCTTGAAAATCAAACTAGTTTGAGCTTGCCGCTTCGGCAGTTTTCAAACAAGCTTGCTTTTCAAGCAAATTTGGCAAACTTTGCGATTTTCGCATAGCGGGAATTCATGACCCCGTTTGTCATTATAATTCGCCAAATGTTTGATAAACAAATGCTTTTCAAATGCTAATCATTTTGACAAATGCTCGTCAATTCGGCGCAAGGAAAACTTTGGAAAACAAGCTAGTTTTGTGAGTGCAAGCCGAATCGCGCTTTTCAAACAAGTTTGACCGACGAACGGCGTTGCGCCGTGTGGTCAGAATGCTAAAATCCACGCTGTGGCAACCATCGCAGAGGAAGAATAGCCGTGTATCTGGTGCTGGTTTTCCATTGGTCGCACAGCTTCGGTCAGACTGAGGCCGGGGAGCATTACAGCTATGGGCAGCGCGTGGAGGCTGTGGTGCCGCTGAAGCATCTGGGTGACGCTTGGCCGCTCGTCAAGGCAACGCGCCCGCATCTGTTCGAGTCCGACCCGGTGCTGCCGCACCTGCGCAAGGAGCGTGTGCTGGACAAGGAGGCTTTCATGGAGAGCGTGCAGCGCGCCAAGCGGGAGCTTGAGAACGGCAAGGAGCGCTTCCATGTCGCTTATGCTTACATGACTGGCGAGGCTTCCTCGCAGGGGGAGAAGTGGTATCTGGTCAGGGATGCGTTGCTGCTCGGGAAGGGCGTTCACTACGACTCTGCGAATCTCGCCTACCAGCGCGCCCTGCTGGGCCGCTAACCTGCTGACAGGCACCGCCACGGACGGCGGCGCCTGATCCAGCCCTGCGCATGGGCGCTCCAGCCCCAGCCAGCCCTGATTCGCCCTGATTACGGAACGGCCTGATTATAAATCCAACTTGTTTGACAAGCGCGTAGGCCAAACAAGCTTGTTTTCCAAACAAGTTTGACAAACAAGCATGTTTGGCAAATGCGCATTTTGCCAAACAAGTTTGAAAAACAAGCTTGTTTGGGCGGGCTGGGGCCAAAGTTTGACTAACAAGTTTTGCCGACGAGTGGTAGTTGTGACTACTCCGGACATTCATATAATCGGCATCGTGGCACCGTAGAAGTGGAGGACTAGCCATGTATCAGAATCAGCAGCAGAAGCCTTCCTGCGCAACTTGCGTTCACGCCATAAAGGACCAGCAGGGCGTCATGTACTGCAAGGCAGGGATGGTCTATTCGCTTCCCGTTGTCACGGAGAAGGACTTCTGCCAGCTTTGGGAGGCAAGGGAGAGCCAGTCATGACAACTTATAAGGTCATTGCGGAGAACGGCGAATCCGCCCAGTACGTGGACCATGATGCTTGCGTTTATGGTCCATATGGTGGTGCGGGAAGCGTAGGCGCGGCGAACATCCAAGTGCTCAGGGATGAGTACGGCGCCGAAGACTTGAACATTTATGAGTCTGGCGGTTGGGAAGGCAAGACTCGCGTAGTCTACGCGCGAGGAAACGACCTTCCCGAAATCGCCATTTGCTATGACCGCGTCGGCACCCAGTACGCGCTTTTCCGCACCGATTCGGACAAGGCAAGGGAAGTGCTAGACGAACTGGGCAAGTACCCTTGCCTTGACGATGAACTGTTGTCCGAAATCGAGTGGGAATGGGCGGTTCAGAATGACGAAGTGCAAGAACTGGAATCCGAACTGGTAGACCAGTTCGTGGAATCCGGAATGGCTGAGGAAGCGGCAAAGGAACACGCTTCCGAGGCTATCTACCGCGCGCTTCAGGAAGGGATGGGAGATTGGGTCATTACGGAATACGATGGTGCCTTCGTCGATCCTGACGCGCTCAGGGAAGCAACAGAAAAGTGGCTGGAGGAACTCGCGCCGTGAACGGAATGGGCGCCCAGTCTGGGCGCCCATTCTTTTGCCGAAGAATCAAAAACTTGTTCGTCAAACAAGTTTGTTTATAAAACAAGTTTGTTAGACAAAGTCCTCCTGCGTGATGGAAGTTTGACTAACAAGTTCTGCCGACAAATGGTAGTTGCTACCATACGCGGAATCCGTATCATCGAAACTGTGGCAACCAACGGAGGATCTAGCTATGGACGTGTTTTGCCCTATCTGCGGCGAGCCTTGGGACACCTACGAGTTTCACGAGGTCAAGGGAATGACCTACGCCGAGGCTTGGAACGCCTTCACCGAGAAGGGATGCGAGGTCTTCGGCGCGAGTCACGGCGATCCCTTGCCGAAGGATGATCGTGGCGCCATCCGCCTGCTCTATGACGTGATGGGCGACGATGTGGACGGTGCGGCCGCGATCATCGACGATTGCAAGCCGTGGTGAGCATGAGGCGCCCAAGGATGGGCGCCATGCTTCATTTCCCGTAGCAAAACAAGTTTGACAAATGCTTTATAAGCTCAAATGCTTTTGCCAAACAAGTTTGTTTGTCAAGCAACATTGTTTGAAGCGACAAGGCATCTCGTTGTTTCTCAAACAAGTTTGAGGAATCCTTACACTCCGGACCAAACTAGTTATGCCGACGAGCGGCATTGCATTTCTACCATAAGTCCGTATCATCGAACCTGTGGCAACCGTGAACGGAAGAGGAGGGCTAGCCATGTATCGCTATCGCAATCCGGGCCGCTACGAGGGTCTCACCATTCCGCAGCTTTGGGCTGTCCGCATGGTCGAAGAGGACGGCGGCGACGAGGAATACTTTGACGGCGACCGTCCGATTTCCGTTGTGGAGTGCACCGACTCGCCGGACGATCTGTGCACCTACGGCGAGATGGTGCAGGCTACGGTGACGTTCTACGGCCTGCATGACGCATCGCCTGCCGACAAGAATGACGCGATGGAGGATCTAGCGAGGATCGCCTATTTCGTTGTCTATCAGGATGACAACGGATTCTGGCACGTCTACGAGTACTACTCGCGCGAGGAATTGGACAATGACCTTGCGCTGCTCGCGGAGACGGCGGGCTAGTCCTCCCGTCGTTGCCACAGCGCCACGGATGGCGCGTTCTATTCCTGGGCGTCCAGCGTTCTGCTGGGCGTTCTTTTTCCTGATCCGTAGTCCCAGCTTTCGCTGATTACCCGGCCCATCTCCGCCTGATTTGCAAAGTTTGGGAAACCAAATGTAGCAAGTTTTGCAACCAAACTTGTTTGAAAAACAAACGGTTACGTCAAACAAGCAAGTTTGGCAAACAAGGTTATAAGAATCCGGGCGCGAACATGCATCAAAGTCAAAATTGTTTTATAAAAATGCTTGGTGGCGTCTAAAACAAGTTTGATAAACAAGGTTGTTTTATAAACGTGCTCCCCTAGTCAAACTAGTTATGCCGACGAGCGGCACTTGCCCATATGGTCAAAACGCATACAATCGGAATCGTGGCAACAAGCCACGTGGCAACACAGGAGGACTACCCAATGGCCTACTATCTTGCCATCAGTCAGGCCGGATGGGGCAAGGGTTCGAGCCCCACCGAGGCTGCGTCCAACATGATCCGGGCGACGAAGGGACACATCATCCGCCCGCTCGGGTTCTTCGTGGTGCGCGTCCTGACCGATGAGGCCATCGGCTGGGCGTGGGACCACAACGGCTTCCACGCCACCGATCCCGCCGATGCGCCGTGGGAGTACGCCTACGAGGGGCGCATCGAGTGGAGCGGCGATGACGGCATCCCCGTCATCGAGCGCCAGCTTGAGCCTCGGTGACGGGAAGGGGCGCCCAAGGATGGGCGCCTTTTATAAACTCGAAGGCGCCCAAACAAGTTTGACCCGGCATCAAATGCTCCCCATATGCAAACAAGTTTGACAAATGCTTTCGGCCGTCAAATGCTTTTGTCAAACAAGCAAGTTTGTCGAACAAATGAGCTTATAAAACAAGTTTGGTTTTCCCGTTCCCCGCAAAGTTTGACTAATCAGTTTGACCGACAAATGGTAGTTGCTATCAGCGCCCAGTCTTATAAACTCGAACCTGTGGCAACCACAACGGAGGACATAGCCATGAACGACAAGCACTACTTCATTCCGAAGGGCGGGGCCATCATCATCAAGGGCGAAGCCTGCGTGACGATGCCCACGCATCCGATTGGGCGGATGCAGGCCGACTCGCCCGTGAACTTCGCCATCTACCCTACCGAGCACAACAGCCAGCTTGTGGTGCGCATTCACAACGGCAATGCGCTCTATGTGCAGGTTTTTGTCGCGTGGCTGTTCGTCGAGTATGCGCGGGCTTATAAGGCGGGAGACTTCGACAGGGCCAAGCGCATGTACGACAACGCGCTTATCGCCTACATCGATATGGACAAGGACAGCAACCTGACCCTGCGCAGCGGCGATAAGCTGGCCTACTTCGTCACGACGGACAGCGAGATTCGTTGTCTGGTGGACGAGATCGACCAGTACCGCCTTCCCGAGTTTGAGGACAGCGCCGCCTAGCGCGGCGCTGTCGCCTGATAGGCCACGGACGGCCTACCTGCGCCTGATTGCAGTCCCAGCTTCGCCTGATTAGCAGAGTTTGGCAAACTGAAACGGCAATGTTTGACAATCAAATTTGTTTGAAAATCAAACTTGTTTGAGCGCGCGCAGCGTGCATGGGCATATCAGAATATTAGGGAATTAGTAGATTTGAATATTAGAATGTTCGGTAACTGGAATATTCTGCTACTCGAATATTCGGGCATTGGAATATTGCCGAATGCTGTTCCTCAAACAAGTTTGACAAACTTTGCATCCCCGCAAGGTTGTCAAACTTGTTTGAGGGAATGCGCGCCATATGCTGAAGTTTGACAAACTAGTTTTGCCGACAAGCGGCAGTTGACGGCGGCTAGGGAGTCTTTATAGTTGGCACCGTGGCAACGTCGAACCAACGGGAGGACTAGCGATGAACAAGCCCTACATCGTACTGGCCCGCTTCGGCATTCTCCCGGGCCTTGACGGCCCGCAGCTTTATGTTGCCGCGGCCCGCGACATTCTTGCGCGGGCCTATCCGTTCAACATCATCCCCCAGGACTCCGGCCTCGGCACCATCGCCGAGGCCGCCCACAGCTTCTACTGCGCCGAGCGCCGCCTTGCGCTCGCCAAGCAGAGCGAGCGCGAGGCCCGCGCGGCGTGGGCCGCTAACCTTGAGGCCCTTGCCAAGCTGGCCAGCCTCACCACCAACGATCCTTCCGAGGCCATCGTGGCCTCGGACTGGGCGCAAGAGCGCCTGCGCGAGGCTATCACGCGCCGCACCGAGGCCGAGGCTGAGCTTGCCGAGGCCCGCGCCAAATGGGCCTCGGCCCGCGCCGAGCTTGAGGATATCTTCCGGGCCGCTTGGGCCTTCCATACCGCCGACGGCACCTACCGTTGGCCCGAGCCTGACCTCAAGCATGAGCTTGAGGCCACCGAGGCCGAGCTTGAGGAAGAGCTTGAGCGTCTCTAATTCCCCTCAGCCCCGCCCAGCGCGGGGCTTTCTTTTGCCCAAGGTAGCCAAACAAGTTTGAGAAACAAGCAAGTTTATAAAACTTGTTTGGCGCGGCCTGTTTTCAAACAAGTTTGAGAATTCCATGCGCCAAACTTGTTCCCCAAACAAGTTTGAAAAACTTGCCCATATGCATTGCCCATATGCTTTATGGGCAAATCGTCAAATGCTTTTGTCAAACTTGTTAGACCGACAAATGGCGCATGGCAAACCTTGCCATTCATGCTTGCTTGGCCTATAAGGGAATCGTGGCAACCATGAATGGAGGACTAGCCATGAATGACGATTTCCGCTTCCGTGTCCAGCGCGCTATCGGGCTTGTTCGCGCCGCCATCGCGCGCGGCGCGGTAGGCCGCGCTTGGCGCGCGCAGGCGATGCGCGCTAAGCGGCTTGCTGCTGAGGCCGTCGCGCCGCACACTTACAGCGGCGCGGCGGCCTACCTCTACTCCGCCGCTTCTGAGGCTTTCTTCGCCGCGCGCGGCGCGGCGGAGCTTGCCGAGGCTTATGATGGCGCACTTCCCACAAGGGCCTTCGAGCTTCGGGATGCGGCGGCGGCGCTATATGAGGCTTCCGCCGCGCTCGAAGCGCTCGCCGATGAGTTGCGCGAGCACGCGCGGAACGTGGCCTAGCCTGCTAGGCTAGGCCGCGTTCTGAGCCCCTAGGCGCCGCCTAGGGGCTTTTTCTTGCCTACCCGCTACCTACCTACTGGCTAAGCGAGAAACGCGCTCAGAACGCGCTAGAAGCGGCCTGAGCGCGTTTCCTGTTCGATGCTGGCACCTAGGCGTGCGTGATGTGCGCGGTAGTCGCGGAAGGGCCTGATTGCCAGCCCTAGCGGCGCCTGATTAGCAAAGTTTGTCAAACTGATTAGCCTAAGTTTGTCAAACTTGTTTGGCGGGGCTGGGGTGCTAATATTCTAATATTGGAATATTTGAATAGTAGAATATTCCAATATTAGAGGATTAGAGGATTAGTAGATTTGAATATTAGCACATTAGAGTTTCAGTAGATTAGCGATTCAGAATATTAGCGAACCTCCGTCAAACAAGTTTGAAAACGCGGTGCGCTAATATTCGAATATTACCATATTCCAATATTCTGCTGGCACGATTCTGGCTAGGCAAGGTTTATGCCAATGTCCAGCGTTGCTAGCCATTGGCACGGTAGTTGCCTAGCATGCACCGTGCCAGCATAAAGGGAAGCTAGACGTTGGCATGGCGCGTGCTATAGCAACGCGCGTGCCAGCAGGTTGCGCTAAGTTGTTGAATTTACGGCGCGCTCAGAAGGCGCTAGAGGCGATTTCTGAGGCTTCCCTATGCCTTGGCATAGGGCAGCGCTAGCGCCGCTCATACGCGCCTACAGCGCGTCTAGCGCGCTTTTAGCATGTTGGCACAGTATGTGCTACGCGCGCGCGCGCGTGCACGCGCGCGTTCATCAAGCAATGCTTGACAAACTAGAAAGGTATGCTAGGCTATGCTTGAGGATAGCGGATGGGCCGCTATCTGTGGCAACCACAAGGGGGCAGTCATGAGGTACATCGCAGGTATCAACTTTGATCGCGGCAGTCACGGCCGCGGCTGGTGCGCCCTTCCCGGGCGCGAGCCCCGCGCGTTCCGCGCGGGAAGCAAGCGCGCCGCGGGCGCCGCACTCGCGCTCCGCGAGTGCGGCGTTTCGGACATTGAGGCTGCGGCCGCGTTTCTCGGGCGCGCGCCCGAGAACGCACGGGAGCGCCTGCGGGCGCATGTTGAGTATTGCGAGGCGCAGATGGCTTATGCTGGCTACGCGGGCGCGTTTGCGCGCGCCCGCGTTGGCGACTATCTGGCCGCGGTCGAGATCATGGCCGGAAAGGATGCGGCCAAGGCGGCGCGGGAAGCCCTCAAGGGGCTTCCCGCCGATGGCACCATTTGGATTCTGTTCCTTTGGCCGGGCCTGACCAGCGCCGCCGAAGTGTCGGCGGTGCTGGAACAGCGCCTTGCGGCCATCGCGGCCGCAGGGCGCAAGGCGGCCACAAAGCGCAAGGCGCCCGCTAAGCGGAAGACGGGCGCCAAGCGCAAGGCTGCGCGCCGCGCCAAGTAGGCGCGGCCGCAGCCGCTACACGGGGCGCGCCCTACTCGGGGCGCGCCTCTTTTCTATGTCCGGCTGCCGCCCAGGGCGACAGGGCGACACGCGCGCGGCCGCGCGGCCGGAGCGGCCGGCCGTCCCCCCGTGGCCGCGCGCGGAATAAGTAAGTTGCCATTGATAGGTGTGAGGAATATCCACCCCGCTCCCATTTCCATTGACCATAGCAAACTATGCGACAATGGCAATGACTGTGCATTAACCTAAAGGTCTACTGACACACCTGACATCCTATGGGTCAACCGCATGTTTCAGATTCCTTCCCAAGGTAAGCCTGACACATTTAGGTCAACCTTTTTGACCGTATTCAAGTCATATTTTAAAATCCACTATAACTATGTTGGAGGTCTAAATCATGCTTAGAGTTATAAGTCTGGGAGCAGGAGTTCAAAGCTCTGCCCTAGCCCTGCTAGCGTCACAAGGTAGGTTTATAAAGCCTGATTTCGCTGTTTTTGCGGACACTGGGTGGGAGCCGTCTTACGTATACAAATGGCTAAACTTTCTGGAGAAGCAATTGAGCTACCCAGTTTATAGGGTAAGCAACGGAAACATAAGAGAAGACATAATAAAGGCCGCAACGGACCGTAGGACAAAGATTCGCACGCCTCCGTTCTTTGTGAAGGTTGAGGGTAAAACAAGGGCGTCGATGCTGCTGCGGCAGTGCACGGATGAATATAAGATTCGACCGATACATAATTTTATAAAAAGCAAGCTAAAGGAATATGGAAAAAGCGTAGCGGAGTTGTGGATAGGAATATCTACAGACGAAGCGCACCGCATGAAGCCTTCTAGAAAGAAATGGATAATACATAAGTACCCTCTGATAGACGCCAGAATGAGCAGAATCGACTGTTTGGCCCTGTTCAAGGAGAGAGGGATTCCTTTGCCTCCAAAATCCAGTTGTATAGGTTGCCCATATCATAGCGACAAGCATTGGTTGGAAATAAAGAAGAGCGAGGAGGATTGGAAGGACGCAGTTTTTATAGACAAAATTATAAGAAACGGAATCAGCGGCTCTGATGGCCCTCTTTATCTGCACAGATCATTGATGCCCTTAGATAAAGTTCCTATAAATGAGGGCCTCTTCCAAGACCTGTTTGGAAACGAATGCGAGGGCTTGTGCGGATTATAGTCAATTTTTGAGCCTGACCAATGCGCAGATTTCGGGCAGGCGCGCTTCTTTTAGCAGGGAGTGGATGGTGTCCCAGTGGTGCTTATAAAGGCGGATGGTGGGGTTGTGGTAATGGTGGGTCTTATAAGGGATTATGGGAGAAAGGTGCTGTAGCAGGATTTGCTGGTCGGTGGTCTGGAGGGCGGTGGCGCGCGAAAGCGCGCGGCGCGGGCGGAATTGGCGCCACCCGTCGGAGATGTAGGAAAATTCCCTAATATCAACGACATAGGTGAAGGTGTCCTTTTCCCGCAGCAGCACGCCCAGCCAGACCTCCAGCTCGCTTTTCCTGTAGCGCGAACCGAACGATGCGCAGTCGTAGGTCGCCTTTATAAGCGTGCCGGGCTTCAGATCGCTGTCCGTGATCTCATTCATCCGGCATCAACCTCAGCATGGCGTAGATCTCCGGGATGTGAATCTCCTTTGCCATAATCTTGATCGTGGGCCAACGGTCGTCGTAGATGCTGAGATTGGTGCGCCTGTATTTGGTCCCCAGATAGGTCCTCTCGCCCTTTATAAGGTCGTAGAGGTGGGAGACGGGCGCGTTGTGCAGCCATGTGGCGTGTGTGGCGGGCGATACGATATAGCCCTTTATGTACTCCCTGAAATCGACGAGATAGGTCACGAACGTCGTTCTGTAGACCTCGTTTCGGTGCAGCACGCCGATGCGCACCTGCATCGTCTGGTCCTTCGCGCGCTTGTAGGCGGACTGCGCGACGTATTCCGCCGTGATCAGCCTGCCGGGCCGGAAGTCGTCTTCGGCGATCACAGCAGGCGCAGCTTCGCTGCGATGGGCTGCAACCGCATGTCCTTCGACACTCTTCTTATCTCGTTCCATGCGTGCTTCTCCAACACAAGACTGGTGCGATCGAATTCGATCCCGTCATATTCCCTGCGCTCGCGCAGATGGCGCAGCATTCCGGATTCCGTGGCCTTATGCAGGGATATGGATTCGCTGACCAGCGTGTGAGTCGTAAGTTCCTGAAACTTCAGGAAATAGGTTACGGCGAAGTTCTCATCCAGCATGTAGCTGCTCTGGTCGATCTCTATGATCCCGATGGTCACACAAATGAGACGGTAGCCATCACCATTCAGCCAGCGCGCCCTTATAAGCTCTCCGGGCGTGCCGGTGTAGCCCATGCGCTCCAGCGCTTTCTTGGTGTCGTCGGTCATGGGGATGAATTAAAGAAAACGCCCGAAAGTTTTAATTGCACTACGCCCAATTAAAGTTTTCTGTCTTGGATTGATATTGCTGTATCAGCCTGTATCAATTCGCGCGGAATTGATACTAGCGCGTCTTGACACCGAATCTCTCACAGGCCGCTCGTGTGCCTTTTACGGCCAGCACTCCGTCCACCATCGCGCACGAGACCTCGCTGGGACCGTCGGCAAGCGTAATGTAGAACGTAGGCCGCAGGTTCAGCCGGATCGTGTGCTTGGAGCTTGCGGACACGCTCCGGTTACGATAGGTGGTCACATTGATCACCTCGAATCTTATAATGTTCATGGTCGTATACAGGCGCGCATAGAACGGTCCCGTGAGCGTGACCTTCCCATCGACCTTCACCACGTCCAGATTCCTGAGCGTTGGCGTAGCCAACGTGATCGCCCCGTCCACGAAGACATAGGCATCCTTGGGAACGGAAAAGAACGCCGCCTCAACAAGCTCTACCGCTCTCTTGCTCAACGCTGCCTTTTGCATGGCTTTTCTTCCTTCCTGTGCTCAACGAACGTTCATCAGGGGGTCTTTTCCTGAGCGAGTCTTGATGCGCGCTGGCGCTGGGCTGGTAGGGTAGCGCGTATAGGGCCTCGCATAGTTTGCCATATTAATCTCTCAGCCAAAGCATCATCCTGCGCAGGTCCGGCCTGTCCGTGTGCTCCAGCACGTCTACGATGCTGCGGTCGCCCTGAGTGTTATAAAGCACCAGCCTCAATTGGCTAACGTCCTCTTTAGCCGCATCAGACAGCCTCTCCAGAGCGAACTCCGGCAGAACCTCTGACGCCGGACGCCTGTTGGCCTCGTATCGCAGCCCTATGCCAGACAGCAAGTCATGACTGCCGTCCAGACCGTAATATCCGCCTATGTGTATGGAATTTACTGGTCCCAGATAGGTTCTCCCGTCGCAGAACACTTTATAAAAGGGGAAGATTTTGGCTACGTCCAGATATAGCCGCAGCTCTCCGACCGTCGCGCTGGGAGAAAGGAAGAAGGCATCCAGAGGAATGAAGGCGAAGTGAGTCTCCTCCAGCCGTGCCATTAGCGCTATGGCTGTTGCCTCATTCCTGCTGGATGCCGGGAGGATCGAACTGAACAGTAGGCCCTCCTTTATCCCAGCCAGCAGCATCAGGCCGCCATCGCCTCCCCGAAGCAGTAGTCGCAGAGCAGCTTGACGACCTGCTTGCGCGTGCTGGCAGGCACGTTGTAGGTGCTGAAGAAGGCCGCCAGATAGGCTCCGGACGGCTTCATCTTGCCCTTCTCGATCTGGAAGATCTGGGTGTGCGAGTAGCCGATGGCCTCCGCCACCTCGCGGCGGGACTCCCCATGCTTCAGGCGGATGGAGAGCAGAATGTCCCCGACCTCCTTCAGGCGCGGATCGACCTTTGCGGAACGTGTCTTCTTCCTAGCCATTGCGTTTTCTCCTAACTGTCGGAAATTGAAGGAAAAATGGAATGAATGCCTGTCATTCCATCTGGGTGTGCAGAAATTATGGCAAAAACGATCAGTCGTGTCAAGAAGAGTTGTGCATTAAGAATGGCTTGATAAAGAGGTGCTATAATTGCATGAAATACTGATCAATGGCCCCTGCCCACGTTCACCGTAGATGAAAGGCAGCGCAGCAACACCCAGTTCGTGGAGCAGGGGCCGCCAGACAGGAACCTCTCCCATGATGCTCGACTCGATCAGAGCCCTTATAAGATTTCTGGATCTTGTCGAGGGAGACCGCCTGCCGCTGACATGGGAGATGCTCATTTCTTGCATAAGAATCTTATCAGTCCTTGACCGCAACGGCCTTTGCCCCAATGTCATCTATACAGACTCTTCTTCCCAAGCCTTCTTTGTGATAAAGAAAGGGCGGGTCTGCGTCGATATAGTGGCCGAACCGGAGAAGTTCACGCTCTCGGTGCGGGAAGAGACGGACTCGACCGGACCCTACAGGTACGTGATCGCAAGCGGCATGGAACAGGAAGAGATCGAGCGGGCGGTCAGAAGCGCCCTCTCGTTTTTGGGCTGAGGTCACATGATAAAAGTGACCAAATTCCTACCTTTCATCCTTCCTTTCTGCAAGGATCTGCCCAAGATTCTGGCAGGGAGCCTGCTGATAGCAAT
>Ga0256830_1002270_pt1 | contig 12816 bp, 10 predicted proteins | sample 128326metaG_FD_190537 | JGI IMG/M metagenome (GOLD analysis project Ga0256830, IMG submission 190537) | Hydrothermal vent microbial communities from Lau Basin, Pacific Ocean - 128-326 | ecosystem: Environmental > Aquatic > Marine > Hydrothermal vents | place: Pacific Ocean: Lau Basin | collected...
AAACAATGATTATGGAGCGTGTTTGGGATTATAATTTTGATCCGCAAACCAATGTCGTAGAAGCACGCATTAGTAAACTCAGAGAAAAGATAGACAAAAATTTTAACCTCCCTTTAATTCACACGATACGCGGCCTAGGTTACGTCTTTAAAAGAGAAGAATGATTCGTTTTCCGAATACTCTGGCATTCAGGTTGACCTTTTGGTATTCCCTGCTTGCGATCACCTTGATCACCGCAGCCTTTGCTGCGTCTTATTTTTCCCTCAAAAAAACACTAAACCGCAACATGGAGTCCGATCTGCTTGAGGACATTGTTGAATTTAAAACATTGTACCAAAACGAAGGGCTGGATGGCGTTAAACGGGAGATCGAACGCGATGTGAAATCAGATGAGGAACAAAAACTTTTTTTTCAGTTGTTTGATCAAAACGGCATTCAGATTTATCGCTCTGATTTGTCTCATTGGCAATTCCTGCCTGAAAACCGGCACCTTATTCAACAAGTACTTTCGACCAAGCAATATATTATTCAAAGCATCAGCATACCGGGAGAGGATCACGAAGTTAAAACCGTTTATGGTTTAATTGCGCCTCATATTTTATTCTATGCCGGAGAATCGACAGAGGAGATACAGGACATAATGTCTTTGCTGTCCGACGTATTTATTGTCATGCTGTTGATGGTCATTCCGCTTGCATCCGGTGTCGGTTGGTTAATGGCAAGGCAAGCCCTCAAAGGAATTAAAGAAGTCAGCCGAATTGCTTCTGAAATAGAAAAAGGAACCTTGCAGCGGCGTGTTTCTGTCTCTGCGCAAGGAGACGAAATTACACAACTTGCCAACACATTTAATGCCATGCTCGACAGGATATGGACTTTGATATCCGAAATGAAAGAAATGACTGATAATATTGCCCACGATCTACGCAGCCCATTGGCACGTATAAGAGTAATATCGGAATCGGTATTATCAAATAATCATACGCCTCAGAAATTCAAGTCCGTTGCATCAGACACCATAGAGGAGTGTGACCGATTGTTGCAAATGGTCAATTCCACACTTGATGTTGCAGAGGCCGAAGCAGGTATCTTGCAAATACCGAAACAAAAAGTAAACGTTTCACAACTGGTTCAGGATGCCTGTGAACTCTTTGAAACAGTGGCCGAGCAAAAACGGATCAAGCTGGTTTGTCAGCTGGGGAATGATGCCTACATTTACGGTCACACCCAAAACCTGCAACGTATGCTGGCCAACCTTCTGGATAATGCCATAAAATACACCTTGGCCAACGGCCAAGTAGATATCGTTTTAACCCAGACCGGGCAGAGCATCGAAATTACAGTGACGGATACGGGCATCGGCATTCCGGAGAACGATCAAGCACGGGTATTTGATCGTTTTTTTCGTTGCGATCAGAGCCGGACTCACAACGGATGCGGCCTGGGACTAAGCTTTTCCAGAGCCGTTGCACGTGCCCACGGCGGCGATATAAACCTGAGCAGTCACTTAGAAAAAGGCAGCCGTTTTACCATCAAGTTACCTGTCGCAGTAGTGATTGCGAGTATATTTTTCATAAATAATTTCACTAATTAATTTCAAGTAAACAATTCGGGCTTAATGAAAAAGTCAGGCCCGCTTATCCCTCATGAGAAGCACAGGGATTCCGGGAGAAAGGAGATTAAGGTCTTTCTCCTTGCGCTTCAAGTAGTATGCTAAAAACTAAATATCTTTAAAATCAAAAACTTGAGAGATTTTCAGCAAAGCATATTTTTAAAGACACCGGATGAACCGGATATCTCCCGCACAGGCTACAGCGCTTGGTATTTTGGAAGAGAATCGGCACAATACGGCAAACAATTCATGACTGAATCCGAGCGGCCTAAACCACGATCACCGAGTTATCCGCATCGCCAAATGAAGAAGGCACGTATTTATCCGCCGCCCAGTCATTTTCCCACTTCGTCCCATCGATCAGGTAGCGGAACTGGTATTCCTTTCCGACGGGAAGATCCAATCCGATGCTAAAAGCACCGTTTTTTAATTTTTTCATTGGCGTGGCGTTCACATCCCAATGATTGAAATCACCCACGATGTTAACGGACTTTGCATCCCCGATGGCCTGTTTCGGCATCGTGAATCTGGCTTTGCAGATGGCTTTGGTTTTTAGATATTTTTTATGAGTCGACATGACACAATTCTCCATTTATACAACATTCAAATCAATTTATTCACACAACAAAAAACAGGCTAAACACCCTCCAAAATTGAGTCGCGGACTTATAGGAATAAAACGGATTCAATGCGGCTTTGATTCAACAGTATACATGAAAATTTCAGCACGTCCATTTTTAAAAAATCAGGGCGGAAACAAAGATTTTCGCATCCTGTAATGGACAATTTCCGCCTCACAAAAAGGGGGGCCACAAACCGTGTAAAACAAAGCGCGATAAAACGGAAGCGCCGCAGCTTGTGCATGCACAAGCACCTCCGGCAAACCCCTTTCCATCGCAAGCCTTTCCAGCACGGCCATGACTTTTTTGCCCAAGCCCTTACGGCGATAAGGCGATAAAACGGCAACACGTCCGATTTTGCCCTCCGGACTCATCCGGCCCGCAGCGACCGGAACAGCGTCCGCAAAAAGCACGACATGAAGAAATTCCCCGTCTCGACCGTCATGCTCCAGGGCTTCCGAAATACCCTGTTCAGCAATGAAAACGGCATCTCGCACCTTGGCCGCAGGCTTTTCCACTTTTCCCCATTCCCCGGTCCGCACTTCGACCTTCATCACGACATTCTCACTATAAACCAACAAATCAAATCCGAAGCCCTTATATTTTCAAAACAAGCATTTGACAATCAAAAGGAACAAACTATAATAACCGTTTTTTTAGCGCAGGGGGAAGCATTTTGAACAATCAAAGCCAATTCGGGAAATCCGCTTTAATCAATCTCATCGCAGCGGCGCTCAAATCCTGCCGTGAAGAAGGATCGCTCTCCGGGACAACACGCCCTAAAATCCTACTCGAAACCCCCAAACACGAAGGCCGGGGCGATTTTGCGAGCACCATCGCACTCATGCTCGCAAAAATCGAAAAAAAATCGCCGCGCGCCATCGCAGCCTTGCTTGTTTCCAAGTTGGAAAATCAAGCCGATTGCGTTGAAAAAATCGAAATTGCCGGGCCGGGGTATATCAATTTTTTTCTAAGCGCAGATTATTGGCTGACAATCTTGCTTAATATCCACAAAGCGCAATCGGCCTTCGGACACAGTAAACCGCCTAAAAAACAAAAAATTCAGATTGAATTTGTCAGCGCCAACCCCACAGGCCCGCTGCATGTTGCTTCGGGACGCGCCGCAGCCTTGGGCGATGCCCTGGCCCGTCTGCTTGAGGCCACGGGACATGAAGTCCACCGGGAATATTATTTAAACGACATCGGCGTGCAAATGACCTTGCTGGGCCGTTCAACCTATCTGCGCTATCGCGAACTTTTCGGAGAAATCGTCCACCTGCCGGAAGGCAGCTACCGGGGCGCCTACATCATCGAAATCGCCCAAGCCCTGAAAGCTGCGGAGGGCGAACGTTTTCTCGAAGGCCCGGAGGCCGATCATCTGCCTTTTTTCATCCGCTACAGCTTTGACACCATCGTTTCCCGGATTCGTGAAGATCTGCACCGCTTCGGCATCGATTTCGATCACTGGTTTTCGGAAAAGACCATTCACCAAAACACCGAGGTCACCGATGCCCTGGCGGATTTAAAATCAAAAAACCTGCTCTACGAAAAAGACGGTGCGCAGTGGGTCGCCACAACAGGTTTTGGTGATGATAAGGATCGCGTGGTCGTACGAAGCAACGGTGAAAAAACCTATTTTGCCTCCGACATTGCCTATCACCGAAACAAATTTGAACGGGGTTACGACCGCCTGATCAATATCTGGGGGGCCGACCATCACGGTTACATTGACCGGATTAAGGCCGTGGTCGAAGCGATGGGATATGCTCCCCAACGGCTCACGGTCTTGACCCATCAATTGGTCAACCTGCTTCGGGACGGCAAACCGGTCAAGATGTCGAAACGGGCGGGCACCTTTGTGACACTGCGAGAAGTCATGGATGAGGTCGGCGTGGACGCCACACGCTTCTTTTTTCTCATGCGCCGCTCGGATTCCGCGCTGGATTTTGACCTGGAATTGGCCAAAAAAGCCACGAATGAAAACCCTGTTTTTTATGTGCAATACGCCCATGCACGTTTATGCAGCATCGTGCGCGTGGCCGAAGAAAAAAACGCGGATGTGGATGAAATCATTCAAAATGCCCGCCTTGACACACTGCGCTTATTAACATTGCCCAGCGAAATGTCTCTCATTCGCGAGCTCTCGCAGTATCCGGCTTTGGTTCGTTCCGCCGCAGAAGCCCTGGAGCCGCACCGCATCACCTTTTACCTTCAAAACCTTGCGGGCCTCTTGCACAGCTATTATTTCAGTTGCCGCGTGGTCACAGAAGATGCAGCCCTCACAAAAGCCCGGCTTGTCCTGGTGACGGCGGTGCGGATTGTGCTGCAAAACGGCCTCAAACTCTTGGGCATCAGCGCCCCGGAAAAGATGTAAGTCCCTTGGGCGGAATGAATCCCGACAAAAAAACCATCTAAAAATACTGATCAAATCATTGTGCAATTGAAAAATAAAGAAATGACGGGCCCGCATTTTCAAGTGCTTTTCCAAAGCAAAAGCAGCCCGGCCCGGCGCGGGCGGCTGCGCACGCCGCATGGCTGCATCGAAACGCCGGCTTTTATGACCGTCGGTACAGCAGGCACGGTCAAAGCCATGGACCCGGTGGATTTGAAAAACCTCGGTGCGGAGATTATTCTCTGCAACGCCTACCATCTTTTTTTAAGGCCGGGGCATGAATTTATTCAAAAACGGGGCGGCTTGCATCCTTTCATTGGCTGGGATCGTCCCATTTTGACGGACAGCGGCGGCTACCAAATCTTTAGCCTGAAAGGATTTTGTAAAATCAGCGAAGACGGCGTCACCTTTCAATCTCACATCGACGGTTCGCAGCACTTCATCAGCCCGGAAAAGGCGATTGAGATTGAAGCCGCACTCGGTGCCGACATCATCATGGCCTTCGATGAATGCCTCGAATACCCGGCGGAGCAAAAACGGACACAAGAGTCTTTACAGCGCACACTGCGCTGGGCGGCCCGCTCAAAATCGGCACATCACCGTAAAGATCAAATGCTCTACGGCATCATTCAGGGCGGGGTTTATCCCGATCTTCGAAAACAAGGCGTGGAAGGCCTGCTGAATTTGGGCTTTGACGGTTTTGCCGTGGGCGGGCTTTCCGTCGGAGAGCCTCAGGAAGAAATGCTCAAGGTCTTGGAAGCCGTCGTGCCTTTAATTCCTGAAAACAAACCGCGTTACCTTATGGGCGTGGGCACGCCCGGTGATCTCGTCGAAGCCGTTTTGCGCGGCATCGACATGTTTGACTGTGTCATGCCCACGCGACATGCCCGCACCGGCATTCTCTTTACTTCGCGCGGCGAGTTACACATTAAACATGCACGTTACAAAACAGATGATTTGCCGCTCGACCCCGCTTGCGACTGCTACGCGTGCAAGCATTTTTCACGGGCCTACTTAAGGCATCTTTTTATTGCGAAGGAGTTATTGGCGATACGCTTGAATACTTTGCACAATTTATACTATTATCTTTCGCTAATGTCCAAGCTTCGACAGGAAATCGCGCAAGGCACATTTGAGGCCTTTCGGCACAATTTTTACCAAAACCGGGCACTCGGCATTTGAGGAAGCTCTGATTAAGTCCGGGTTGAATTTTTCAGGGGAGAAAATGGGACGATTCAAGGCACAAATCGAAAGGAATAGCCCGTTATTTCCAAGATTTGTAACACAGAAGCGGGACATTTTAGCCCTGAAAAACCAATGCATGACTTGATCAGAGCTTCCCTAAGTATATGGAGGTTGTTTTGTTAAATTTTTTCATCTCGAACGCTTGGGCACAGGCCGCCGGAGGAGCCGCCGCGCCGGAAATAAATCCCATTGTTTCTTTCCTTCCTTTTATTCTGATCTTTGTTGTCTTCTATTTCCTCCTCATTCGTCCGCAGCAAAAGAAGGCAAAAGAACGACAAGCCATGGTCGAAGCCCTTAAAAAAGGAGATAAGGTCATTACAACGGGGGGCTTAATCGGCACCATTACCAATCTCGGGACAAAAATCATCACGATTCAGATTGCCGAAGGCGTGCGTGTGAAAATCCTTCGCGCCAATATCGAAGAACTCAAAGATGAGGAATAGACACACCGTCCTGCGACACAGTTGACATACGTCACTTCATCAAAAAAACTTATCGTATTCATTAAGGCTGGATCTCATGAAAAAAGGCATTAAAGGCAGGTTACTCACACTCATCGCATTTCTCGTCATCGCATTGCTCTTCCTATTGCCTTCGACGTCAATCTACTCCAGTCTCCCGTCCTGGTGGGGAGATATTTTCCCCGATAAAGGCGTTTCGCTGGGGCTCGATTTGAGGGGCGGCATGCATCTCGTTTTGGAAGTCGAGGTCGAAAAGGCCGTCGATAATGCCATTGAACGCATGGCCGGCTCGGTAAAAAACAGACTGGAGGCCAAAGAAATCGAAGGCCCCGCCGTGAAGATCGCCGACCGGCTGATTCACCTTTCTTTTCCTTCAGACAAAACAGACGCCGTAAGGGAAATCCTTGATGAAGACTTTCCGAATCTGGTCACAAAAGAAGAAAGCGGCGGGGAAAAAGTGCTCGCCCTGCGGGAGGCCGAAAAAAACCGCATTCTCACCACATCGACTCTTCAGGCTTTGGAAACCATCCGAAATCGTGTGGATGAATTCGGTGTTGCTGAGCCGCTCATTCAAAAGCTGGGCGACAATCAGATCCTAGTGCAACTGCCCGGCATTGATAACCCGGAACGGGCCTTGGAACTCATCGGGAAAACCGCCCTGCTGGAATTTAAGCTCTTAAATGAACGCAGCCCGATCCTGCGTGATTTTCCCGGCCGCATTGATGAGGGCACGGAAGAAGCGTTTCTCAACGAATTTAAAGACCGCCTCGATCCGGACGATGAAATCCTTTTTGAACGTCGCACCAATGCCGATACGGGAGAAACCTTTAAAATTCCTTACGTCGTCAAAAAAACCGCCGCGCTGTCCGGGGATTTACTCGCAGATGCCCGCGTCTCGATTGGGGAATTCAATGCCCCCTATGTTTCAATGACCTTTAATAGCGAGGGGGCAGAGCTGTTTGAAAATGTCACCGGAGAGAATGTCGGGCGGCGCCTCGCAATCGTATTGGACGGCAATATTTATTCCGCCCCGAATATTAACGAAAAAATATCAGGGGGACGCGCCCAAATCAGCGGAAGCTACACCCACCAGGAAGCAAGCGACTTGGCGATTATCCTGAGGGCGGGCTCCTTACCTGCACCGGTGAAAATCCTTCAGAATGTCACCGTCGGCCCCTCACTCGGAAGCGACTCGATTAAAAAAGGCTGGCGCGCAGGTTTCATCAGCACGCTGCTGGTCATCGTCTTCATGATCGTTTATTACAAATTTTCCGGCTTGCTTTCTGTTTGTGCGATGATTATCAACATTATCCTGCTCGTAGGCGCCTTGGCCACACTGAACGCCACGCTCACCCTGCCGGGGATCGCGGGTATCATCCTTTCCATCGGCATGGCTGTGGATGCCAACGTGCTCATTCTTGAACGCATTCGGGAAGAGTTGCGCGCAGGTCGGCCGGTGCGTTTGGCCGTTGATGCCGGATATGAAAAGGCCTTCACCTCTATTTTTGACTCCAACGTAACCACCTTAATCACCGCCATCGCGCTCTTTATGTTTGGCACGGGGCCGATTCGCGGCTTTGCCGTGACTTTAGGTCTGGGGATCACGGTAAACCTGTTTACGGCACTTGTCGCCACAAAAGTAGTTTTTGATTACTTAAACAGCCGAAAACGACTTGAAACACTGAGCATATGAATTTTGAGTTTAAATTAAAATAAGGAACACCATGTTTACCCTCATCAAAAAAACAGACATTAATTTCATCGGAAAACGCAAACCTTTTTTCGTGCTTTCCTTTATCCTGGTCGCAATCGGGATCATCGCCCTCGTGCAAATTTCCCGCGGCGCGGGCAACCTGGGCATCGACTTCGCAGGCGGCGCAGCCATCCAACTTAAATTTGATCGGCCCATTCAAATTAATACGGCAAGAAAGGCCCTCGAAGGGGGCGGGCTGAGTGATGCAACCCTTCAGGAAATTTCATCGGACAACAAACTGATTATTCGCCTTAAAAAAAGAGAAATTTCCGGAGAAAACATCCGGGGAAAAGTTACGGATATTTTCTCAGAAGCCTTTTCCGGAAATGCCTTCATCGTGGAAAGCAGTACGGAAATCGGGCCGACGATCGGGAAAAAGCTTCAGAGAGATGCCCTCAATGCCATCATTTTCTCCCTCGTACTCATTATCACCTACATTGCTTTTCGTTTTGAATTTCGCTTTGGCATCGCCGCAGCCATCGCAACCTTTCATGATGTTTTTGTCGTTCTTGGGATTTTTTTCATCATGAATAAAGAGATCTCACTCTTGCTGGTCACCGCCCTGCTGACCATCGCCGGGTACTCTCTGAACGACACCGTCGTGGTCTTTGACCGGATTCGGGAAAACCTAAAAGGCAGAAAAAAAGAAACCTTTGAGCAAGTCGTGAATCGCTCGATCAATGACAACCTTTCCCGAACCTTGATCACCAGTTTGACCACCTTTTTGGCCGTCGCCGCACTTTTTCTTTTCGGGGGGGAGGTTATCCACGACTTTGCATTAGCGATTCTGCTCGGCCTGATCGTCGGCACCTACTCGTCTTGGTTTATCGCAAGCTCTTTATTGGTCAGCTGGCAGCAAAAACGTGCCGAAGGCAAACGCGTGCTCAAACGCGCTTAAGGCTGCCTCCACATCCAAACAACGCGTGACACGCCCTAGACACCGTGCAGGGCGATTTGGTCCATTTCCTTTTTTGTCGTAAAAGCAAGCGGGCTGAGCGGATCCAGAAGGCTCAGCGCATTTTGAAAATTCAACATGGCTTTCCCGGGTTCGAGATTCAGGCGATGGTAACGGCCCAAAGAAAACTTCTCTTTTGCGGGGAGCTTTAAGGCATGGTAGGAGCGCGCCAATTGTAAATAAATAAAGGCCTGCGCCGGCGCACGGTTTTTTGCAGCCTCCAAATGTATGACCGCCGTTTTGTGATCGGATTCGGCCTGCGCAATCATACCCAAAACCAAGTAAGGCGTTGCATGATCCCGGGAAAGACGGATGCTTTCAAGCGCCGCAGCCTTTGCAAGATCGGCCTTTTGCAACTGCATCCAGACATTGGATAAATCAGCATGGTAAATGGCCTGAGCGGACTCTGCCGCAATGGCGGCCTGATAATGTTCACTTGCAATTTGAAGTTGTCCCGCACGCGCTGCGGCGACGCCGGCTAAATAATGTTGCCGCGCGGTATGAGGCCCGGCTGAAGACACAGGGTTTTCAGGCGCCCCGGTGATCGGGCTTGCCAGATCCTGTGCGCCGAGAATTGCGCGCATCCGGCCCCAATCCTGCTGCCAGTTTTTTGTGAGGTCATCAGTGGTTTTCGGCCTTTTTGGGAAATCCCGCATCAAGGTTTCGACCATGAAACGGCGTTCGCTCAAGCCGGGATGCGTTGAAAAATAAGGCGGCGCAACACCGCGTGTGAAGCCCGCATAAAAAGAAAGCGTTTGAAAAAATTCGGCCAAGCCCCAGGGATTGTAATCGGTTTTTTTTAGATAGTCGATGGCGTGAATATCCGCATCTTCTTCATTTTTTCGGCTAAACTGCAATTGCGTCGAAATATTAATGCCCGCGCCAATGACGCCCGTTGCACCCACATTTTCTCCCGCAAGCCCCGCCAAAATAATGGAGGCCATTGTCGCCAAATTAATGGCATTGATCTTTTTTTCGTCCTTGAAAAAATGATCCTGTGTCACATGGGCGATTTCGTGTGCCGTCACACCCGCTAAAGCATCCACAGTCTTAAGCTCTTTCAGCAAACCGTCAAAAAAGAAAATGTAACCTCCGGGCACGGCAAAGGCATTCAACTGGTTTTGACGCACGACAAAAAAGTGAAAATCCGCAGGATCTTTTCCCATGGCCTGTAAAATTTCCCCGGCAACGCGATTGACCTGTCCGATGACTTCATAATCCGTCACAAATTCATATTCCTTCAAGGCCGCTTGTATAAACTGCCTGCCGATTTCCTTTCTTTTGCCCAGCGGCGGGATTTCAGGCACATAAGGCTCCGGGGCGGGTTTAGGAGATGGGATCGGGCTTTGAGAAGAAACAGGCACACCCGAACACGCCGTGAGGAATACAAGCCATATCGCAATGAATGTTTTCATCCTTAAACCTGAGTCAATCAAAAGGTCCTTCAAGGCACTGGGTCTTTTTTAAGACGGGACAGAAACTGTAGACCGGGGAAGCGATGAACTCCCTTCATGCTATCACCGTGCTTAAAAATAAGTCAATGGCAAGCGGAGCGCTCGTAAAACCACTGCCGGGACATCACCTTGCAGCAGAAGAACCGGAGGCGTCTTCAAGATACTTCGGGCCCTCTGCCGTTTCATGCTTCAACAGCCCAAAAGCGCCCTCAAATTGTGCACTTTGCTCTTTCCCCTGAAAGGCCGAGGACTTTTTTGAGTGAATCCCTCATTATCCACAACTTTTCCACTTTTCATGTTGAAAACTATGCACAAGCCCGCGAGGCAAGCATCATTGACTTCGGAGAAATGGACGCCCTATAATTTGGAATTTTGATTCGTAATCCGCTGAGGAACACCGGATGTCACGCAAAGGATTAAAAGTCACCGCGATTGAGCCGGACAGTATCGCCGAAGCGATCGGCATCGAAGTGGGGGACCGCTTGCTGACACTCAATGGCCGGGAAATCAAAGACCTGCTTGATTATCGTTTTCTGGTCGGAGAAGAAACCCTGCTTTTGGAAGTCGCCAAAGGCAATAACGAGGTCTGGGAACTGGACATCGAAAAGGAGCTCGACGAAGACCTCGGCCTCGAAACAGAGGAAATGAAAATACGCCAGTGCCCCAACAAATGCCTCTTCTGTTTTGTCGATCAAATGCCCGCAGGACAACGTGATCCGCTTTATATTCGAGACGAAGACTACCGCTTTTCCTTTCTTTTTGGCAACTACATCACCTTGACGAATCTCTCTCGCCGGGACAAAGCACGTATTTTCGAGCAAAAAATGAGCCCGCTCTACGTTTCCGTGCACACCACCGATGTGGCGCTTCGGCAGCAACTTTTGGAAAACCCGAAAGCCAAACCCATTTTGGATGAAATCGAAGAAATGCTGTCCCATCAAATCGCCATGCACACGCAAATCGTGTTGTGCCCTGATTTGAATGACGGCCGCTATCTCACACAAAGCGTTCGGGATTTGGCGGACCGGCATCCGGGCGTGGAATCCCTGGCCATTGTGCCCGTCGGTCTCACGCGTCACCGCGCGGACCTGCCCGAAGTCAAAACAGTGGACGCAACTTACGCCCGCAATCTCATCCAAGAGGTCATGCGCTGGCAAGAACAATTTCAAGCGGAACTCGGCAATCCCTTTGTATTTGCCGCCGACGAGTGGTACGTCATCGCAGACCGCCCCTTCCCACCGCTTGAGACCTACGGCGCCCTGCAGCAGTTGGAAAACGGCGTCGGCATGGTACCGCTTTTTAGAGAAACTTTTGAAAAAACCGATTTTTCGGTGCCCCTGCGTGCAGAAAGCCCCATCCGTTTTATTGTGGTAACGGGGACCTCTTTTTCTCCTTTTTTAAATACCTGTCTCAAAAAAGTAACGACTGAAAACATCTGTTTTGAAGTGTTGACGATCATCAATCATTTTTTTGGCGATTCCGTCACCGTCGCCGGTCTCGTCACCGGCGGGGATATCATGGATGCGGTACGTGAATGGCGCACCGCATCTCCCGGCGTGATGCGGGACGTACTGCTCATCCCGGATGTCATGTTGGCCGAAACCCGGCACAGTTTTCTGGATGGAAGCGATCCCGAAACCCTTCAAGAAGCCTTACACATTCCCGTACATGTTGTGCCCGCTGACGCAGAAGCATTTATCGCAGCCCTTCCCGCCCTGGCAACCTGTCCTGAAAACAGCCCGCTCGCGCACTGCGCCATCGATAGTGGGCTCGGCATCCTGAAATGACAGCCTTCCGGCCTTCCGGTCAAACGCAGGTCTTTGGCATTTTCGGCCACCCGGTGCGTCACAGCCTGTCGCCGAAAATGCAGCAGGCCGCCTTCGAAGCCCTCAATCTCCCGCATATCTACCTGCCTTTTGAAGTGATGCCCGATCAATTGGGACAAGCCGCCGCCGCCATCCGCGCACTGGACTTGCAGGGCATCAACATCACGATTCCCCATAAAGAAAACGTCATACCCTATCTGGACGAAATCGACGCAGAGGCCCGGAAAATCGGCGCGGTAAACACGATTCAAAATAAGGGAGGGCGTCTCACCGGCTTTAATACCGACGGACGCGGTTTTGTGGCTTCGCTGGAAGAAGCAGGCCTCCAACCTGCAAACCATATTGTCCTGCTCCTCGGCGCAGGAGGGGCGGCAAAAGGCGTCGCCGTCGCCTTATTGGACGCGGGCGTCAGCAAGATGCACATCCTCGCCCGACGGCCCCTCGCGGCGGAAAATCTTGCAAAACGTTTGAAATCCATATTCCCGCAGCGCACGATTACCG
>Ga0256830_1002271_pt1 | contig 12813 bp, 14 predicted proteins | sample 128326metaG_FD_190537 | JGI IMG/M metagenome (GOLD analysis project Ga0256830, IMG submission 190537) | Hydrothermal vent microbial communities from Lau Basin, Pacific Ocean - 128-326 | ecosystem: Environmental > Aquatic > Marine > Hydrothermal vents | place: Pacific Ocean: Lau Basin | collected...
GTCTTTGAGTCGTCAATCGCCTGGGACAGGAGCAACGACAATGGAGAATGGTTCGGTCTTATAGAAGTATATGATCACGAAATAAGGTGGGGCGGCTCTGAGTGGAGCAGTGAAAGCGAGCTCAGGTCTAAATACGACTACGAGGCTGCGTATTCAAATCTTCCTGGAGCATACACCACCGGCGTGGAGTGGAACTCCGGAGAAAATAGGGCAGAGCTTGAAGTGGTCTCTGGAAGCTCCCAGGACATACAGGATAGGAGCTTCTACTATGTCGACTTCTGGATGGAAACCCTCGGATCAACAACAAAAACCGTGGAGGTTTTTATAAAATCGGAACTCGGGGCTCTCCCCGGATTCCCAAACCCACTCGACCCGAGAGCTGTGGACTACCGGTTCATAGGCGCAGACTGCTTTGTCCCACCTCCCAGTGGATACAGGGTGATAACAATATATCCGCCCACCAAAAGCACACCCGCATGCAGTAGCTCTCAGGCTGCTTTATCTCAGCTTTCAACAGGAACATTGGCAAAACCAGAGAGGTTTAACGCCAGCGAATATGTGAAAAAGAAGAAGTTTGAGCTGGCGTCACTGAGCAAAAAGATGCCAACAAAGCGAGTATATACCACGATTACCTTTAAACGTCCGGTCTCTTTCGATTCGGCAACTGACATAGCCAGAAAGGCAAAGATTAAGCTGGAAGCCGTTGACCTGAAGTACACCAACAGCTATGCCTTTGTCAAGTACGACGATGAAAGCAAAACCAGAGAGAGGATTGCCGGAGTAACCAAGAAAATAAACAGCAGGCACAGAGAGCTCGGTCTTAGTCCAGCGTATCTGGAAGGCGTAATAGCTATAAGGGGATACGCCGCTATTGGGAATCTTAACAGGATATCAGGCAGCAAGGAAGTGGCACTGGCAGACTTTAGCCTGGAGGACAGGAGTCTACCATTTATATACTATGAGTTCCAGAGGTAACAGCAGCTTCAGAGGTGGGGTCATGACTCTCAGGGATTTATTTCCTCTATTTTTTGTTTTTCTCCTTGGCATCTCTGAGATAAAAATTGCAGGAGTTGTTGCCGCTTCCGTTGGAGAGTCCGTTGACAGGCAGGCAGGGATACTAATCCTCTGGTTTCTGCTCATCAACTGGTCCTTGCTGTCTTGGCTTTTATACTACTATCTGACCTCGAAGGGTCTCAAAATCAGCCCTCTCCAGATGCACAGAATAGTTGGATATTCCGCAGTTCCCTTTATTATATACAATTTCTATGTCACTTACTTGGAAGAAGAGCTTGCAGGCGTTTACATTCCCATCGATCCCTTTGGAATAGCCTACCCGATCTTTCTAAAAGGGTATTCGCTGGAGTTTATGTCATTGCATCTGCTTGTTTGGGCGTCAGCACTGGCGGTCTTTGCCTTCACTTTAAGGCGGACTCTTCCTCAAATAAAAAATAGAGAGCTGTTCACCTCCGCACTGCTCGCAGGAGTTGTGGGCGAGTTTCTTCTGATGTTCGAGTACCTGGCGCTGACAGTGTACTCTATTCTGATTCTCTTCGGAATTTCTGCTGCGGTAATTTTCATCTACAAAATAAAGCGGATAAAAACGGAAGTGAGGAGCAGAATACTGCGTTGTCTGGAAGAAAAGGGAGCTTTGCACTTCAGCGGTCTGGCAAGGGTTCTCAACCTCAAGAAGAGCACCCTCAGCTATCACCTGAATGTTCTTGAAAGATTCGGTCTGGTAAGGTCCGCGAAGGCAGGCAGGTTTAAGGTCTATTATACCGACTCCTTCAACGACAGGTACCTCAATGGCACAGCAAAGGAAATTCTTAAATATCTTGCAATGGTGCAGGAGTCCACCGCCGGAGACATAGCACGTGCTATAGGTCTCTCCCCTTCCACTGTCTCCTACCATCTGAAAAAGCTTGAAGACGCAGGACTCGTGCTTATTGATAAAAGTGGTAGAGAGGCGAGGGTAAGGGCGCTGGCTAAAGCGGATTCTCCAGGTTATTCTTCATGAAGAAGCTGTTCAGCGCAACCCTGCAGGATATTACAGAAACCTCGCCGAACTCCTCGCGCAGGCGGTTCATGAACTCCACCAGCAGCTCCCTGTCGCTCTTCCCGGGGGGTGTGCTTATTATGTTCCCGTTCCTGCCCACGGTTATCCCGAGCTTAGCGGCGAAGTCTATAATCTTCTCCGCGCCGTAGACGCCGAACTCCCGCCTTATCACCAGCTCCAGCGCGTCCCTGTAGGTTGCCATTTTACTCCTCTCCCAGAAGCATGTACTCCCCGCACTCCAGGTTTTTAAGCGCCTCGATGTAGCGCTGCACATCCTCGCGTATTATTGAGCCGTGCTGGGGTGCTATCATGGCTATGTCCAGCTTCTCCAGCTTTGAGACGTTGTGCCTGAGTATCTCTTTGCTGGGCATGTAGTGCTCGTGGAAGGCCTTCATCGCCTCGATGTACCACTCGCCCGCGTAGAGGCTCCAGTCGTAGGAAAGCCCGCCGAAGAGGTCGCCGGAGAAGAGGATTTTGCTTTTCTCGTCGTACATCACCGTCATGCCCGGGAAGTGGCAGTAGGGCATGAATATAAATTTAAGCTCCCTGCCGCTCTTCAGCTTCAGCTTCCAGCCGTGCATGTCCACGGCGTAGTACCCGCTCTTTATCCCGTAGAAGGGCAGCAGAAAGGTTGTTCTTGTGTGCGTTAGTATGGTGAAGGTCTTCCCCAGCCTCTCCTCCAGCAGGGGGATGCCTGTGCACAGGTCAGGGTCCTGGTGCGAAACGAAGATGTAGTTCACCCTCTCCGGCTCCACCACCGACTCCAGCTTGCTGTAGAAGGTGTTGAAGTGGGGCACTGAGCCCGGCTCTATTAAAATAACATCCTCGCCGTCGTCTATCAAGTAGGGATTCGACCTGAAGGCGGAGTTCTCCTCCGTCCAGCCGAGCCAGTATATCCCGTCGTGAATCTCAATCGCCCTGCTGTAGTCCAGCTCCTCTCCCATGCTACCACCTGCCACCTGATTGCGGGTACAGAATACTTATTCTTTTTCTTTCGATTTGCAAAACAAAAACGAAACAAAAATAAAATTTAAAAATCAGCGCGTAATGTTGTAGCTCCTCACGCGCTCGTACAGCTCCCTCGCCTCGCGGTTGCGCTCGAAGTGCTCCCTCACAGGTGCGATAAGCTTATCCAGGTACTCCGCCACGGCGTTCTTCAAATCCTGGGGGTGGAGCCTCTCCTCGCGGTAGTCCTTTTCCAGCTCCGCGTAGGAGTAGTAGGTGACGTCGCCGCCGTACTTTGCGGGCCTCTCTATTGTAAACTCGTCGAAGGCGCGGAAGATTATCTCCTTCGTGTAGTCCAGTATCGGGTTGCCCTCCACCTCCCTCATGGGGCAGTAGGCCTTTGCTATCTTTCGCCCTATCTCCTCCCGCGAGTCGTGCACGAAGATGGCGCTCTCGGGCATGGACTTGGACATCTTCGCCTCTACAGCGAGAGCCGCCTTCTGCCTGCTCTGCTCAGCCTTTGGGGCGAAGCCCCGGAGCGAGAGCAGCATGTGGTGGCTGACCACGACGGGCTTTCCCCTTGCACCGCAGCCCTCGTAGCCGAGTAGCTTAACCATTCCCTTCTTCTCAGCAATTTCGCGAGCGAGCATGTTCACCTTGCGCTGGTCCATGCCAAGCTGGCATATATCTGCGCGCAGGTGGAAGATGTCGGCGCACTGCATGCTGGGGTAGAACACGAAGGCCGCCGGGTTAGAGGCGTCCTCCTCCCTTCCCGCGATTGTCAGGCTGCGCAGCGTCCGCTTTAGGGTGTGGTTCTTTGCTATGAGTATTACCTTCCTCCAGTAGTCCTCGTCCGCGAAGTGCTCCTTGTGCCACACCACCTCCACGCGGCGCATGTCCACGCCCGCGGCGCGCCAGACCTCTATAAAATACCTGCCCGCGTCGCGTATCCTCTCTATCTCGCCTCCCAGCTTGTTGTTTATCCAGGCAAAGGAGTCGGCGAGGAGGAGCCTGAACCTCACCCTCGCCTTGAGCAGGTCCCTGAGCAGAAGCGGGCGGTATATTCCCACAGGGAGGTGGGCTATGCCGCTGGGTTCGAAGCCGTCATAAGCTACGGGCTCGCTCTTGGTCTCAAGGAGCTGGCGCAGCTCTTCGTCGGTAACAACCTCCTCGGCAACGCCCTTGATAAGCCTCAGCCTCTCCTCTAAGTCCATCTCATTCCTCCATGGGTGTTGCAAGAAGATAGGCACTTCTCCCTATCTTCAGGAGTCGCACCTCGTCGCCCACCCTTAGGGGAAGCGGGATATCAAAATAAAAAGTTTTGTAATCCTTAAATTCTAAAACCTGCACCCTGCCCCTGACCACCTCGGTTACCATGCCCTTAATTGCATCCTCTGCACCTGCGAGAATCTCAGCCCTTGCAAGCTGCTTCTCAGGCAGGGAGAAGCTCCTTCTCGTGGCAAGGTCGAGCAGGCTGACGCTGCCCCTGCTCAGCCTGAGCACCTGGCAGACCTTGTTGTTAATCCTTACCACATCGCCCCGTTTAACTCTCGGCAGGCGGTACGCATAGGTGTAGCGAAGCACGCTCCTGCCGCTCTCATCCACGCCCACCAGCTTCGTCGAGGTCTTGAGTGTGCCCCCATACTTGGCCACAAGCAGGCTGGCTATCTGCTTTGCCAGCTTCGCAGAGCCTATATAGAAGTCGATACCCTCCCTCCTCTCCTCGAGGCTTGAGATGAACGCCCTGTCCTCGCCTCGCCTTGCCTCCACCTCGCGGCGCACAAGCTCAGAAAGCTCCTTTCTCTCGCGCTCTGTAAGCGGCGCATGCCCCCGAATCTGAAGCACAGCCTCGTAGTAGCGCGAAGCTCTCCTCTGGCAGCTCTCGCAAAGCGAGAGCCTCACCCTCACCTCAACCTCCTGCGAGAGCTCCACCCGCTCGCCGCCGGCGCTTCCTTTAACCTCGAGGCGGTACTTGGCGAGGTAGTCCCTGGGCGAGCTCCTCCTCGCCTCAATAAAGGCGATGCCGACCTCGGGCCGGGAAAGTCCCCTCACGCGCAGCCCCTGCGATACCGCGGCAAAGCCGGCCTCTTCAACAGCTTCTTCAGGGCTCCCGCTCCTCTCCCACCTGCCCTGCTTGAGCACCGCCTTGCACTCCCTGCACACGTAGCCCCTCAGCCTCTTTGGGAGCTCCACGCTGACCTCGTGCTCGAGGTAGCACTCCCTGCACAGCGCTCCTATCAGCCTCTCGCTTCGCTTACCGCACCTGGCACAGAACCTTCGCGTCATTTCCTCTGCCCTACGTATACGGCGACCGTTCCCAGGGTAAGGAGGTGATACCTAACGTTCTCAAGCCCCGCCCTTTGCATGAGTCCGCGAATCTCCTCCGGAGGTGGGAACTCTGCCACAGAGGCGGGGAGGTAGGCATAGGCATCGCGTTTGCCGGTGATAAGCCCGCCGAGGAAGGGAAGCACGTGGAAGAAGTAAAGGGAGTAGAGCCACCTGAGAAGCCTGTTTGGGGGGAGGGTGAACTCCAGCACCACCACCCTGCCGCCGCGCTTAACAACCCGCACAAGCTCGCGGAGCGCCCTCTCAGCGCTTGCGAAGTTCCTCAGCCCGAAGGCTACAAGGGCGGCGTCGAAGCAACCGTCGCGAAAGCAGAGGTTGAGGGCATCGCAAAGAGCGAGGTGCACATTTTTGGCTCCTCTCTGCTCAGCCTTCTGTCTCGCAATTGAGAGCATCTCTGCACTGAAGTCAACTCCGACGACGCTTCCTCTGTGCATCCTCTTGGCAAGCTCAAAGGCAAGCTCTCCTGTGCCTGTGGCCACGTCGAGGGCGATGTTATCCTCGCAAAGCTCCGCAACGCGAACCACAAATCTGCGCCAGCCCGCATCCCTGCCCAGGCTGAGCACAGTGTTAGCTATGTCGTAGCGCCCCGCTATGCTGGAGAACATTCTTCGCACACGTCTGCTCTTACTCTCAGTGCGCATGTGGTGGTTTATGCATGGGATATATGTAAAGATAATGCTATCTTTTTGAGTTGTTAAGCTTGTTTCAGATATCTGCGGGCTAGGCCGGGGGGCTCGGCGTCCCCTGTAACCTGAAACCGTCGATATGCAGGGGCCGAAGCTCCGGGGGCGGAGGCTCAAGCCCGCGTTTCAGCCCGGGACAGGGCGGTGATGGGTCGTCCCGCAGGACCGGTGGTTCCCCAGTGCACCTCGGAGGGGGTGCGCAAAGGGGATTGACCCGCTGAACCCCGTCAGGCTCGGAAGAGAGCAGCGGTAGGCGGGACATGCGGTGCTTGCGGGGTTGCGGCTCGGAGCTTTTGTCCCGGTCAACTGGCGCGGGTGAGAGGCTCCCACCCCGGAGCGCGCCCGCTTTAAATTAAAATATTTTTCTGCAAATTAAAATTAAATTAAAAAAAGATTTATAACAAAGAAGGAATATAAAAGATAACTTGTATGGCACGCATTCTTGTGGTGGACGACAACGAAGAGATAGCTCACCTGGTTTCAATTATACTGGGACGGGAAGGGTATGATGTGGAAATTGCACTGAGTGGTAAAGAGTGCATTGAAAAACTCAGGACTTTCTCTCCAGACCTGATACTTATGGACTACTTTATGCCTGGGGACGATGGCGTGGTGGTAGCAAAGCATATAAGGAAAGAGAGCAGATTTGGCAGGGTTCCAATAATACTTTTTACAATAATGAGCTTTCAGGAGGGGCTCCAGGAGGCTGTTGAAGAGGCCGGAGCTGTGGACTACATCCAGAAGCCTTTTGATATAAGCACCATGCTGAAAAAAATTAAAAGAGCACTATCAGCAGCTCCTGTGGCAGCTAAATAAAGTCTGGATAATAATAGTTAATCTCGATATGTTTGTTCTAAAGGCTTAGTCGGGGTAGCCAAGCCTGGTATGGCGTCAGCCTGCTAAGCTGATGGGCTCTGCCCGCCGGGGTTCAAATCCCCGCCCCGACGCTACCTCTTTAGAAACACTCTATTTCCGGTGGTATTATTCGGACAATGAAGATTGTCAAAACCTTTTTGTGAGTCGTTTTCAGGATTTTAGAAAGCTATTGAGGCTGTTGTAGAACTTTTTGTGAATGAAAGAGTTGAAAAATTCTCCAAATCTCTCTTCCTTGAGATTAAATCATTGGGGCTGAAGGATAAGGATGCGATGCACCTCACCTTTGCCGCAGCAGGCAACTCGGATTATTTCATAACCTGCGACTATAAGATAATAAATAAAGGAGATGGGATTGAGAAGAAATTTGGGATTAAAGTCGTTAACCCTGTGGAGTTTGTTAAAGAGGTGCTGTGATGGTAGCCAGAGCCGAGGATATAAAGATCTTGGAAAAAATAATCGACATAGCTAAGAGAGAACTAAATCCTGTGGAGTATGCCCGGTTCCTGGCGCTGATAACGCCCAAGAGGGGAGACACTGTAAAAGAGCTGAGGGAGCTGAGAGATAAAGAAACCTATGAGGAGATTGTTGAAAGGTTAAAGAAAAAAGGGGTGATAATTACACCCTGATGTTTTTTGCCGGTAAATATCCGCTGACATCCCCGCCCCGACGATTTTAAATTTTGCCCGCAACGTCCCGATGCGACAGCACGGCAACCCTTTTAAGCACCTCATATATTATTAACAACATGCGAATTGCGGCGGTAATCCCGGTTTACAACGAAGAGAAGACCATCGAATTTCTGGTGGGGCGCACCCTTCGCTATGTGGATAAGGTAGTTGTGGTGGACGATGGCTCCACCGATGCAAGTGCCGCAAAAGCCAGGGACGCGGGGGCTCAGGTAATATCCCTGGGGAGAAACACCGGCAAGGCTAATGCACTCCGCCAGGGTTTTAAGGCGGTGCGCGGCTACGATGTGGTCGTAACCCTGGACGGAGATGGTCAGCACTCGCCTGAGGAGATTCCCGCGCTACTGGAATGCATTCGACGCGGCAAAGACCTGTGCATAGGCAGCAGGTTCCTCTCCCGCACGGAGGGCATGCCGCTTCAGCGCAGGTTTTCGAACCGGGTCACCTCCTGGCTTATCAGCACCCTCGCAAAGCAGAGGATAACGGATCCCCAGAGCGGCTTCCGCGCAATACGCGGCGATAAGCTGGAGCAGCTTGAGCTCAGGGCGGAGCGATTCGCCATAGAGCACGTGATGATACTGGAGGCAGCGCGCAGAGGTATGCGCATTGCCGAGGTGCCCGTATCCACCATCTACGCTGGCGAGAGGTCCCACATTCATCCGGTTAAGGACACCCTACGGGTAATATACTATATTGCACGTTTTCTGTTGAGGGGTTAGGATGAGGCTGTTCCTCAGCTGTGAGCACGAGAGGCACGACCGCACGGGCCACCCCGAGAACGCCTCTCGCCTGAAGGCGGTGAAAGAATATCTCGCAGAGAGGGGTTTCGACTTCGACGCACCTCCGCGGGCAGGTGAGAAGGAGATCTGCGCCGTACACAGCAGGGAGCACTACCAGTATCTGCGCCGCTTCTGCGCCGCAGGTGGGGGCAGCATAGACCCGGACACCTACGCTACCCGCGACAGCTTCTACATAGCACTGCTCGCGGCAGGTGCTGCCATAGCAGCGATGAAAAGCGCCGCCGCTGGGGAGCCGGCCTTTGCACTTGTGCGTCCGCCGGGGCATCACGCTACCCGAGACCGTGCCATGGGTTTCTGCCTCTTTAACAACATCGCAATAGCGGCACGCCACGCTATAAACACGCATATCGCATCCCGGGTTCTCATACTCGACATAGATGTGCACCACGGCAATGGTACGCAGGACATCTTCTACTCATCGCCAGAGGTTCTCTTCATCTCCCTTCACCAGCACCCCCTATACCCTGGAACCGGGTACGTGGAGGAGGTGGGTGAAGGGGAGGGTGAGGGCTACACAGTAAACATACCCCTGCCTCCCGGCACCGGAGACGCCAGCTATCTGCGCGCCTTCGAGGACATCGTCCTGCCCGTAGCGGAGCAGTTCTCCCCTGAGCTGGTGCTCATCTCCGCTGGCTACGACGCCGCCCGTGAGGACCCTCTGGGAGGAATGCTTTTAACTCAGGCAGCCTACCAGAGGATTGGCAGGGATGTTGCGGAAGTCTGTTCAAGGGTTGCGCTCTCTCTGGAGGGAGGCTACAGCCTGAGTGCACTCCCCCGGTGCGTTTATTCAACTCTTCGCGGCATAGCCGGAGAGGAAGCAGAGGTGGGAGACGGGGAGGAGACAGCCCTCGTAAAGGGGGAAGTGCAGAAAAGGCTTAAGGAATGCAGACGCGTGCTCCGCAGGTACTGGGCGCTTTAGCGGTGCTTCTTCGGCAGCTCCACCACAAATACAGCTCCCTTTGGTGAGTTATCCTCCACCCACACTTTTCCCGAGTGGAGTTCTGCTATGCGCTTCACTATTGCCAGTCCCAGGCCTGTTCCCTTAACGCCGCGTTTTTCCCTGCGCTTGAAGCGCTCAAATATTGGTTCTTTGAATTCGTCTGGCACTCCCTCGCCGAAGTCCTTTACCCTTACGATGTAGCTGTCTCCGGCATCTTCTGCCTCTATTATTACCTTTTTTCCCTCTTTTGCGTACTTTATTGCGTTGCTCAGGAGGTTTGCGAACACGTCGTAGATTATCGGGCTTGCGTGCACAGGCATTTTTCCCGGAGACCTGTATTCCACCTGCATTCCCGCCTCATTCAGCAGTGGTTTGAAGTCCTCCACCACCCTCTTGAGTATCTCATCCAGGTCCAGCTCTTCGAACCTTGGTTTGATGCTCTCCAGCCGGGCGAACTTGGTGGCATCTTCGATTATCTCGAGCAGCCTGCGCACAGACCTTCGCATCGCCAGCAGGTTCTCCCTGTGCTCTCCCCTGGCTTCTTCCAGCATCAGGTCGATGTAGTTGTTTATGACCCCTGCGGGATTCAGCAGGTCGTGGCGCAGTATATCCAGAAACAGGTTCTTTACACGGTTTGCCTCCTCTACCCGGGCCCGGAGTCTGCGCTCCTGTATGAACTCCATTCCAACAAAAATCATCACCGGCACTGAGAGGAGAATGAATGTGTGGGCTATCGGGTCCTCCATGAAATCCTCATAGAAGCTCTCCTTTCTGATGAGCAGCTCTGTGGCCCAGTAGAAGATATTCATGAGTACACCAAGGCTCATCAGAAAGATTCCGAAGGCGTAATCCCTGATGGATATTTCCGGCTTCATCCAGCTCAAATATAATTTTGCGCATGGCTTATAAATTTACCACCTGTCTTTTCGGAATTTCCACCACAAATACAGCTCCCTTTGGTGAGTTATCCTCCACCCACACTTTTCCCGAGTGGAGTTCTGCTATGCGCTTCACTATTGCCAGTCCCAGGCCTGTTCCCTTAACGCCGCGTTTTTCCCTGCGCTTGAAGCGCTCAAATATTGGTTCTTTGAATTCGTCTGGCACTCCCTCGCCGAAGTCCTTTACCCTTACGATGTAGCTGTCTCCGGCATCTTCTGCCTCTATTATTACCTTTTTTCCCTCTTTTGCGTACTTTATTGCGTTGCTCAGGAGGTTTGCGAACACGTCGTAGATTATCGGGCTTGCGTGCACAGGCATTTTTCCCGGAGACCTGTATTCCACCTGCATTCCCGCCTCATTCAGCAGTGGTTTGAAGTCCTCCACCACCCTCTTGAGTATCTCATCCAGGTCCAGCTCTTCGAACCTTGGTTTGATGCTCTCCAGCCGGGCGAACTGGGCGGCGTCCTCAATTGTTGTCAGAATCTTCTCCACCGCCCTCTTCATGGCGAGCAGGTCTCCCTCCTCATCTTTTCCTGCATCCTCCAGCATCAGGTCGATGTAGTTGTTTATGACCCCTGCGGGATTCAGCAGGTCGTGGCGCAGTATATCCAGAAACAGCCCCTTCATCCTGCTCGTCTCCTCGAGCTCGCTCAGAAGCCTTTTCAGCCTTGTGATGTCCAGCAGGGATACAACCACCCCCACACCCTCCACACCTCCCCTGGCATCGGGCACAGGTGCTATCAGCAGCTGCACTGTTTTGCCTGTGGGAAGGGTTGCCTCCATGTTTATCAATTCCTTCTTCACCTTCCCCTCCAGCACATTCCTGATGGTCTCCTTTACCTCGGGCTCCTTAAAGTACTCCCATATCCTGGTTCCCAGAATTTCCCTGTCTCCCCTGCCCAGATACTCCATTGCACGGCGATTGAAGAAGTTAATCAGTCCGTCGCCGTTGGTGGTGATCACCGCTGCCGGTACTGTGTGAAGTATTTTTTCGAGTTCCCTGAAGAACTCATGGAGCTTCTTTCTGCTCTGCTCCTCTCTCTGTCTGGCTCTTTCCAGCTCTTCTCTGAGCCTGCGCTCTTTTATCATCTGGTAGCCCACGATTCCCATTATGGGAATGAGAAGGAGCATCAGGATGTGCGCCTCCGGGCTCATCCAGAAGTGCTCAATCAGCCCCATATTATGAGACTCAGGCTTCAGCCACCAGTACAGCAGATTTATTACAAGCCCGAGGCTCATTATGAAGATTCCCGCCGCATTTCTCCGCAGTGAATCTGTGGATTTCATTTTTCTATACGCATTTTCCCTCTCTACTACTTAATATTAACCTGTTAACCCGGCTTATTTAACAGGAAGCAGGACATGAAAAGTGGTGCCCTTCCCCTGCTTCGATTCCGCCCATATCCTGCCACCGTGAACCTCAATGGTGCGCTTCGCTACAGTCAGCCCGGTGCCGGTGCCACCGTAGCGTCTGGTTGGGGATGGGTCCAGCTGCGTGAGGGGTTTGAAGATGTCTTCGAGCCTGTCCTCTGGTATCCCTATCCCTGTGTCGCTGATGGAAACCCGGACCCATCCGTTCTCACGACTCACCTGTATCACAACCTTCCCTCCTGGTTTGTTGAACTTTATTGCATTGTCAAGCAGGTTGAGCAGCGCTCTTTTCAGCTTTGGGCGGTCGCCGGCTACCACACACCCGCTTTGCACCTCTACTGTTATGGAAACCTCTTTTTTCTTTGCGGATTCCTCCTTTTCACGAACCGCCTCCTTTATTATTTCAGCAAGGTCAACGGGGTCTTTGTTCAGCTGAACATCTCTGCGCTCAATGTTTGCGACCTGAATCAGGTCTTCAACGATGTTGTTCAGCCTTATCAGTGCGCGCACAGCAGATTTTAAGTTGCTGATGCGCTCCTTTTCATCCTCCTCCATCATGGCAAGCTCTATGAAGCCCTTGGCGATTGTTATCGGCGTTCTCAGCTCATGGGAGACGTTGGCTATTATGTTGCTCTTGAGTTCGTCTATCTCCTTCAGGTCGGTGTAAACCTTTTCCAGCTCCTGCTGCGATTTTTCGAGCTGCCGGTTTATCTCCTCCAGCTCTACCCTGAGCCTGCGCTCGTGGATAAACTGCAGGCCAACTATCGCCATGAGGGGGACCATGAGAACCACAAGCGAGTGGGCAAGGGGGTCGTCGGCGAAGTCCCCGTAGATGCTTTCGCCCCTGATGAATATCTCATAGCTCCAGTAGAAGGCGTTGACCAGCAATCCGCTGAGAGTAATCAGAATTCCAGCAGCATAGTCCTTAAATGGGATTTTAATTTCACACATTATGAAGCATATTAATTCCGGCACACATTATAAATAGGTTTTTTAAAATTATTTTTAATGAACAATTTTCCTGAAGGACGGGTGCCAGCAGGGCTATTGCTCGAAAGGTTTATATACAGCCTCTAAATGAACACAATCTGATGTGCCGGCTCCGGTAGGACTTTCAGCCTGTGTGCGAAAGGTATAAATACCGGGGTTCGGCAAGATTACGAAGAAGAGGAGG
>Ga0256830_1002272_pt1 | contig 12813 bp, 14 predicted proteins | sample 128326metaG_FD_190537 | JGI IMG/M metagenome (GOLD analysis project Ga0256830, IMG submission 190537) | Hydrothermal vent microbial communities from Lau Basin, Pacific Ocean - 128-326 | ecosystem: Environmental > Aquatic > Marine > Hydrothermal vents | place: Pacific Ocean: Lau Basin | collected...
ATTGCCGCCGTCGCGGAATTGCTTACGCCCATCGACAAGATAGCCGAGGCGAGCATCACGCCGAAAACGATGCGGCGCGTGCTGTTTCCCATCACATACACGAGGGAAAGCGCCAGGCGACGATCGATCTTCCACCGCTGCAACGCTGAGGCGAGCAGGAATCCCGAAAGAAAGAGGAAGACCAGATGACCGGCGTATTCGCGAGTCACCTCCTGGATCGACATCACGCCGAGGTAGGGAAACAAGACGATCGGCAAGAGTGCCGTTGCAGCGAGAGGGAGTGCTTGAGTGAACCACCAGACGGCCATCCACACCGCCACCGCCGCAACGCTCCGCGCCGCATCCGAGCCTTCCGCCGGCCAGGGAAGTAGAAGGCCGACCGATAACGCCGCGCTCGGGCCTAGCCAAAGGCCCCAGTGTGCGACCACCGAAAAACGAGAACTTCCCTGCTCCTCACTCCGGTTCATCGTTCGCATACGCAATGGGATCGGCGACACCGGCATGGGCGAAGCCGCGAAGGCGAAGCCGACACGATTCGCATCGACCGCAGGCCTTCTCGGAATCCTGGTAGCACGACCATGTCAGATGCAAGGGAGCGTCGACCTCGAGCCCACGGCGTACGATCTCTGCCTTGTTCAGAGCGATCAGCGGCGCTTCGATATGAAGGCGTCTTCCATCACGAGCGCCCTCCTGAATGACCCGCCCGAAAGCCTCCAGAAACGCCAGCCGGCAGTCCGGGTATCCCGAACCATCTTCTTCTACGGCACCGATCCATATGCTCGTCGCTCCGATGACTTCCGCCCAAGACACCGCGGAAGCCAGGAGGTGGGCATTGCGAAACGGTACGTAGGTCACCGGAATACGGGATCCCGAAAGTTCCTCCGGAACAGGCAAACGCGCATCGGTCAAAGCCGACCCGCCGATCTCGGCGAGCAGGTGGAGATGGACTTGCAGTCGCAGAGTCGCGGGAACTTCGAAGTGATCCGCAATGGCTTCAAAGCAGGAACGCTCTTTGCCTTCCGTTCTTTGTCCATAGGCGGCGTGCAGCAACGCCAAACGGTGACTTCGGGCGGCTAGAGCCGCCGTAACCGCCGAGTCCATGCCTCCCGAACAGAGCACGATGGCCATATCGTCTCGTTTCGCATCGCCCATTCACACCCCTCTTTCTCTTCCCGGCCAAAGAATCTTGTGCATCTGAAGCTGAAGCGCGACGTCGAGCCGGTCGCTGATGATCCATTCGGCCAGCATCGATGATTTCAACATCCCTTCGACTGCACCAAAAAAAACGCGACCTCCAAAACCGTGGAGAGAATTCGCGAGATGCCGCCGTGCCGCCTCGTAGTCGCCGCGGTCGGCGATGACGAACTTGACTTCGTCCGTCGTCCGCAACCGTCTCCAATTCTCCCGGCGCATCCTCTCCTCCATGCCCGAACTCGGCAACTTGATGTCGAGCACGCAATGCACTGATGCAGGAAGCACGGAAATATCTTGATCTCCCCCGGTTTCCACCACGACATCGAGTTCGTCTTCCTTCGCCAAGCGCTCGAGCAGAGGGATCACCGCAGGCTGCAGCAAGGGCTCGCCGCCGGTCACACACACCGAAGGCAGGTGGCTATCTAGTATTTGCCTCCGGATGTCTTCGACTTCCAGCCACTTTCCGCCCGCGAATGCCCACGTGCTGTCACACCAGCGACAGCGCAGCGCGCATCCGGTCAACCGGAGAAAGAACGTCGGCCGACCGGCCCGGCCGGCTTCGCCCTGAATCGAGACGAAGGTTTCCGACACTCTCAGGCGGCCGCCGAAGGCATTGCTTCCCTCGCTCTCCTGAATCGTCACGATTCCTGTTCCTGCCTCACGTACACCTCGACGAGCGCCGATTCGGAAGCCGCCACGCGACGAATCCATGCCTCGATCTCGCGTAGTCGCCGGCTGGATCTCGCACTCTGCGGCGGGATGAATGCCGCCACGAGTTCGACCTCGGAGGCGGTGAGATACGCGCCCGTGGCATCGACCGGACCCGCACGCTTCACGGCAAGGTCGAGTAGCACGAGCGAAGTTCTCGCCCTCGGGGCGGCATCGATCCCAACTCGACCGCTTTCTTCGAGAAGATCACGAACGGGCGAGATCAACTCGGACAAGCTCGCAACGGCCGGTTGCGGCGAAGCCTCCAATAGCCGGCAAGCCATCTGCTCGATCATCACCGCAGTCGCCGAGCGCGCAATCTTCGACGGGTCGCGGCTTCCCCGCACGAAAGGACATTCCTCGGCCGCCGCGCATCCTTTCGCCGCCGTACATGCGGATACGCGCACTCCCATTCCTTCTTCCAAAGCCGAGCACTGCTTCGAGGGGAAGGCGGCAAGTTCCCTCGATGCTTCCGCGCTCGAAATGCCCTCGCGCTCGGCCAAACGAATCAGTCCACGCCGCCGACCCTGCCTCATCGCGGCATCGAGTAGGGTCAGCATCTCCTGCCAACGGGCGCCGTCCACTGCACGAGGCCGCCTCGATCCGGCATGCGCCGTCACCGTTCTCCTCCAAAGTACGCCGCGAGACGTTGCGGCAAACCACCGAAACCTCCGTTCGACATCACGACGATTCGATCACCGGCTCGTGCATCGCCCTGCAGAATATCTTCGATCTCTTCCACTCGGCACGGCCCCGCTGCTCGACATCCTTTCTTTTGCAAGTCTGCGGCGAGACGATCGACATCGAGTCGCAGGTCGGCCGAAAATCGATCCGGACGATCGACCTCGGCGATCAGAACCACGTCGGCAATCTCTAGCGCATCCACCAAGTCTTGCTGCACGCGACGGCGGACCATCGTGTTCGAACGGGGTTCGAGCACTGCAACGAGCCGTTCCTCCTCTTTCATCGTTCGCCGCAGGGTTTCCAACGTCAACCGCACGGCTGAAGGATGGTGGGCGAAGTCGTCGTAAAGCGCGATGCCTCCGTGATCCACCAACACTTCAAGGCGGCGTCTCACGCCGCGAAAAGTCTTCATCGCAGGCACGAGGATCTCCGGCGATAGGCCGGCAACATGGGCTGCCGCCATGGCGGCAAGTGCATTACGTGTATTGTGCTCGCCTGCAAGCACGCACTCGACTCTTTCTTTGGGCCGGCCGTCTACCAAGAGATCGAAGTCTTGTCCGTCGCGTTTGTCTCGACGATTTGCCGCCCGCCAATCGCAATCCGCACTCAGGCCGAACGACAAGAGGCGGCAACGGGCTCCTGCAGCCAGCTTCGATGCGTTGGCGTCGTCTCCCTGATAGACCAGCCAGCCGTCATCGGGAATCATGCGAACCAACCACGAAAATGTCTTCATCACGTCTTCGATATCGCGATAGATGTCGGCATGGTCGAACTCGACCGCTCCTAGAACGGCGATCTTGGGCCAGTAGTGGAGGAACTTCGGTCCTTTGTCGAAGTAGGACGTATCGTATTCGTCGCCTTCGAGAATCAAATCCCGGCCGCTTCCAAGCCGGGCTCCCGAAGAAAGCCCCAGGGGCGAACCGCCGATGAGAAAACTCGGCGCGTTTCCCGCTTCCTGGTGAAGGTGTGCCAGCATCGCCGTGGTCGTGGTCTTTCCGTGCGTTCCGGCGACGACGCTCACGCGCCGCGAAGGAACGAGCAGGCGTTCGATGACCTCCGCCATCGAAGCGATCGACAATCCTCCACGCACCGCCGCATCCACTTCCGAGTTGCCCGGGGAGATCGCATTGCCGACGACGACGAGATCGGGCCGCGAGCCGAGATGGGCCGGATCGAAAGGCGTGAAGACCTCGATCCCTGCAGCCTCGAGTATCAACGATGCGGGTGGATAGATCGCACCGTCGGATCCCGATACGCGCACGCCGTGCTCCTTGAGCACGAGAGCCAAACCCGACATGGCGACTCCACCGACACCGATGAAGTGGCAGCGCTCGGGCCATTCCGCTTGCCAGCGTCCCATGCTAGTCGAACTCCCATGTCACTTCGTGATAGACGGCGGAATCGGGGAGCCAAGCAATGCGTTCCACCTTGTACGGCAGATCCCCCTCCACGGTATTCTCCTCGCCGTGCGCGAAGAGCACGAGCAATTCGATATGATCGAGTACCTCCAGTCCGCGACGACTATCCCTGCCGATCGTGATCGGGTGGATCACTCCGAGCGGATTTCCCAACATGTACACCGTGGTCCCTCGCGGAAAGGTATGTAGCGGAATCTCGCTGTAACCAAAAGTCAGTCGTAGATGCAGCACCGGGGTTTCGGCGCTGCCCGAGACGCCCACCGCTTCGTAGAAAGTACCCTTCCCGAGCATGGCCGCCCGCACCAGAGCATAGCCGACCTCGTCGATATGGAAGGTCCCCCCGTCGCGTTCTCTCTCGTAGCGCTGCAGGATCTCTTCGATTCCACGCACCCACGCCGCGAACGCCTCTCCGTCGCGTTCGGGAGGAGCCGTCGCATCGACGAGAGCGAGTTTCTGATAGTCACGGGCGTGCAGCGCGCTGAACCACCGCCCGGCGATTCGATTCAGCGTATCCGCACCGGGAGAGCCGCAGCCCGGAATCAGCAGCACGATTCCGAGCGCGAGAACTGCCTTCGCCACCAACGACGGCGATTCCAAGACCCTCTCTCCGTTCATGAGTGTTAGACTATCCCGAAACACGGAAGGACGCCCCGCCGCCGCCGTTTCCGGGCGCGGGAACGCGAGGAAGACTCGAATGAACTCCCTTCACATATTCCTGCTAGCTTCCGCCCTGCTCTCGCTTTGCGCGTGCGCCGCCAACAGCAGCGGCGAGGAAAAAAGCGGCGACGATCCCTGGTCCGCACAGCGCCGGGCCATGGTCGACAATCAACTGAAGCGGCGCGACATCGTGGACCCCGCAGTCCTCGCGGCGATGGCGAAGATCCCTCGCCACCTCTTCGTTCCCGAGCAGTATCGTGCCCAAGCCTATCAGGACCGCCCTCTACCGATCGGCCACGCGCAGACCATTTCCCAGCCCTACATCGTCGCCTTGATGACTCAGTATGCCCGCGCCTCTCCGGGTAAGAAGGCTCTCGATGTCGGCACGGGCTCCGGATATCAAGCCGCAGTGCTCGGGGAAATCGTCGATGAGGTTTACTCCATCGAGATCCTCTGTCGTCTAGCCGACGAGGCGCGCGCTCGGCTCGATGGCCTTGGATACGAGAACATCACGGTGCGCTGCGGTGACGGCTATGCGGGGTGGCCGGAAGAAGCGCCTTTCGACCTGATCGTCGTGGCTGCAGCTCCCGAGCAAGTTCCCCAACCACTGATCGATCAGATCGCTCCAGGCGGTTTCATGGTGATTCCGGTGGGGGCCGGATCCCAGGAACTCGTGGTAATGGAACGCCGAGAGGATGGCACGATTCGTCGTCAGACGAGCGGTGGCGTCCGCTTCGTGCCCATGACCGGGCGCGCCCAAGAAGCGGAGCCGGATTCCGAAGCGGACGAGCCCTCCGAACGGCCTCCCCGCTAGAGAATTCACCGCAGAAACGGCCCCGATAATAGTCGTCTTTTTTCGGGTGGCGGGGAAAAGTCGAGGAAAAGAGCCCCGGGAATAGTCCCTCCGGGGGATCCGGGCTAGACTTCCCGCTTCCAAAAGCGGACAACGATCATGGCCAAAGACATCACACCCCGGGCGACGGACTACGCCCGCTGGTACACCGACGTCGTCAACAAGAGCAAACTTGCCGACTACAGCCCCGTCAAAGGGTGCATGGTCATCCGGCCCCACGGCTATTCCTTGTGGGAGAACATGCAGCAATCGCTCGACCGCATGTTCAAAGACACAGGGCACGTCAATGCTTATTTCCCGCTCTTCATTCCCAAGTCCTTCTTGGCGAAAGAAGCCGAGCACGTCGAAGGCTTTGCCAAGGAATGCGCGATCATTACCCACACGCGGCTGGTTGCGACCGGGAAGGAAGGAGCCTCCGCACTCGCGCCCGATCCTGAGAGCAAACTGGAAGAGGAACTCGTCGTTCGCCCCACCTCGGAGACGATCATCTACTCGATGTTTGCCAAGTGGATCCAGAGCTATCGCGACCTACCACTGCTGATGAACCAGTGGGCCAATGTGGTGCGCTGGGAAATGCGCACCCGCCTTTTTCTCAGAACCACCGAATTCCTTTGGCAGGAGGGGCATACGGCTCATGCCTCGCACGAAGAGGCGATCGCGGAAGCGCGGCAGATGCTCGAAGTCTACCGGACATTCGCCGAAGATTTTCTCGCGGTCCCGGTCTTGACGGGGACCAAGACCGAAAGCGAGAAGTTCGCCGGAGCTTTGACGACGTATTGCATCGAAGCGCTGATGCAGGACGGCAAGGCTCTGCAAGCCGGTACCTCACACGATCTCGGCCAGAACTTCGCGCGAGCTTTCGACGTCAAGTATCAGAGTGCGGAGGGCACATGGGAGCACACATGGAATACCTCCTGGGGCGTGTCCACCCGCCTGATCGGCGCGCTGGTGATGTGCCACGGCGACGACGACGGCTTGGTGCTCCCGCCGAAGATCGCGCCCATTCAAGCCATCATCATCCCTATCTGGCGCAATGATGAGCAGCGGCGGCAAACCGTCGATGCCGGGCGGCAAGTCCTACAGGAACTGCAGAATGCAGGAATCAAGGCCACGATCGACGAGCGGGACAACGTCAACCCGGGCTTCAAGTACGCGGAAGCCGAATTGCAAGGCGTGCCCCTTCGACTCGAAGTCGGGCCACGCGACCTCGAAGCCGACACGATCATGACGGTCTCGCGAATCGAACGAAAGAAAACGCCCGTCTCACGCCACGGGATCGCCGAAACGGTCTTGACCATGTTGCACGGCTTTCAGACCGAACTCTTTGAACGCGCCTGCGACCGACGAGACAAAGCGACGAAGGACGTGGAGACCTGGGAAGAATTCGTCGAAGCCATCGATGCGGGAGGCTTCGTGCGCGCGCGTTTCAACGAAGACCCCGAAGTCGAAAAGCAAATTCAAGCCGAGACGAAGGCCACGGTACGCGTCATTCCTTTCGATGCGCCTGAGGATCCGGGGCCTTGCATCAAGACCGCCCAGCCCGCCACGCACCGCGTCGTCTTCGCCAAGGCCTATTGACCAGAGCGAACCATGTCTGAGCAGTTGAGATCATGATCGTCTGGCAGGGAAAGGGATGGCTTGTAGCCGTGATCATCTTTGGATGCTCTCTGAGTGCGAATCTGATCACAAACTGGTGGACAGGATCCGAGGACTATTGGATGCAGACCAAGCTGCCGCTCGCAGCTTCGCTCCTAGTTAGTGGTGCCATATGTTGGTTTTTCGGTTTGCGCTTCGAGAAGGAACCAACTCGTGTGCTCGTCGATGAAGCGACGGGCGAGAAATTCATCCTCGAGCCGAAGCACACTCTCTTCTGGGTACCGATGAAATGGTGCGGTGCGCTCGCGATGGTCGGCTCGATTCTACTCACCGCCTACGAGTTGATGCCGGGAGCCGACTAGGTCGGAGCAAGAGCATGGCGATCTTGAAGCTTCAAGAGATGGGATCAGACTGGTCGATCGAACGACTCTCAGCAATGCTCAACCTCGGGAGCGAGCTGATCTCCAGAGATGGCTTCGAGATCAGATAGTGAACCGCCCGGGATTTCCGCAGAGCGATTCAGCCGACGCCTGCCGACAGGGCTGAAGCCGGCCGCTCCAGCCGACGCATCTCCTCGTATTCGCCGGGTTGTGTGTTTCCGCGGTCATATGTTTCCGCGGTCAGTCGTATTCGCTTGTCGATCTTCGCGCCGCGTTGCGGGGCTTGCGCAAACGGAGCGATTGTGCGAAACCTTTGGGGAGTGAGAAGCCTACTCAACGAGAAGACCAGCCATCTAGCTCGCATCGCGTTGCTCGCCGCCATCACGGCTTCGCTGGCTTTCCTCGCGTTTTATGCCGCGTTTTCGGCGTCTGTACCGTGGCAGTGGAATCCTACCGCTCCCCCTCGAGTGGACAGAGATCTATCGGCTCTGCGCCGAGACGGTGTTTTCCGCGTCGCCATTCCCGAAGATCAAGTCTCACTGGCATTTCATCGTCAGCGGCCGGAGGGTCTGGCCTACGAGATGACGGAGTGGATCGCCTCCGAACTCGACCTTTGGCTGGAAGTCGTCCCGGTGCACCGAGCGGAGGTTGGGCTTTTGATGCTGCGCCGGGGAGAGGTCGACCTCGTTGCGGTGGCGGACTCGGGATCGGCGGCGATCGCCGGCGATATTCGTTGGACCCGAGCGCTCGATACGACCGCGCCGGTGGTCGTAGGAAAAGGTGCGGCGAGCATTGCCTCGCCGGCGGATCTCGATGGGCGCCGCCTCTACGTCCGTCCCCACTCCGCGCACGCCGCACTGGCTCATCGTTGGCAGGAGGTTTACAGCAAGCTGGATGTCGTTTACCTCCCGGCCGAGATCACTGCCCAGCAGATTGCATTGGGCGCGATACGAGGTGAGTGGAGCCTCGCTCTGATGGATGAAGACCGCGCCCGATTGGAAAAAGCCGTCTATTCGCCGCTCGAGATCTCCGCCCCGGTGGACTCCCCCCTACCCGTCCGCTGGGCCCTCAGGTCCTCCGCGGTACAACTCGGCATGAAGGTGGATGAGTTGGTCTCTGTCGCGCTCGAAACGGGCCGCTGGAGCCGCTTTGGAGAGCGCTATGAAAGCCCGTGGAGACTCAAGTCACGTCGGCGCCCGCTGTTTCGCGCCTCCGGCAGCCGACTCTCCCCCTGGGACCACTTGTTCCGTGAAGCCGGCAGGCGCTACGGCTTCGACTGGCGACTTCTCGCCGCGCTCTCCTTCGCGGAAAGCGGCTACGACCCGTGGGAAGTCAGCCATCGGGGAGCGATTGGGCTGCTGCAACTGATGCCGGAGACGGCACGGGCGTTCGGGGCGGCCAACCCGTTCGACCCCGCTGAGAACGTCAACGCCGGCGCAGCCCATCTCAAGTGGCTTTTCGACCTCTATTCCGATGTGGAGCAGGAGGAACGGCTGGCTTTTGCCCTCGCGGCCTACAACATGGGAATGGGCCATCTTGCCGACGCAAGAAGACTAGCCGGCGCGCAAGGGCTCGACCCGGATCGCTGGGAAGGTCACGTGGCGCTCGTCTTGCCTCAGCTCGAGATCGCCGATGTCGCCAAGACGCTCACCTACGGAAGAGCGAACGGGCGCGTCACGCTGCGCTATGTCGATCACGTCATCGCCCTCTACCGTGGTTTCGGTGGCAGTGAAGGTGCGGCCCAAGTCGTAGGCGAAGGAAGCGACCTCAGCCCGAAGCCATCGGCGGCGACCGGAATGACCCGAAGCTCGCGCCCCCCTCCGCTTCCTACGAGCGGAAACGACCCGCAAGCACAAGGAGGAAGTGCAGCGGAACCTCTTGGGAAAGAGAGAATTGCCAGTGAAAGATTTCTTCTGTATATTTCACATGGAGACGAAATGCCGCGCCCAGCCTCCCATGCAACGACCCCTTCTGCTCAGGTCATCTCCCGAGCCTGCCTGCGTGCCGCTCGCATGCTCTCTCTCTCGCAAAAGTCACTCGCGGCCATCCTCGGCGTCAGCGAGGCCTCGATCTCTCGGATGGAAAGAGGGCGCGGCATCCATCCGAAAAGCAAGGAAGCGGAACTTGCCGCCGTCTTTCTTCGCATCTTCCGCAGTCTCGATGCTCTCGTCGGGGGAAAAACACTCGATGCCCGCTCGTGGCTGCACGCGCACAACCTTCACCTGCAGGGCACGCCCGCCGAGTTGATGGAGACCGTGACGGGGTTGGTTCATGTCGCCGAGTATCTGGACGGAATGCGCGGGAAGCTCTGAGATCGCTCCGCTCGATCTCGAAGCGTGGCGAGTCGTCGAAGGACAGCATCTCGTCTCGACACGGAAACTCGTCGATTCTGCGGAGGAACAGGCCTCTCTCGAGGCCTTCATCGACGAACACAAGCCTCCACTCGCCGATTCCGAATCACGTAGTCTTCACTACCTCCTGACGACGCCCTTTCGCTATCCACCGTTGCGCCACGGGTCGCGTTTCGGATCCCGACTCGAGCGCGGCATCTGGTACGGTGGAACCGTTCTGCGCGTCGCTCTCGCCGAGGTCGCCTACTATCGCTTGCTCTTTCTCGACGGCACGACGGCCGGCATCACTTTGCTCGAAACCACCGTCACGGCATTTCGCGCGCTCATCTTGACGCCCTTCGGGATCGACCTGAACCGTGGCCCTTTCGTCGACCACCGCCGATCGATATCCTCGCCCACGAGCTACGAAGACGCTCAACGACTCGGCCGAGAGATGCGTGAGGCGGGAGTTCTCGCCTTCCGCTACGTCTCCGCCCGCGATGTCGAGGCGGGTATCGCCGTCGGTGTATTCGACACCAGAGCCTTCGCCTCCCCCATGCCTCAAGACCTCGAATCCTGGTATACCGTAGCGACTGAAAACCGCGTGGAGTTCTCAAAGCAGGACTACTTCGCCGCCCGCCACCTCGCTTTTCCCAGAACGGATTTCGAGGTGAACGGCCGTCTTCCATCTCCCGCCCTATGAACCCTCCGAAGCGATGGTCGTTCGACTCCGTACTTCCCCCAGCGACCGAGATCGTCGCTCATCAAGCGTCATATCCGACGGGTGGTCAAGCGCAAGGAATAAGGCTCGGTATCTTGCCCGACGATCCCGGCATCGGTCTTAGGTAAGAGCAACGCGGATGTGAGCTTTCTTGCCGGACTGATCGTCGGCGAGTTCTCCTATCACCTCCCGCCCTATCGTCGGCATCATCGGTATCCCGCGGCCATCAGGCCGTCGACCAACGCGTACCAGTTGAACGTCGACTCCACGACGATGCCCACCAGTTCCGCCTGGTGCGGTTCCAGTGTTGCCAGAATTGATGCCGAGTCGTTCGGCAGCCGGCATCTCAGCACCACTCGGTCACTCTTGCCGAGCAACGCGATCAAGAAATTGTTGCAGCGCAAATCGATCACGCAGTGCAGTTTCATCTGAGCCTCCTCTTTCGCTTGCTGGGAATACGGGGCTGCAACGGTCGATGGCACTTCCTCGATAGAGGAGGCCTTCTAGATGATTCTCGCGCGTCGCCTTGCTCGACCAGGAGGAGTGCGTGTGCGCGACCGCTTCGAGAGCCCGGCCTGGACCGGGCCCTTCATTCCCGAGGAAGAAGTCTGGTAACCGAGTTCTCGTTCGGGCTCGGCGCGGGTCTCCTCCATGCCGTCGACCTCGACCATTCCGGAGGGGCCCACCAAGCATCGGGTGCGGGGACGAAGAAGACGTGCTCGTCGCGGAACGCCACGTCCCCCGCACCGACGATGGGGTTGTCGGTGTCGTGGTGCCGGGCGAAGGCCGGAGCTTCGTCGCGGCCGGAGCGGACTAGCCCAAAGACCTGCACTCCTCGATCCCGGTATTGCCGCCAGACCTGCACGAAGCCGGAGCTTTCGTGAATGCACTTCCTTCAATCGGGGGCGAAACGGGCGAGCACGGGTCAGCCCCGGTTGGAATCGGGGGCATGGTCGAGGTCCGCCGGGAGCATCCGAGACTCCGGGGTGACGGGTGGAGCGGGTTCATCCGCGAGGCCGCTACGGCCCCACATGCCGCATCAGAGCGCGGCGGCTCCGAGGATGAGCGATGCGGCCGGGGGAGGCCGGCGAAGCATGATCGGCAACAGGCTAGAAGGTCCGAACGGAAGTATCATCCGCTCCATGAAGTCCCCGCGCGCCCTCCTTCGGCTCTCCCTTTTCGTTTCCACTCTCTTGGCCGCGGCCTGTGGTCGGGGCGGTGACCGGGAAGGGATCGAGACGATCCGCATCACGGCCATCCCCGACCAGAACACCACGGAGTTGGCGGAAAAATACGCCGTCGTCGCCGACTACCTCTCCGAGCACCTCGGGGTGCCCTTCGAGTACGTGCCCACCGTGGACTACGGGGCTTCGGTGGAGTTGTTTCGCAACGGCGACGTCCACTTGGCCTGGTTCGGCGGGCTGACCGGCGTCCAGGCCCGGGCCGCCGTGCCCGGAGCGCGGGCCATCGCCCAGGGCCGGAACGACTCGCACTTCCGGAGCGACTTCATCGTCGACACCGACACCGGCATCGAGCCGAGCGAGTCCTTCCCGATGGCCCTGGAGGGGCTTTCCTTCACCTTCGGGTCGCCGTCCTCGACCAGCGGACGGCTGATGCCCGAGTACTGGATCCGCAAGGAGACGGGCAACAGCCCGGAGGAATTCTTCGGGAACGAGAATCACTACTCGGGTTCACACGACAAGACCGCCAAGCTGGTGGAGGCCGGCACCTACGACGTCGGAGCCCTGAACTTCCTGGTCTACGACCGGATGGTGGAGGAGGGAAATCTGGATCCGGCGCGCTGTGCCAAGGTCTGGACCACTCCTCCGTACCCGGACTACAACTGGACCGCGCACCCCATCCTCGACGAGCGCCATGGCCCCGGTTTCATCGACCGCCTGCAAGAGACCCTGGTCTCGATTGAGGACCCGGCCGTGCTCGAGGCGCTGCAGCGCCCGGAGGGTCTGATCCCGGCTCGCAACGAGGACTACCGGCCGATCGAAGAGGTGGCGCGCGACTTCGGTTTCTTGGAGTAGGCCTTGGCTTCCGCCTCGTTCCGCCTCGACCGCGTCGGCGTCGGCTTCGACGGAGCCGAGGTGCTGCGCGAGGTGGACCTGGAGATCGCGCCCGGCGAGCAGGTCGCGCTGGTCGGGCCGAGCGGTGCCGGCAAGACCACCTTGCTGCGCGTGCTCGATGGTGTGCTCCGGCCCTGCTCGGGGCGGATGCTCTGGGACGGGCAGGATGTCTACGGCTTCGTGGGACGTAAACTCCG
>Ga0256830_1002273_pt1 | contig 12806 bp, 15 predicted proteins | sample 128326metaG_FD_190537 | JGI IMG/M metagenome (GOLD analysis project Ga0256830, IMG submission 190537) | Hydrothermal vent microbial communities from Lau Basin, Pacific Ocean - 128-326 | ecosystem: Environmental > Aquatic > Marine > Hydrothermal vents | place: Pacific Ocean: Lau Basin | collected...
GTCGGCGCTCTCCCCGCGGTACTCCCCACCGCGGGACGGTAGAACATGGGCAGCACGTCCTTAACTCCCGGAAGCCTTGAGAGCTCGCGGATGTCGGCGCTGGTGAAGGGTGCAAGCTCGGTGGGCATGCCGCTCATCGCCTGAGCTGGGGAGACCACTATCTTGTCGCTTCCCAGCGCCTCAAGGTGCTGGTTTATGCTGTACCGCATCCCCGTGCCCAGGGCGAGAATCGCCACGATTATGGCAATCCCTATGACTATCCCGAGCACGGTGAGCAGGGTCCTGAGCTTCGCGTGCTCCATGTTGGCGACCGCATACTTCAGCTCCTCGTTCATGCCCTGAGCGCCTCCACGGGCTCAAGCCTGCTCGCCCTGTAAGCGGGGTAGAGCCCTGACACCACCCCCACTAAGAGGGCGAAGACCAAGCTGAAAGCCGCAAGCTCCGGGGTGACGCTGGTGGTGAGCACACCCTCCCCCAGGTACCGCTCCGCAGCCAGGTTTATCGCCCTGGAAACCCCGTACCCCAGAGCCAGTCCCGCTGCTCCCCCGGCGATGCCCAGCAGGGCTGCATCCGTTAGGAATATGCGCATCACGTGCATCCTGTCAGCTCCCGAGGCGAGCAGGATGCCTATCTCACGCCTGCGCTCGGTCACGTTCATTATCATGGTGTTCGCTATGCCAATCGCCCCCACGATGAGGGAAACGCCCGCAAGCCCGCCGAAGACCACCTTGACCACGGTGTAGGCTGAGCCCACGCTCTGGATAATCTCCTGCTGGGTCATCACGAAGTACCCCTTATCCGTCCCCTTTCTGCGCTTCAGCCTCTCCTCCACCCTCTGCCTCACCTGCTCAATGTCGCTGCCCTTCTCCACCCTGATTATTATGAAGGTCAGCCTTTCACCGGCTCCAAATATCTCCCTCAGCACGTCTATGCTGGTGTAAACCGAGTAGTCCTTGTCCCTGTCCCCCGTCTTGGAGAACACCCCCACGACCTCAAACTCCCTGCCGTGCAGCCTCACCCGGCTGCCCACGCTCACCTCCCTGGGGAAGGCGTCCTTTGCAGCGCTGTACCCCAGCACCACCTTGTACCTGTCGCCCCTGCCCAGCCACCGCCCGGCGAGCAGGCTGTAGGAGCTCGCGCCCCTGCCGAAGGTCTCCTCAGCCTTCTCGGGGTCAACCCCCAGCACCTTCAGCAGCTGCGTTTCCCCCCCGTACTCCACGTCAGAGGTTACGGTGTATATCGGGGAAACGAAGGCAACCCCCTGCAGGTTCTCAAGCGCCTCGGCGTCGGCATCCACCAGCAGGATGGAGGAGGTGCCGTAGGCTATCCTGGGGGAGACCACTATCTTGTCGCTGCCCAGGTCCTCCAGCTTCTTCCTGAGCGCCTGCTCCATCCCCGAGCCCACCGAGACCATTGAGACTATCGCCATGATTCCGATTATCACACCTAAGAGGGTCAGAAAGCTCCTCATCTTGTGGTGGGCGATGGTGCGCAGGGAGTAGCGCAGGTACTCAATCACCTCTCCACCTCCAGCACCTGCCCGTCCCGCATCTTCACCCGCATCCTCGCCCGTCTGCCGAACTGGGTGTCGTGGGTCACCACAACCAAGGTCTTGCCCTGGGCGTTCAGCTCCTCCAGCAGGCGCACCACCTCCATTCCCGAGGAGGTGTCCAAGTTGCCCGTGGGCTCATCAGCCAGGATTATCTCGGGCTCATTGGCGAGCGCCCTCGCTATCGCCACGCGCTGCTGCTCACCCCCGCTCATTTCGCTGGGCTTGTGGTGCACCCTGTGCCCCAGCCCCACAAGCTCCAGCAGCTCCCTCGCCCTGCGCATCCTGCGGCTCCTGCTCACCCCGGAGAACCACATGGGCAGGGCAACGTTCTCAAGGGCGGTGAGCTTGCTTATGAGGTTGAACTGCTGGAAAACAAACCCCACCTTCCTCCTGCGCACCACCGCAAGCTCCCTGTCGCTCAGCCCTGAGAGCTCAATCCCGTCTATCTTCACGCTGCCCGAGGTGGGCCTGTCAAGGGCGCCCATGAGGTTCATCAGCGTGCTCTTCCCGCTGCCCGAGGGTCCCATTATGGACACGTACTCCCCCCGGGGAATCTCAAGGCTCACCCCCCGCAGCGCCTCAACCACCACCTTGCCAGTGCGGTACCTCTTCACCACGTCGCGCAGGGATATCGCCATCTCAACCCCCTAAATCTCGGCTCTCCTGCGCCTGCGCCAGAGCAGGAGAGCTGCCAGCACCAGAGCACCCGCGGGCAGGAGGTACAGGGGCTTTGAGCTCTTCTCCCGGCTAACGCTGAGGGCGAGCTGCATGCTCTCCTCCCTCGCCCTGTCGCTCTCATCCAAGTAGTAAACCCGCGCTGGCAGGGTGTGCTCCCCGGGCGGAGCAGTCTCCGAGAGCTCAAGGTCAAATATCGCCGTGGCGGTGTCGTCCTGCTTTATGGTGCCTAAGTATGAGGTTGAGACACCCCTCAGCCACCCGGGAAGCTCAAGCTCAACCCTCACCGCCCTGGCGTCCTGCTCGCCTATGTTCTCAAGCTGCAGGGACAGGGTGAAGCTCCCTCCGGGCACGAGCTCCGCTGGGGAGGTGTCCAACCCTGCTATCTCCAGCTCCGGCGGCTTCTTCTCGGAAACGTAGAGCCTGATTCTCTCCTGGCTCTCCCACCCGCTGGAGGTGAGCTTTATGAGTATGGTGCGCTCCCCGGCACCGCCGGAGCGCAGGGCGAAGCTCGCGGTACCCACCTCACCCCTCTTCAGGGTGCCAAGGTAGGCGCTCCTCTCTCCCGTTATGTCCTCCGGAAGCTCAAGCTCAACCCTCGTGTCGGTGGCATCCTCTGTACCCGTGTTCTCCACAGCCACGGTGAGGGTGAACTCGGTATCCGGGTAGAGCCTCTCGGGGGTTATGTTCACCCTGCGCAGCTCCAGCTCGGGTGCTCCCATGACCTCAATTCCGAAGGAGGTCTGCTGCTCCACCCTCTCACCCCACCTGTTCACCCAGCTTATCCTCAGGGGAATCCGGTAGGCACCCGGCTTTGCATCCTCCTCCACGCTCAGGGTGTAGCTCACCGTGAACCTCTGATTCTGGAGTATCGCCCCGAAGTACATGGTGCGCTCCCCCTCATCAGCCCGCCTGACCACGTACCTCTTTGCCGCTCCCACAACCTTCACTGGAGAATCCTGAGGCGGCTCAATCACCGTGAAGACGTACAGGGCGTAGTCGGTGCCCAGGTTGGCGATGGTTAGGTTCACGGTGCTGACCTCTCCCGCCGTTACAACCTGCGGAGAAACTCCAACCACGTAAAAATCGGCCTCTCCCGCGTGCACCGCGGGCACGAAAAGCAGCATAAGCGCGATAACCACGGCTCTCCCCATCCTTCTCACCTGGCAGGGATGTATGCCGGGGAATAATACTTAAAGTTTTCCCATGCTCACGCTCAGCCAGCGGCGAGAGCATGAGCCTAAGAACAAGCCCGGATGCAGATTAAAGCCACATAGCAAAGCGCTGAAGAAAGCGACGCCTAACCCGCCTTCCAGGCTCTCGGATACGTCCCCGGCTGCATCAGCACCCTGTCAATCTTCACCGCGATGCCCCTCTCCGAGGTCAGCATGGTGGTGGTATCCATCTCGGCTATCCCGAGGGCTATCAGCTCCCCCTTGAGGGTGAACACCCCCACCACGTCCCCCTTCTTTATCTCCGCATCCAGCTTGACCACCCCCGGCACCGCCAGAGCTGCGCCGTGGCACAGAGCATCAACCGCCGAGTCCCTAACCACCACCTTCGGCAGGTGCCTCACCCCCTCCTCCACGCACCTCACCACCCTCCTCAGCAGCCTCTCGTCCCCCTCCTCCTTCCAGAAGTGGTAGGCGTCGCACACGTCATGCAGGGTGACCGCATCCTCAGCCGAGAAGCACCCGCTCTTCGTCCTCCTCAGCTCCGTCATGTGGGCACCCGTGCCCAGAACCTCGCCTATGTCGTGGCACAGCTTGCGTATGTACGTGCCAGCCTCGCACCCCACCCTGAACAGCACGTACCTCCCGTCCATCTCCAGCAGCTCCAAGTAGTAAACCCGCCTCACCCTGAGGCTCCTCTTCACCGCGCTCCTCACGGGGGGGCGCTGCACTATCTTCCCCGTAAACTCCGCAAACACCTCCCTCACCCTGTCCTCACCCGCATCGGCGTGCAGCCTCATAACCCCCACGTACTCCTTGCCACCCGTCAGGAGCACCTGCAGGACCCTGGTGCTCTTCTCAAGAGCCACGGGGAGCACCCCCGACACCTGGGGGTCAAGGGTGCCTCCATGCCCGGCCTTCTTCACCTCAAGCAGCCTCTTCACCCAGGCGACAACCTCGTGGGAGGTTGGACCCCTGGGCTTGTCTAAGTTTATTATCCCGTACCTCAGGTGCTCCTCAATGGTGCGCTCTTCTGGAGACTTGCCGTACTCCGGGCTGGTCTTTGCCCTGGACCTGACAACGAGCTTTCGCTCTCTCTCAGAAGGGAGGCTGCTCATCCTAAGAGTCCCGCTTCCTTCATCGCCTTCTCAATCTCTTCCTTGGAAGCGCCCTCGCTTATCTTGAGCACCACATCCAGAGGCTCAAGGTGCCTGACGTTGCACCTTCTCCTCTTTATCTCAGGAGAATCAACGAGCACGAAGTTCCTGTCAATCCTCTCAACCACCACCGCCTTCTTGCCTGCCTCTCTGCCCGCAAGCTTGACGCACACTCTACCCACTTCAAACATCTCGCTCACACTCCCTGTTTACCTTCAGAGCCCTACCGTACTTTGAGGATGAAATGCAGAGAGAGATAATCTGGATAACGTCATCAGCTTCGTAAAGGCTGGTGTTGAGCACGATGTCGTAGGGGGAGAGGTCCCACATGTCTATGCTGTATATCTCCCTGTACCGCTTCGCCTCGCTCTCCTCCCTCTTCTTCGTCTCGTAGAGAGCCTGCTCGTAGCTTATCCCCTCCCGCCTTGCCACCCGCTCGGCTCTAACCTCAATGGGCGCCTTCAGCCAGACCTTTATCTCAGCCTCCGGCAGGAGCCAGGCGGTCAGCCTGCCATCAACCACCGCGTTCCCGTTGCTTTTCGCGAGCTCCACCTGGGTACGGTCTATGAGGCGGTCAATCTCCTCGTTCTCCTCCGCGTACCTGGAGAACTCGTTCAGGCTCATCCCGCGCTCCTTCGCAAGCCTCCTGAAGACCTCTCCGGCGCTTATGTGCCTGAAGCAGAAGCGCTCGGCTAACGCCTTTGCCACCGTTGTCTTGCCGGAGCCTATGGGTCCGCTAACCGTGACTATCATGCCCTTACAAGCCTCTTTATCTCAGCACGCATGCATGCGGAGCACAGGTATCCGCCGTAGGGTCTTGACACCCTGCGCTGGGAGCGCCTGACCCTGCTCAGCTCCGTGCCCCTGCCCCTGGCGACTCCGTGCAGCTCACGCTTGCACAGGGCGCACTTCGGGCTGCCGGGGCGGCGCTTCCTGAAGTGGAGCACCAGCCTGCCACCCGGGGTGCGCTTGCTCACCCTCTTCAGCGACCTGGAACGCTGACTGCGCTTCATAACCATCACCCACACTACACCACTTGCTCGCCCCTTTTATTTCTTTCGGTAGGTGTGTTAAATACTGCTTTAACATCTCTGCAGAAAAATTTTTATACTACCTCTGAATCATAATGGAGAGGTTGGCAGCCAGCGGGTGATACCTTGAGTGTGAGTGAGGCTTATCTGACCGTCGGGATATTCGTGCTGGTGGGCATACTCTTCCCCGCGGTGACCATATTTGTGGCAGGACTTCTCCGCAGGCCGGCGAAGCCCGAACCCGGGAAGTACCTCACCTACGAGTGCAGCGTCCTGCCCTTCGGTGATGCCAGGATACAGCACAACGTGGAGTACTACATGTACGCCCTGCTGTTCGTGCTTTTTGATGTTGAGACGGTGTTTCTGTACCCCTGGGCGATGACCTACAGGAGCTTCGGCATGCTCGCCACCGCCGAGGTGATAGTTTTCATAGGCATCCTCGCTCTTGGTCTGGTTTATGCATGGAAGAAAGGCGCGCTGGAGTGGATGAGAGGATGGAAGTAAAGCTCCCCAAGGTGATACTCACGAAGCTGGACCGTCTGGTGTTTGACCAGGCGAGACCCTACACCATGTGGCCCCTCACCTTCGGTCTCGCCTGCTGCGCCATAGAGATGATGGCAACAGGCTGCTCCCGCTACGACGCCTTTGAGCGCTTCGGCATGCTCTTCAGAGCCACCCCCAGGCAGGCTGACCTGATGATAGTGGCTGGCACGGTTACCAAGAAGATGGCGCCCAACGTCAAGCGGCTGTACGAGCAGATGCCCGAGCCCAAGTACGTCATCGCCATGGGGGAGTGCGCCATCTCAGGCGGACCCTTCTACGACAGCTACAGCGTGCTCAACGGTGTGGACGAGATAATACCCGTGGACGTTTATGTGCCCGGGTGCCCGCCAAGGCCAGAGATGCTCATAGATGCCATAGTAAAGCTTCAGAGGAAGATAAAAGAGGGCAGAATAGAGAGGTAGGGCAAATGGAGGAGGCGAAGCAGCACGTGCTGGAAGCGGAGCAGAGGCTTGCCCAGGAGCTCGCCGGGAAGTTTAATGCATCCGCAGAAGCTAAGCGCAGGCACAGGGTAGAGGTATCGGTGGAGCGCGGCAGCTTCTTCCCCCTCATGGAGCACCTGAAGAGCACGGGCTTTGACCACCTCTCCTGCATCACGGGAGTTGACCTGGGTGAGAGCCTGGAAGCGGTGTACCACCTGTGGAGGCAGGGTGACAGGGTGCTCGCCGAGGTGCACGTGGAGCTTCCGAGGGAGCAGCCCGAGATTGAGAGCGTGGTGAGCCTCTGGAGGGCTGCAGACTGGCACGAGCGTGAGACCTACGATATGCTGGGCATAGTCTTCAGGGGTCACCCCGACCTGAGGCGCATCCTGCTGCCCGAGAGCTTCCAGGGGTACCCCCTGCGCAGGGACTTCAAGCTCAACCCCCAGCCATGGTACAGGGAGGGGAAGGCTGAGCTCTGGGAGACCGAGGTTAAGGTTGAGGAGGGCGAAGCGGGCGAAACCGAGACCATGGTGCTCAACATAGGTCCCCAGCACCCCTCCACCCACGGTGTCTGCAGGCTGGTCACCACCCTCAGCGGGGAGACGGTGCTCAAGGTTGACCCCGTCATAGGCTACCTGCACAGGGGCATAGAGAAGATATGCGAGAACCGCACATACCCGCAGATCGTCCCACTAACCGACCGCTTGGACTACATCTCGGCTATGGCAAACAACTGGGGGTATGCGCTTGCGGTGGAGGAGCTGATGGGCATAAAGGTGCCCGAGAGAGCCGAGTACCTGCGGGTGATACTCGCCGAGCTCCAGCGCATAGCCAACCACCTCATGTTCATAGCCGCCTTCGGCGCGGACCTCGGCGCCTGGACGGTGATGATGTACGGGTTCAGGGAGAGGGAGATGGTTCTTGACCTCATGGAGCAGGTCTCGGGGCAGCGCCTGCTCTACAACTACATCACCATCGGAGGGCTCAGGGAGGACGTGCCCCAGGGGTGGGAGGACAACGTGCGCATCTTCCTGCAGGAGCTGCCGAAGAGGCTGAAGGACTACAAGACCTACTTCTTCAACAACGAGATATTCCTGCGCAGGTGCAGGGGGGTCGGGGTGCTTGAGCCCGAGCTTGCGATTGAGCTGGGGGTAACCGGCCCCATGCTCAGGGCGAGCGGCGTGCCCAGGGACCTGCGCAGGGACGAGCCCTACTCGGTGTATCCGAAGTTTGACTTTGAGGTGGTAACGGAGCAGGAGGGCGACACCTTAGCCAGGTTCGTGATAAGGCTCAGGGAGATAGAGGAAAGCCTGCGCATAATAGAGCAGGCGATAGACGACCTGCCCGAGGGTGAGGTTATGGCTGAGAAGGTGCCGAAGGTGATACGCCCCCCCAAGGGGCACGCCTACTCCAGGGTTGAGTCACCCAAGGGGGAGCTCGCCTTCTACGTGGTGAGCGACGGCTCACCCAAGCCCTACAGGGTGCGCATCAGGAGTCCAGCCTTCTGCAACCTCTCGGCCTTCCCCCACTACTGCACCGGCGAAATCATCCCCGACATGATAATCAACTTCGCAAGCGTTGACATCGTAATGGGGGAGATAGACAGATGAGCGAGCTGATATGGAGCATAGCAAAGGCGCTTGTGGGTGTGGTGGCGGTAATCCTCTTCCTCTCACTGAACGTGCTCTTCCTGACGTGGCTGGAGAGGAAGGTCATAGCCAGGATACACGTGCGTTACGGGCCCAATCGCGCTGGACCCTTCGGTCTGCTCCAGCCCATAGCGGACATGCTGAAGCTGCTCACAAAGGAGGACATAGTTCCAGAGAAGGCTGACAGGCTGGTGTTCAACCTGGCGCCTGTGATGGCTTTCCTGTTTGCGCTTCTGCCGGCGGTTACCATAGGCATAGGCAGCGGGCTCATAGCCGCTGACCTGCCGGCCGGAGTGCTCTACATAGCCGCCGTCTCCTCCCTCTCCACCATAGCCGTGCTGATGGCAGCCTGGGGCTCAAACAACAAGTACTCCCTTCTCGGAGGAATGCGTACCGCCGCCCAGAGCCTGAGCTACGAGATACCCTTAGTTCTCAGCATGCTGGGCATCGTTGCCATCGTTGGCTCCCTGAGCACCCAGGACATCGTGGAGGCTCAGTCCTCCGCGTGGTTCGGGATAATTCCGAAGTGGTTTATCTTCTACCAGCCCCTCGCCTTCATCGTGTTCCTCTCCGCCGTGGTGGCGGAGATGGGCAGAATCCCCTTTGACCTGCCCGAGAGCGAGTCGGAGCTCGTGGCTGGCTTCCACACGGAGTACAGCGGGATGAAGTTTGCCATGTTCATGTTCGCGGAGTACATCCACTTCGTGGTCGGCTCAGCCCTTCTGGTTACCCTCTTCCTTGGAGGGTGGTACCTGCCGGTGATAAGCCCCTTGGCTGAGAACCTGGGCGTGCTTAAGTACTTGGTGCAGGTTGCCATATTCGTGGCGAAGATGTACGTGGTGATCTTCTTCCTGATGTGGGTCAGGGGCACGCTTACCAGGACCAAGGTCAACGACATGCTGGGCTTCGGGTGGAAGGGTCTCCTCCCCCTCGCCCTGCTGAACGTGGTCGTGACGGGAGTGGTGCTCACACTGAGGTGAAGGAGCGATGAGCGTGATTCAGAAGATAAAAAACCTCTCACACATCCTGCCCATGAGCGTGACCTTCAAGCACCTGTTCAAGCCCCCCATAACCCTCCAGTACCCCGAGGAGAGGCAGCAGCTAAAGCAGAGGTACAGGTGCCTGCAGAGGCTGGACGTGAAGAAGTGCATAAGCTGCGGCAACTGCGCCAGGGCGTGCCCCAACGGTGCGATTGAGATGAAGGTTGTGGGGATAGAGGAGAAGAAGGTGAAGGATAAGGTGGTGAAGAAGGAGAAGAAGCACCCCGAGGTGTACTTAGGCAGGTGCATGTACTGCGGGCTCTGCGTGGACGCCTGCCCTGTCAAGGCGCTCACCTGGCGCAACGACGTGCTTGAGCTTGCGGAGTACACCAGGGAGGAGCTCTTCTACCCCTGGTGGAAGCTCGCAGGGTATGAGGTTGAGCCGGCAAAGGGCGAAGGAGGGGGTGGGCAGTGATTCAGGATGCGGTGTTCCTGGTTATATCCCTCTGCGCGGTTGCGGGCGCAGCAGGCGTGGTCTTCGCCCAGCGTTTGTTCCATGCGGTGCTCTCCCTTGCGCTTTGCCTGCTCTCCGTTGCTGCGATTTACATAACCTTGGGTGCGGAGTTTTTGGCAGTAATTCAGGTGCTGGTGTACGCTGGAGGCGTGGTTGTCCTCTTCCTGTTTGCGGTGATGCTGACCAAGAGCGACCTGCAGCTCAGGAGGGAGCCCTTGGACACCTTTGCACCCGTCTCTGCGGTGCTCTTCGGTGTGCTGGTGCTCTTCTACATAGCCAGAACGGGGTTCGTGGCTCATGGTGCGAGAGGCGCCGCTCCCGGAGACGTGGCGAGCGTGGGGCAGGTGATATTCTCCCCAACCAAGTACGCCCTGCCCTTTGAGCTGGTGGGCATACTCCTGCTGGCTGCCATGGTGGGTGCAATATACTTAGCAAGGAGGGATGAGCAGTGGTAACGGTGTACCACTACGTGTTTCTGGCTGCGGTGCTGTTCACCATCGGCGCCTACGGCATGCTCTCCGCAAGGAACGCGGTTAGGGTGCTGATGAGCATAGAGCTGATGCTGAACGCTGCGAACATAAACTTAGTCGCCTTCTCCAGCTACTCGGGCACGGTAGCCGGGCAGGGGCTTGCCTCCTTCGTCATCGCCATCGCCGCAGCGGAGGCTGGAGTGGGCATAGCCATCCTCTTGGTGCTGTACAGGAGCATGAGAAGCGTGAACCTGCGTGATGCAGCGGTAATGAGGTGGTAGAGATGGTGGCTGAGTACGCCTGGCTCATACCCGTGTTTCCCCTGATTTCCTTCCTGCTCATCCTGCTCTTCGGAGGAAGGATGAGGGAGGGCGGCGGGCACATAGCGGTCGTGGCAGTGGGGGCGAGCATGCTGCTCTCCCTTGCGGTCATCTCAAGCGTGGTGCGCTTCGGCAGGTACGAGAGCCAGGGAATCTCCTGGCTCGGCAGCGAGGCTTTCAGGTTCGGGGTGCTGGTTGACCCCCTCTCGGCGGTTATGCTCTTCGTGGTGAGCTTCGTGGGGTTCTTCATAGTGCTGTACTCCCTGGGGTACATGCACGGCGACCCTGGAGTGCAGCGGTACTACGCCGAGATATCCCTCTTCATAGCCAGCATGCTCTCCCTCGTTATAGCCAACAACTTGGTGTTCATGTTCATAAGCTGGGAGCTTGTGGGGCTCTGCTCCTACCTGCTCATCGGCTTCTGGTACCGCAAGCCCAGCGCTGCAAGCGCAGCCAAGAAGGCTTTTCTGGTCACCAGGGTGGGTGACATCCTCTTCCTGGCTGGAATACTGGTGGTGTACAGGGAGTTCGGCACCCTCAACCTGAGCGAGTTGTTTGAGCTTGCCCCAGGGGCTGCGCAGAGCGTTCTGACCCTCGCCTCCCTGCTGCTCTTCGGGGGTGCGGTGGGCAAGAGCGCCCAGTTCCCGCTGCATGTCTGGCTGCCGGACGCCATGGAGGGTCCCACCACGGTCAGCGCCCTCATACATGCGGCAACCATGGTTAAGGCAGGAGTTTACCTTGTTGCCAGGATGTACCCGCTCTTCACCCCCGACTCCTTAGGAGTTGTCGCGTGGATAGGCGGAATAACCGCCTTCATCGCCGCAAGCATGGCGATAGTCATGACCGACCTCAAGCGGGTTATAGCCTACTCCACCGTCTCCCACTTGGGCTTCATGACCCTCGCCCTTGGAGTGGGCGGGTATGCAGCTGGCATATTCCACCTGCTCAACCACTCCTTCTTCAAGGCGCTGCTCTTCCTGAGCGCCGGAGCGGTGCTGCATGCGGTGCACTCCCAGGATATCAGGGACATGTCAGGGCTCTGGCGCAGGATGCCCGTAACGGGCACCGCCTTCCTCATAGGCGCCTGGTCCCTCTCGGGTCTGCCCCCCTGGAGCGGCTTCTGGAGCAAGGACGAGATAATGGTGGCGGTGCACAGCTACAGCACACCCCTGTTCTGGCTCACCGCTGCAACGGCGCTGCTGAGCGCCCTGTACATCTGGAGGCTCTTCTTCATAGTCTTCACCGGGAAGGAGAGCGAGCAGGCTAAGCACGCCCACGAGGCTCCCAGGGTGATGCTCATCCCCTTGGTCGTGCTCTCCATCGGCGCCCTCTTCTCGGGCTTTGTAAGCTTCGCGGGCTTCGGTGAGTTCGTGCAGTCAACCCTGGAGCACGTCCCCGAGGGCGGTGAGCACGCCTCCTACGGCATAATGATGCTCAGCATCCTTCTCGCCGCAGCGGGCACCGCGCTGGCGGCACTGACCTACTACAAGCCCGTAATCTCCGCCGCGGGGGTGCGCACCGCCCTGAAGCCCGTGCACACCCTGCTCATCAACCGCTACTACCTTGACCACATCTACTACTTCTTCGCCACAAGGGTGGTTGCAGACACCGCAAGAGCGCTCAGGGGAGTGGACGAGGGCATAGTGGACGCGGCGGTTAACGGCACCGGCAGAGCCGCAGTTAAGAGCGGGGGCCTGCTAAGGAAGCTGCACACAGGGGTGGTGCAGGACTACGCCTCCTGGGTGCTCGCGGGCGCCTTCGTGTTGCTTGTGATTGCAGGCATCTTGGGAGGTGGTGCGTAGTGCTGCAGTACCTCATACTCCTCCCCCTCGCGGGAGCCATAGCAAGCTACCTTGCGGGAAGGTGCAGCTCTTCAGCTCCCAGGGTTGTGGCTCTCGGAGTAAGCCTGGTAACGCTAAGCAAGGCGTGGCTCACCCTGAGAGCCGCTCCCGCCCAGGGCTTCATGAGGGAGCAGCTCACCCTGGGGTGGATACCCACCCTTGACATAAGCTTCGCCTTGGGTGCGGACGCCCTGAGCGCAGCCCTCGTTGCTCTCACTGCTCTCCTCTTCCTGGTCTCGGTGCTCGCCTCCTGGGGTGTGGAGCACCGCGCGGGGAGCTACCACGCGTACCTGCTGTGCATGCTCGCAGGGCTGATGGGCGTGTTCACTGCTCTTGACCTCTTCCTCTTCTTCCTCTTCTGGGAGATAGTGCTCATTCCCGCCTTCATGCTGGTGAACGGCTGGGGCGGTGAGAACAGGAAGTACGCAGCCATGAAGCTGCTCATCTACACCCACCTGGGTA
>Ga0256830_1002274_pt1 | contig 12804 bp, 16 predicted proteins | sample 128326metaG_FD_190537 | JGI IMG/M metagenome (GOLD analysis project Ga0256830, IMG submission 190537) | Hydrothermal vent microbial communities from Lau Basin, Pacific Ocean - 128-326 | ecosystem: Environmental > Aquatic > Marine > Hydrothermal vents | place: Pacific Ocean: Lau Basin | collected...
GAACAAAGAGCTGATAGAAAAATTCTGCAACGACTGCTTTGCTCAGGGAATAACTGCAGGCAGAGTGCAGAAGTATGCGTAAATCCTCAGAAAGGTTGCTGAATGGCTGGGAAAGGATTTTGACAGGACAACGGAGGATGATCTCAAAAGAGTTGTTGCACTGATAAACACCTCGCCATTCACAGAATGGACGAAGTACGATTACAGGCGTTCCATAAAGAAGTTCTTCAGATGGCTTGGGAGAGAAGAGCTGATATCATGGCTCAGATGTAAAGAGATAAAGAACAGGAAACTCCCTGAGGAAATCCTCACGGAAGAAGACATAAAGAAGATGATGGATGCTGCCCGGAACGTGAGAGACAGGGCTATAATCTCTGTTCTCTACGAATCCGGTGCAGGGTGGGGGAGTTTCTCTCCATGAAAATTAAGAACATTTCCTTTGACAGGTACGGAGCGGTGATATTCGTTCACGGCAAAACTGGATACAGAAGGATAAGGCTTGTTTCCTCTGTTCCATATCTAGCCGAATGGGTGAACATGCATCCTCTCAATGACGATCCCGAGTCTTGGCTCTGGATATCACTCAGCAGGTTTAGCAGACTTTCTTACAATTCCTTGAGAACAGTACTCAGGATCATTGCAGAGAAGGCAGGAGTTAAAAAGAAGGTGAACCCGCATGCATTCAGGCATGTAAGGACGATACACCTTGCAAATCATCTCACGGAGGCTCAGATGAAAAAGTTCTTCGGCTGGGTTCAGGACAGTGATATGGCAAGCGTTTACGTTCACCTTTCGGGGAGGGATGTTGACAGGGCGATACTGAAGCTATACGGAATGGAGATGGATGATGAAGGAAACAACGGTGAACTGCTCAAACCGAAGAATTGCCTTCGCTGCGGCGAGACAAACTCTGCAACGAATCAGCTCTGCAAGCGCTGTTTCTTCCCTCTGGATCAGAGAGCAGAGAAACTGTTTGAAAAAGAGATGAAGATAGAGATAATGGATCAGATAATGGAAACACTCTGGAATGATAGAGAGTTCAGGGAGTTCTTCATGAAAAAGATAAGGGAGGCAGAAATCCTATGATAGCTGTTTCCTTCATAGAAGTTCCCCGGCAAGTTCCTGAAAGACATCCCTCACCCACTTCCTCTCTTGGTCAAAGCTGCTCTCCTCGCTGAACTCGTGCCCGTTCCTGCATTCAAAGATCCTTCTGAAAACACTCTTGCTAAAATCAGGCTCTATGTTCCTTAATATCGCATCTTCTCCGCAGGAAGGGCATTTTCTGAATATTCCGGGCATGAAATTGAATCTGAAATGTTCTCAGAAAAATGCTGAGAGAATGTTAAATGCAACCTTCAGGATTCCAGAATCTCCCTGATCTTTTCAACAAACATCCCGGCCTTCTCAACAATTTCCTCGGCAAGCTCTTCTCCAGGCTCTGTAAACACCTCATACGTCCCTGCAAGTCTTGCATCAAATGCTTCGTTCAGGTACCTTCCATACCTCCTGTCAATCAGCCCTTTCTCAACGATTTCTTTTCCAAATGTCCTTATAACACCAACCTGCGTTTTAGGCTTGATTCCTCTGGCAAAAAGCACCGCCTGGGCTGCGTGAAACATCGCATAGTAAGCCCTGTCGATGGCAGATCTGAGGCTTCCGGCAGCAAGAAGGTCTCTGGCATCGCTGAGAAATTCATCCGCGAGCTCCAGCTGCCTGCGCACGAATTCCTCTGAAGATTTCCTCTTTCTCATAAAGCACAACACCCTCTGTCAGGATATTCTCAGCGAAAGGAGATCCCAGTTCCAGAAGCCTGAGAAATCTCTCCCTGTCAATGAAAAAAAATGACAGGAGAACATCATACTCGAGATCAACATCATAGGCTATGTCATAAATTTTCTCCCTTATTTCCGGATGAGCTGTGATTATCAGAACGTCTATGTCGGAATTCTCATTCGCCTCATTTCTTGCCGCAGAACCGTAAAGGATAATGGCGTCTATTCTATCACCAAGTTCTCTCACAGCTCTGTTTGTGAATGATTCCACAGCCTCCCTGTATCTCATTCTCGTTTCAAGCATATCTAGTATTTTATTATTTTACGCTTAAAAGTGTTTTTCGCTTCTCGATTTTCTGTGTGTGACTTCCTGATTTTCTGGAAGGAAAATAAATAGGGAAAATCACTTTCTCTTAATGCTAAACCTGAGCAACCCTTCAAATCCCGCCTGGTCATATAACGCGAGAGGATCGGAAGGACAGGAAGAGAGTCTGATGTGTACTACTTCAGGATGTTCAGCTTTCTGAATGCCTCGAGTAATGGCTGCGAGAACTGTGCCAGGTTAAGAAAGCTGATCGCCGACAGACTGAGAGACATTCTCAACATGCTTTGAGGTTCCTGACAGAACTTTTCCGGGGTTCGAATTCTCCGGTCAATCACTGCTTCAAAACCTATCCATGACAGTGTGTCTCTTCCCCTGTTCCTGAAAGGGGACACGGAGATGTCACCTGAGATGTCAAAGGGGTTGAGAGGAGTTGGGAATTGCTCCTGCAGCACCTGCCACGTGCGTCTGCTACAGAACAGGTACAGGCAAAAGATTATAACAATGGACCGGTGGGGATTTGAACCCCAGGCCTCCGCCATGCCAAGGCGGCGCTCTCCCAGACTGAGCTACCGGCCCGCCTTAGGAGTATTGAAAAACCCACAGAAATTGTTTATAAGGCTTGTGATTCTGACATTCCCTGAAATGCATGTCATCTGAAAATGGTCAGAATGGAAATTCAGACCGATCATCCATGAATGGTTGGTGAAGCAACAACCTTTATAAAACCTGTTTTACAATTCTCGTAAAAGAGGTGAAAGTGGTGCCAAGGAAAGAGGTTATTACGGGAATTGCCGTAATGCTGATTTCAGTATTGCTGATTTCACAGCCAGCCCTTTCAAGGCCGGAATACATGAAAAATTTCAAGGATTTTCCTGATGAGGTCAAAAAATGCACACTCTGTCATGTTCAGAGCTCAGGCTATGGTGGAGTGAACTCATTTGGTGCGGACTTTGCAAAAATTGGCTCATTAACTCCAGAACTGATGCAGCTTGACAGCGATTCAGACAGATTTTCCAATATTGAAGAGCTCAGAGCAGGGACAATGCCCGGAGATCCCGAATCATATCCTGGAAAGAAATCTCCTGATTTCACTTCGATAATAGCACTGGTTGCACTGGGTTTTGCATTCATCCTCACAAAAAGGAAAGCTTAAATATCAATTTACGACAAATGTAAAATTAGGTGGTAAAATGAAAAATGCTATAATCCTCGCAACACTCCTGACATTCATGGGGATTGTAAACGCTCAATACAGCTCCATGGATGTGGAAAGCAAGATCTACTGTCCATGTGGGTGTGGTGAAATACTTGCAAACTGTCACTGTGAGACTGCAGTTCAGCTGAGGTCAGAAATAAACAGAGAACTCCTTGCAGGTAAAACCCCTGATGAACTGGTCAACAGGTATGTAACACTATATGGAAGTTCCATACTGGTCAACCAGGAGCTTGAAGCAATCAAAGGTGCATCTAAAAGAGATGGCCGCGACATGCTTCCATTTTACATTCTTGGACTTGCCATAACTGGTTTTGTTGCATATACAATTGGAAAATCCAGAAGAGATGGCAATGGAAAAGGAAGGAAAAAGGGCGGCAGAAAATGGGAGTTGTGATCTGAGGAGGTGTGGACTTTGGACATCGGTCAGATAATAATATACTTAGCTCTTTTCAGTTCTCTCTACTCTGTCTGGGCCTACTATTCAGGGATAAACAGCAAGAATCCAAAGCTTCTTTACTATGGTGAGAGGGCAATTTACCTTACAAGCTTTCTTGTGCTGGCAGCATCCTTACTTCTCTGGTACTATTTCCTTACAGATAACTTCTGGATAGAGTATGTTGCTTCCTATTCAAGCAGAAACCTTTCTGACTTTTACAAATTCACTGCATTCTGGGCAGGGTCTGATGGTTCACTTCTGCTGTGGACACTTTTTTTGGCAGGATACATGGTGGCATATCTGAGAATTGAAAAGAAAGATCTGCTATCTGCCTACACCATGCTTGTTTCAATGCTTGTTATGGTCTACTTTCTCCTTCTTCTCTCAACCGTTTCAAATCCCTTTCAGGGACTGGGCTTTCTCCCAGTGGATGGTATAGGACTGAACCCCTTACTGCAAACACCGGAAATGGCTGCGCATCCAACAACACTTTTTGTGGGGTATGCTGGTTCCGCCATTGTTTTCGCTCTTGCAGTGTCTGGTGTTCTGATTGCAGATGACAAATGGGTTTTGAGAGCGAGAAAGTGGATTGTTTTCACGTGGGTCTGGCTCACTCAGGGAATATTCTGGGGAGCGATATGGGCGTACAAGGTTCTTGGCTGGGGTGGATACTGGGGATGGGACCCTGTTGAGAATGCCTCACTCCTTCCCTGGCTCACCCTCTCTGCTTTAATGCACAGCATAATGATTCAGGAAGCGAGAAGAGGCATGAAGCTCTGGAACATAATTCTCGCGTTTATCACATTCGAGTTTGTGATTCTCGGAACATTTATAACAAGGAGCGGAGTCATAAGCAGTGTCCATGCCTTTGGACAGAGCAATCTCACACCCCCATTCATGATAATGCTATTTCTCGTTCTCTTGGTTACATTGTGGGTGATATACGAGAGAAAAGATTACATAAAGAGTCAGGATATTGTTGAATCACCTCTTTCAAAGGAGGCCACATTTCTCTTTAACAATCTTATCCTGGTGGCTTCAGCCCTCACTGTTTTCTGGGGAACGATATTCCCGCTGATCAGTGAAGGCATCACGGGATTCAAGGTTACAATTGGTCCCCCATTTTACAATCAGGTGATCACTCCACTTGCCTTTGCATTAGTAGTGCTGCTTGGCCTCTGCATCGCATTTCCGTGGAGAAAGGCCCATGGTAAGGAACTTGTTGATAGACTGAAAATTCCATCGATTGCATTCATAATCGGGCTTGGTGCAGGCCTGATCTTGCAGCTGAGAATTGAGATGATTCTTGCAACCTCGGTTTTTCTTTTCGCACTTACAACCCACATAAGACAGTACATAAGAGACACATCAGCCTTCAAAGATCAGTACGGAAATCTCAGCAGCATCAAAATAATATTCAGAAGAAGGAGAAGATATGGAGGATACACTGCTCACCTTGGACTTCTCATCGTGTTTATGGGAGTTGCAGGAGGAATTTATACCCAGACTTATGAAGATGTGATCATGAGTGTAAACGAGCAAAGGGTTTTTGGAGAATATACCCTCATCTACAGGGGCCTTGGCTTTAAGGAAGACAATCTGAAAATTACCTGGTATGCAAATATTGAGGTGTGGAAGGATGGAAAATTTGTAACAGTGCTAAGGCCGGCAATCGAAAAGTACAAAACAGGTAATGAGGAAGAGATAAGGAGAGTGGATCTGTACACAGAATTCCCAAAAGATCTGTTTGTAATTCTCAACGGGGCCGAGCAGAACCGTGCACTTTTTGAGGTAAAAATAGATCCGACTGTAAACCTGATATGGCTTGGAAGCTGGATTCTGACTTTTGGTGGCGTCTTTGCCCTCATACCCAGGAAATTTGTTAAGGAATTTGTCTTTAAATCTGAAAGTGAGGTGGAAACATGAAGAAATATATCCTTCTTTTATTGTTTATGATCATGTCTTCTGTGAATGCACAGGCTCTTACCCTGAATGATGTTCAGAAGGATGTTATGTGCACGTGTGGATGCGGGATGGTTCTTGAGACATGTAACTGCGGTACTGCAGACAGGATGAGAAATGAAATAAGAGAAATGATAAACCGGGGTATGACCAAGGAAGAAATTATTAAAGAACTTCAGGCAATGTACGGAAAGGAAGTTCTTGTTAATCCTCCAAAGGAAGGGATATTCATTGGTTTGTGGTACTATCCTGTGTTTGCAGTTGGGATTGGTGTGGCAGTTATTTACGTTCTTCTCAGAAGAAGAAATGCTGAGTGGTATGCTGATCCTGATGAGGTCATAAACGAAGAGGAGTACGATCTGGAACATTAACTGTAAAATTCTTCAATTTTTCTCTTTGCACTCTCAAGCGCCTCCTTTCCAGCGATTTTTTCAGCATATTCGTCTGCCATAATTTCGATCCTGTTCTGGGAAATTGGCAGGAAAGTCAGATACTTCAGTCTGTTCAGGAAAGGAGTTCGGTTCTGGATTACATGGAATCTTTCATGCATGAGAACTGCTTTGAGTTCTCTTTCCTCGAGGAGGTCCAGCATCCCTGCACTTACAAAAACGTCCTTTCCCAGAGTAAATGCCCTGGGCAATGCAGAATTTAAAACGAAAACATTTTCCATCCCTGCAAGTTTTTCAAGCTCTTGATCTCTTTCAAAACCATAATTCCTTTTCAGATAATACCTGTATCCAAATGGTGCCAGAGCGAGAATAGAGAATGCAAGAACGGCATATCCAAAATAAATTTTCAGAAACAGACTCATGCTGCAGCTCATTGAAAAATAGAGTATGGGAGCATTTACAAGAGCCAGAATGTTTGCAAGCCAGTAGAGTCTCAGCTTTCCTATGCTGTTTTTAACAAGAATGTAGCCTGCTGAGGAAAATGTAAAACCTATGAGAACAAAGGCTGAGGGTAAAAAGAGTGGTGAAGTAGTTAAACAGTATACCGTGCACTCCAGCGCGTTCATTTTCTAATCCCTTTCCTGTGGAAGTACTCCACCACAACCTCTCCAAAATTTTCCACAAGCCTGTCAAGAACGTTTTCAACGAATCTTCTTTCAAGCTCATTCCTTGAAACAACCGGATAGAAAACAAATTTCCTCCTGCCATCAATTTTCTCCTGTTTCCTTTCCACAAGACCATTTTTCACAAGCCTGTCAAGAGTTGCAGCGACACTGGACAGCGATGCGTCGATCTCCTCTGCAATGAGTGCCACATGACTGGGTCCGTGTTTCCACAAAAATTCCATTATTTTCTCCTCAAGGGGTGATAGTGGTGAGATCTTTTCATCAAATTCTACCCTCTCAACCTTAACCATATCAAAATTTACATCAGATGTTATAAAAATGTTTGGTGATCTCTGCCATGCAGTTTTCTGCGAAAGTACCGAAATTCGGAAACCGGAATATCATTTCGTCCATGATCGAATGTCTCCTTAAATAATCAGGTAAATGATTAATTGTGAGTTAATCTCCAGCCACAATCTGGAGGTCTGGTAAGATGGCTCTGACAACGACAGTGGTTATCGGGCTTGGTATGCTTGTATATGTTGTTCTGTATCTGATATACGGAAAAAGGCTGGAAAAGGAAGTTGTGAAGGCAGATGAAACCAGAGAAACACCGGCAAAAAAGTTCTATGATGGTGTTGACTTTGTTCCAGCAGACAGGCCTGTTCTTTTCGGACATCACTTTGCATCAATTGCAGGGGCAGCGCCCATTGTTGGACCTGTTATGGCCATGGCCTGGGGCTGGCTGATGGGACTTGCATGGATCTGGCTTGGAAATGTTTTGCTGGGTGCAGTTCATGACTACCTTTCCCTGATGGCTTCAGTCAGATATGACGGGAGAAGCATTCAGTGGATATCAGGTAGGGTTATGAGCAGGAGAACATCGCTGATCTTTCAGGTGTTCGTATACTTTGTTCTGATACTTGTTGTTGCAGCATTTGCAGCAGTCATAACATCGATTTTTGTCAAAACGCCTGAAGTTGCCTCGGCCTCACTTCTCTTCATAATCTCGGCATTGATTGTGGGTTTCCTGATGTACAGAGTCAGAGTTGGAATTGCTCCAGCCACAGCCGTTGGACTCCTTCTTCTTGCTGCAAGTATATGGCTTGGCTTCCAGTATCCCCTGTCCATGACTCAGGAGCAGTGGTACATATTTCTGTTCTTCTACATAATCGTAGCAGCATCCCTTCCGGTCTGGATTTTGCTGCAGCCAAGGGATTATCTGAATGCATGGATTCTGTGGTTCGGGCTGCTTGCCGGGGGACTTGCATTCCTCATAGTCAACAGGGAGATTAACTGGCCGGCATACACGATGTTCTCTGCAACAGTTGTTGGAGGGAAGCCCTCACCATTCTGGCCTGTGATACCCCTTGTTATCGCCTGTGGATCGCTTTCAGGGTTTCACAGCATTGTGGCTTCAGGCACAACTTCAAAGCAGCTCAAAAACGAGCTCCACGGTCTGACAATAGGCTATGGCGGAATGCTTACTGAAGGTTTTCTGTCAACACTTGTTGTCACATCCATAGCAGCTTACGGTATGTCTCTGCTTGGAAATGCTGGAGCAAAGCTTGCAGAAGCTGGAATTGACGCAGCAAAGCTCAGCGATCCAGCATACATGGGTACATACTACGTTGCAGCGATGCTGAAGAGTTTTGGAAAGGTTGGAATATTTGCCCAGAGCTATGGTATGGGGTGGCAGGATGCGTTTGGTATTGACGTGAAAATTGGTACGGTTTTTGCAGGGCTCTGGGTTTCAGCATTCGCATTAACAACGCTTGACACAACCAACAGACTTGCAAGGTTTACCTGGAGCGAGATCATGGCAGAGGTTATCAGAGATGAGTCCACGAGAAACAGGCTGAGCAACAGGTGGATTGCATCTCTTGTTGCAGCTTTGATTGGGATAGGACTTGCGGCGACAGGAAACTGGACGATAATATGGCCGGCATTTGGCGGAGCGAACCAGATGCTTGCTGCCATAGCCCTTATGACAGCTGGTCTGTGGGTCAGAAATGTTCTGAAAGTGACCGGTGTGATGAGGTATCTTGTGCTGCTGCCGGCAATCTTCCTCTGGCTCACGGTCACCTTGGCATACATCTGGTTCATTGCTGTTGTGAATCCATCGAAGCCCGTGCTTGCCATTGTTGTCATCGAACTTCTGCTATCTCTCATGCTGCTTTACGAGTTTGGAAGAGCTGTGAGAAAGGAGACAAAGGAGGCTGTACCCTCTTGAGTAAACTGAATCTCAGAACGATTCTCAAAGATTTACAAAATTTTTTTGAAGGTCTTGCGGAGGGTTTTAGGGGGAGATCTGTTGAGTTCATAAGAATTGAAGAGAGGGAGCTTGAAAATGTCTTTGCTCTTCTTCTCTTTGGAAGTTACATAGGTCTTCCATCTCCACCTGCATTTCTGAGCCTTGAGCTATTGCCGCATGTTGCGAGAGAACTTTACATTCTTGGAATATCTGCAGAAAGAGCTGACGACCCTCTGAGTCAGATTGCAGAGTTTTTCGAACTATGAGGTGGGAAAATGGAGAGAGGTTATATCTTCATAGGCAAGGGTGGAGTTGGGAAAACAACCTGCAGCGCAGCTCTTGCAGTCAATCTTGCTGAAAAGGGTAGTACTTTGATCGCATCTCTTGACCCTGCACACAATCTCGGTGATGTTTATGGAGTGGAGCTTTCTGGAAAACCAGTAAGGATATCGGAGAATCTTTTTGCAATTGAAGTGGACACGGATCTTTTAACCAGAAAGTATCTTGAGGCGACAGTTAGCAGAATAAAGGGAATGTACTCCTATCTTAAAGTTCTGAATCTTGATCGATACGTTGATTCCCTGAAATACTCTCCTGGAATAGAGGAATACAGCATCCTTGAGGGGCTTACAGATCTCATATCACTTGATTATGATCACATTGTTCTTGACATGCCTCCAACAGGTTTGACTGTCAGAGTTCTCACTCTCCCCTACACAGCATTGATCTGGATAGAGAAGCTCATGGAGCTCAGAAATGAGATACTGAGCAGAAGGAAAACAATTGAAAGTGTCACAGGCAGGAAGTGCGTGATAATAGATGGTCAGGAAGTCAAGATTCCTGTTGAGGAAAAGGAAGACCCTGTTATGGTGGAATTGAAAGAAAAAAGAGAGAAAATGGAGTTCGTCAGGAAATTCCTCTCTGAAAAATGCAGTATATTCCTTGTTGCCAATCCAGAGCCACTCTCACTTTTTGAAGGTGAGAGAGCAATTGATGCGTTGAAAAATTTTGGAATGAAAGTTTCAGGTGTGATCATAAATAAATACGTTCAGGATAACGAGGTAACTGCAAGGCTTGAAAAAATTGGAAAAACTGTCAAGGTACCTCTTCTCAGCTCACACCCACATGGTGTAGATATGTTGAGAGAAATTGGAAAATTGCTCTTTGATGTTGCAGAGGTGGATAAATGAGCCGTGACATGGATGCAGACAAGGTCATGGAGATTCTCAGAACCATCAGAGATCCTGAACTTGGTGTGAGCTTGTTTGACCTTGGGATTGTTGAGGGAGTGGATGTTGGGGAAAGGGGTGTGACGGTTTTTGTAAACTTTAGCAGAACTCTACCTCACTGCAAGTCGTGTGTTCCCATAGCATGGATGGTTATCAGAGCTATACTGAGAGACATGGAAAAAGCCTTAAAGGATGCTGAATTGAAATACAGAATTGTTGAGAGCTCATCAGGTGCAGTGTATCTGGAGGGTTGAAGATGGTGTTTGCTGATCTATCTGGTCTTTTTGCCATTCTGTTGCTTTTTGCAGGCGTTGCAACTCTTCAGTTTTTCTATGGAAGAAAACTGAACCTTATGATCATGAAAAATGCTGTGGTGGAGCTTGAAGAAACCATAAAGCCAAAAGACCAGCTTTACACCTGGCTTGGAGGTTATGTTGGTTTCAGAGCTGAATACAAAATCGATGATCCGGATATTGACAGCGTTGAGGTAACCCTCACCCTTCTCCCAAGGCAGAGCATACTATACCTGCCGATTTCAAAGCTAACTTTCAGGGAAGACAGGCTGTTCTTTGTTCTGAAATGCAGGCATGCTGTGAAGGGAGATGTTCATGCTGTGAAAAAGGGAATTTACAGATTCACAAAGCCAATAGACAACGAGTTTGAATACAGAACGGAAACAGCCAGCATTGACGGTGAGGAGTTTGTTGTGTACTACAGAAGAAAAGAGGATTTTGAAAGGATTTTAAAACACATGAAAGATCTTCCTGTTCAGGAAGTCAAGCACATCTCGGTAACTCCGTCTACAAAGGTAATTTATGCGTTTGTAACTCCAAAAAGGGGAATTGCTGAGAAGGTTTTTCCGAAAATTGTTGAGATGGCAAGAGACTTTACAGGATTCTAATCAGTATCCTCTGTTTTTATCAACCACATTCATCAGTTCTTTCCCTGACAGGAACCTTTTCAGATTTTCCATGAAAATCGATACAGCCCTGTCCCAGTAATGGGGAGTTGATCCTGCAACATGCGGTGTTATTATGACGTTATCAAAATCCCACAGCTCGGAGCTTTCAGGCAGGGGTTCATGTTCAGCAACATCCAATGCAGCACCTGCGATCCAGCCATTTCTCAGGGCTTTTATTAAGGCATTCTCATCAACAACTCCGCCTCTTGCGATGTTTATCAAATAGGATGTTCTCTTCATCTTTCTGAGCTCTTTTTCACCAATCATCCCTGCAGTCTCTTTTGTGAGAGGAACGCAGATCACAAGAAAGTCAGATTGATCCAGAACTCTCTCCAGATTTTCGGGGCTGTATATCTCATCAACATGCTCCAAATGAGATCTGGTGTTCTTGACTCCAGCAACTTTCATTCCAAAGCACTTCCCCTTCCTTGCAACTTCTCTCCCTATGGAGCCGAGACCTATTATGCCAAGGGTTTTATCCTGAAGCTCATCGAGGGGTTCGAAAGGAAAGGGATGTCGTGGCTTCCATTTCCTTCTTTTCTGGTCTCTAAGGAGCTCAGGTAATCTTCTGGCAAATGCCAGGATCAGTGCGAAAACATGATCAGATGCCTGAGATGCATGAATCCCCCTTGAGCATGTCACGGTTACATTGCCTTTCTTTACAGGGTCGATGAGCAGAGAATCCACACCAACAAACGGTGAGTGTATCCAGAGGAGCTTTTTCGCTTTTAAGAATTCCTCTTCAGTGATCCTGAATGCATACAGAACTTCGGCATCTTCAATCTCTTTCAGAATGGACTGGTGTTCTGTTGCCTTCACTGCATCAACACCCTCAATTTCATCTATCCTGGAAACATACACATCATCAAGGGGAAAGGCAATCAGAATCTTCACCATGGGCTCAGTTCTCCTCTCAATCCTTTTAAATTTTCTTCTATCAATATCATAGAACATGATTTCCGAAAAGTTAATTTCTGGTTGTCCAGATCAAAATTCATGAAGGTTGCCATTGTGGAGCCACTTCAGCTTCCAGAAGAGGTTGTGATGCAGAGGTTCGGCACTCTGAACTGTGAGGTGAAGATGTTTGAAAACAAACCAAAGGATCAGAATGAGGTTGTTGAAAGAACGGGAGATGCAGAGATAATGGTTGTTGTGAACTGTCCCGTCAGAGCAGAGGCTCTTGAAAGTCTTGAAAATCTCAAAATGATTGCAGTTTCATTCACGGGTTACGACCACATTGACATTGAGAAATGCCGTGAGCTCGGCATAACTGTATGCAATGTTCCTGAATACTCAACCAATTCAGTTGCCGAGCTTGTTTTTGGTCTGGTAATCGCAGCAAAAAGAAAGCTTATCGAATGCGATGATGCCGTGAGATCTGGGAAAGACAGCAGCAGTTTGCTTGGAAGCGAGCTTTATGGCAAAACACTGGGAGTAATCGGAACGGGGAAAATCGGGCAGAGGGTCTGTGAGATAGCCCTTGCATTCGGGATGAATGTTATCGCTTACTCAAGAACCCGGAAAGAGGAGCTTGTGAAAAAAGGTATCAGGTATGTGGATCTTGAGACTCTTCTTCGCATGAGTGATATTGTTAC
>Ga0256830_1002275_pt1 | contig 12802 bp, 8 predicted proteins | sample 128326metaG_FD_190537 | JGI IMG/M metagenome (GOLD analysis project Ga0256830, IMG submission 190537) | Hydrothermal vent microbial communities from Lau Basin, Pacific Ocean - 128-326 | ecosystem: Environmental > Aquatic > Marine > Hydrothermal vents | place: Pacific Ocean: Lau Basin | collected...
ATCCTTCGACTTCAGGATCGCGCCACTCCCCTTCCGCTCAGGATGCAATTACCCATTCACAATTAACCGTTCACAATTCACAATTAACCGTTCACAATTCACAATTCACAATTCCCCACCCCCCATCCTTCGACTTCAGGCTCGCTCCACTCCCCTTTCGCTCAGGATGCAATTACTCAATTACCCAATTACCCAATTACCCAATTACCCAATTACCCAATTACCCAACTTGAACTCCCCCCATGTGCGGCATCACCGGCATCCTCCACGCAGACCCCTCCCGACCCATCGACCGCGCCCTGCTCGAACGCATGAACGCGGTCATCACCCACCGCGGCCCAGACAGCGACGGCTTCTACGTGCGCGGCAACCTCGGCCTGGCCATGCGCCGCCTCGCCATCGTAGACCTGACCACCGGCGACCAGCCCATCCCCAACGAAGACCAGACCGTCTGGATCGTGTTCAACGGCGAAATCTTCAACTACCCCGAGCTGCGCCCCCGCCTCGAAAAACTGGGGCACTCCTTCCGCACCAACACGGACACCGAAGCCATCGTCCACCTGTACGAACAATACGGCCCCGATTGCGTAGACCACCTGCGCGGCCAGTTCGCCTTCGCCATCTGGGACGAGCGCGAACAAAGGCTGCTGCTGGCCCGCGACCGCCTGGGGCAAAAACCACTCTACTACACCCAACACAACGGCAGCTTCTACTTCGGCTCCGAACTCAAATGCCTGCTGCAAATCCCCGGCCTGCCGCGCCGCGTCCACCTGCCCGCCATCCACCACTACCTCACCCTGATGTACATCCCCGACCCCTGGACCGCGTTCGAAGGCATCTACAAACTCCCCCCTGCACACCGGTTGGTGATTCAGAATCGAGAACCCAATACCCAATTACCCAATTACCCAATACCCAATATCGAAAAATACTGGGACCTGCCCTACGAACCCAAATGGGAGCTGCCCGAAAACGAAATCCGCGCCCGCCTGCGGGAGACCATCACCGAAGCCGTCCGCATCCGCCTGATGAGCGACGTACCCCTGGGCGCGCACCTGTCCGGTGGCATCGACTCCAGCATCGTGGTCGGGCTGATGGCCGGCATGATGGACCAGCCCGTCAAAACCTTTGCCATCGGTTTCGACGAAGCCCGCTACAACGAAACCCCCTACGCCCGGCAGGTGGCGCAAAAATTCGGCACCGATCATCACGAATTCATCCTCAAACCCGACGCCCTGGGGATGCTGCCGCGGCTGATCCGGCACTTCGACGAACCCTTCGCCGACCCCGCCGCGCTGCCCACCTGGTACCTGGCCGAGATGACCCGCCGGCACGTCACCGTGGCCCTCAATGGCGATGGCGGTGACGAGGCTTTTGCCGGATATCAGCGCTACTTCGGCGACCTGTACGTGGACCTGTACCGCTGGATTCCCGCCCCCCTCCGCCAGGGGGTGCTGGACCGTTTGATCGCCATGTTACCCGCCCAGGCAGACCGCCCCATGGAACAGTCTTACGCCGCGGCCCTGCGCGGGATGGCGCGCGGCGCGCAAGTCTCCCACGCGGCCAGCAAGGTGCGCTGGAGCACCCACTTCAGCGCGGACGAGAAATGGGCCCTGTACAACCACGACATGCGCGCTGCTCTCAATGCCGCGCCCTCCTCCGCCGACCTGCTGGCCGAGACCTTCCACGCCGCGCTGGCACGAAACCGCATCGACCGCACCCTGTACACCGACCTGCACCACTACCTGCCCGGCGCGTTGCTCCCCAAAGTGGACCGCATGACCATGGCGCACGCGCTCGAAGCACGCTCCCCCTTCCTGGACCACGAAGTGATGGAGATCGCCGCCCGCCTACCGGCCCGCTGGAAGGTGCGCGGCCAGAAAACCAAATGGATTTTGCGCCACCTGTTCCGCGACCTGCTGCCCCCCAACATCGAGGCGCGCGGCAAATCCGGCTTCAGCGTGCCGCTTGGGCCGTGGTTCCAGGGCGAGCTTTACCAACCGGCCCGCGAGCTGCTCTGCGCCGCGGACTCCCGCGTGCAGGCCTATCTGCGCCGCGAGGCCATCGAACGCCTGCTGCTGGAAAACAAATCTGGCCGCCACAACCACGGCAAACGCATCTGGACGCTGTTGTGCCTGGAGGTGTGGATGAGGGAGTATGTGGGGTAAAATAAAACCAATGAGAAAACCAAAGCTGACACTCGAGTCGCTCAAGATCGAAGCGCGAAAATTTGCCGCCCGTGAATCGAAACATCAGGAACCATCATTATACGGGGTGACTGATGGCAAGGCTGTGGGCACTTATTTCGAGCATAAGTTTCGTGACTACCTCGTTCAAAAGTATGACCTCGAAGCAGGTAGTTCGGCGAGTGGGATAGACTTTCCTGAACTGGGTATCGATATGAAAGTCACCAGCGTCAAACACCCCCAGTCCTCGTGCCCTTTCAAATCAGCACGGCAAAAGATTTACGGCCTGGGCTATTCCTTGCTGGTATTCGTATACGAAAAGAGAGACGATCCAAAAACATCTACCGGGAATTTGAACATTCTATACACCATCTTTGTCAGCAAAGAGCGAACGGCAGATTTTCAAACAACAACGGGACTTCGCAGAATTCTCGATAATCGGGGAAACAAAGACGATATATTGGCCTTTTTGGAAGAGCGCAGGCTGCCCGTAGAGGAAATCGGAGCTTCAGCGCTCGCCGATGAGATTCTCGTGAATCCTCCAGAGATCGGGTATCTGACGGTATCCAATGCGCTCCAATGGCGGCTTCAATATCGCCGGGTTATTGAGATGGCGGGTTCAGTGATGGGGGTCGAGAGGTTGTACGATGGCTGACAAAAAACGGCACAAAGTCGAATTTGGGGATTTTCAAACTCCTGCCAGCCTCGCCGGTGAAGTCTGTAGGCTGATTGCACAAACCGGCTTTCATCCGGCTTCTATTCTTGAACCAACTTGTGGCAGCGGTTCGTTCCTGGTAGCCTGCTTACAAACATTTGCAGCACCGCGGCGCGTTTTGGGTTTTGAGATAAATGCGGAATACGTCGCTCAGGCACGCAAATCGGTCGCCGCGGTAGCGCCATCGCACCTCTCTCTTGAAATCCGCCAGGCCGATTTTTTCCTTACCCACTGGCCTGAAATAATCGAAAATTTGCCGCAGCCTCTGCTGGTTGTGGGTAATCCGCCCTGGGTGACGAATGCCGCTTTAGGCGCGCTGAGCAGCAATAATGTTCCCGCGAAATCCAATCTCGACAGCCTGCGCGGCATAGATGCCCTTACGGGCAAAAGCAATTTTGACATTTCTGAGTGGATGCTTCGCAAAAGTCTTGAATGGCTTAATGGCAAAGATGGCTTGCTCGCCATGTTGTGCAAAACAGCGGTCGCCCGGAAAGTCCTTACTTTTGCGTGGAAAAACAGACTGCCGATCTCGTCCGCCTCCATTCACCGTCTCGACGCACAAAAACATTTTGCAGCCGCGGTGGATGCGTGTCTGCTCTTGATCAGAACCCACCCGGCAGGCCGAAGCAGGGAATGCCATGTGTATGGCTCGCTCGACGCAAAGTCGCCTGCTGGCGTATTCGGTTTACGAGACGGAATGCTGGTAGCCGATATCCACCGATACGAAAAATGGAAAAACCTGGCAGGACGCGGGCTGAAAGGCTGGCGATCAGGAATAAAGCACGATGCCGGCAAAGTGTTCGAATTGCGTCTGGAGAATGGCAAACTGGTCAATGGTTTCGGGGAGCATGTGAATGTTGAACCGGAGGTGCTCTTCCCATTGCTGAAAAGCTCCGATCTGGCAGGGCACAAGGCGCCCTCGCGGTACTTGATTGTCCCGCAAAAGCGCATGGGAGCAGATACAACCCGCTTGCAAACCGATGCGCCTAAAGCATGGAGCTATCTGATGACCCACGCACATTTGCTGGACAAAAGAAAAAGCTCCATTTACAAGAGGCGCCCTCCATTCTCAATTTTCGGCATCGGGCCATATTCCTTTGCGCCCTGGAAAGTTGCCATTTCAGGCCTGTACAAGAAGCTCGATTTTATTCTGGTATCCCCTTTTCAAGGGCGTCCGGTAGTTTTCGATGATACTTGTTATTTTTTTCCGTGCCGCTCCGAAGAAGAATCCCGTACGCTGTACGACCTGGTTACCTCCCTCCCTGCCACAGAATTTTTATCCGCTTTTATTTTTTGGGATGCGAAACGTCCTGTTACGGCTCGCATTCTCAACTTACTCGATCTGGCGGCCCTGGCTCAGGTTTTAGGCCAACAGAATCACGTTACCCGAATGCTGTCAGAACGGCAAATTGTGAAGTACACAGCAGAAGTACACCAGCCTCTTCTTTTCAGAGAAGAGGTTGCAAAGCATTTCGACGAATAAATTTTGGCTGTCCGGCAAAATAATTCCATCCCCCTTTCTCTGACTCACCTCATCGACTCTCTCAACCTGGCCGGGACGCAAACCGCGCTCGTGCATCTGGCGCGCGGGCTGGCGCGGCGCGGCTACCGGCAGCGCGTCTACTGCCTCAACAACCGCACCCATCCCCGCGTTCTACGCCAGCTCGACGAGGCGGGCGTGGAAGTGATCGTGATCGGCAAGGCACAGCTTCTCTCCGGTGTCGGCCTGCTGCGCCTGTACCGCGGGCTGCGCGGCTGCCAGGTGGTGCAAACCTTCCTGCCGGTGGCGGATGTGGTAGGCCGGACCCTGGCGCGGCTGGCGCGTGTGCCTGTGGTGGTGACCTCCATCCGCGCCCGCAACGTGGACAAACGCGGCTGGCAGCTCTGGCTCGACCGGCTGACCATGCGCTGGGCGCACCGGGTGGTGTTCAATGCCCGCAATGTGGTGGATTTCGCGGTGGCGCGTGAGGGGGTGCGCCCCGATCAGGTGGTGGTGATCCCGAACGGGGTGCGGGTGGCGGGACCCAGGCCGGGGGACGTGCCCCGCGCGCGGTACCGCGTCCCGGACGGGGTGCGCGTGGTCGGCACGGTCGGGCGGCTGCGCCCCCAGAAGGGGATCGGCACGCTGCTGGAGGCGTTTCCCCGCGTCCGGGATCGGGTCCCCGCCCAACTGTGGATCATCGGCGAGGGGCCGTTACGTGCGGAATTGGAGGCCGAGGCCCGGCGGCTTGGCATCGCCGGTAGCGTGCGCTTTTGGGGCGAACGCAGCGACGTGCCCGAGCTGCTGGCCTGCATGGATGTGTACGCGCACGCGGCTTTGTTCGAGGGGATGCCCAACGCGGTGATGGAGGCGATGGCCGCCGGGCTGCCGGTGGTGGCAAGCGAGGTGGACGGCACGCGCGAGCTGATCCGGGAGGGGGAGACCGGCTGGCTGGTGCCCCCTGGCGAGGCGGGCGCGCTGGCCGCGCGGCTGCTGGCGGTGTTGGACGATGCGGAGGAGGCCGCGCGGGTGGGGCAGGCCGCCGCGCGGCACATGGCCGAGAATTTTTCGGTGGAGAAAATGGTGGACGCGTTCGACGCGCTGTATCAAGACCTCACAGGTTTTCAGAACCTGTGAGGTCTATCGGAAGTACGCAAATGGACAAAGTGATCATCACCGCCGCGGTGGCCGGTTCGCATCCCGGCTCCGTGCGCGTTGGCGTGCTCATTCGTCAAAACACACACATTCCGGGGTATACTCTACGTATGGTCGGGCAATCCCGGCAACCCGACCGGGCTGCACCTGCACTTTTCGGTGGTCAAATCCGCGCCGGGGGGCGGCTACGCCAACGAGACCGACATCCGCAACACCTACGATCCGGCCCCTTTCCTGGGCGTAGAGGCGGGTGATGACGGTATTTTGACCTGCAATGGTGAGCAGACCGGTGAAACATCATGATGACGGATACTCATCAACAGATCACACCCTATCTCGATCAAATCATCCAGGGGGACTGTATCGAAATTCTCAAGACGCTGCCGGAGAAGTCCGTCGATCTTATCTTCGCCGATCCCCCCTACAATCTCCAATTACAGCAAGAACTGTGGCGTCCTAACATGACCCGAGTCAACGGTGTGGATGATCCGTGGGATAAGTTCGACAGTTTGAAAGCCTACGACGAATTCAGTGCCACCTGGTTGCAGGCCTGCCGGAGAGTGCTCAAGGACACGGGAACGATATGGGTGATCGGGTCTTACCACAACATCTTCCGAATTGGGGCGATCATGCAAGACCTGGGATATTGGTTTCTCAACGACATCGTTTGGATCAAAACAAACCCGATGCCCAACTTCCGGGGCGTTCGTTTTGCCAATGCCCATGAGACGTTGTTGTGGGCCAGTAAATTCAAGGGGGCAAAGTACACCTTCAACCATCATGCCATGAAGGGGCTGAATGGCGAGAAACAAATGCGAAGCGATTGGGTCATCCCTATTTGTTCGGGGGCAGAGCGCATCAAAGTGGCGGGCAAAAAAGCGCACTCCACACAAAAACCCGAAGCCCTGCTCTACCGTGTTCTCCTGGCGGCCAGCAATCCCGGAGACGTGGTTTTGGACCCGTTCTTTGGAAGCGGCACCACCGGGGCAGTGGCAAAAAAGTTGCACCGCCATTGGATTGGCATCGAGCGCGAGGGGAAATACATCGAGATCGCCCAGGCCAGGATGGCCGCCATCACGCCGGAATCGTTCTCCCAGGAAGTGTTCGATGTGCGGGATAAGAAACGCTTAGCGCCCAGAGTGGCGTTTAGCCAGTTGCTCGAGGCGGGTTATTTGCAACCCGGGCAACAGGTTTATTTTCGCGGCAGAAAAACGGAGAGCGCGCACGTCAAACCCGATGGAAAAATCCGCCTGAAAGATGGCTTTGAAGGTTCCATCCATCAATGCGGCAGCCATTTGATGGGTGGCAGCCCGTGCAACGGCTGGCAGCAGTGGTATTACGAAGAGAACGGCGATCTGCGTCCGGTTGACGTTTTGAGAGAACGGTATCGCCGTCACTGTTTGGAGCAGCGCACGGAGGATCAGTAGAGCGAAGCCGCGGTGTTGTTTTCAACCGCAGATTGCGCAGATTACGCAGATTGCCAGATTGCGCAGTCTTTGTCGTGAGCCACTCAGACGAACGATGAGTGCAGATCGGTAGTGGTTCTGAGCGCCGTTGCTTATGTCATTCTGAGCGATCGGCTGTTGCTTGCGTCATTCTGAGCGACCGGCTGTTGCTTGCGTCATTCTGAGCGACCAACTGTTGCTTGCGTCATTCTGAGCGATAGCGAAGAATCTCGCTTGCGATGGGGGGGAGAGATTCTTCGGGCACTGCGTGCCCTCAGAATGACGGGGGACGGATGACCGGGGACCGGCGCGTGGCTATTTGGAGGTCGGGGCGACCGGCCGGTCGCCCCAACGGTCGTTGCGCTCCAGATTCTTCGGGGCTGACGCCCATCAGAATGACAGGAGAGGCTGCGCTCCCTACTCGTTGAAACGGGTTTCCCCACCCAGCCGGTGGTTTCCAACCAGCGGCGGCATACGTGACCGCTACCGGAACTAGGTTGCTGAACAAGAACCGCACAAGGAGAGTACGACTTGATTGAATTCATTCCGTCCGCCCTCGTTTTTTTGGTTGAAGTCTATCTTCTCATCCTTTGGTTTCGATCTCGTCGCAATCGGGATGGAAAAGATGCGCGCATCTGTCTATATGGTTTCCTGGCCGGCCAAATTTACATTCTTTGGGAAACCATCCTGGTCGGCAGGGTGGGACAGGCGCCCCCCGGCTCGGTCGAAAAAAGGATGTTCGTCGCCAGATTTCTGTTAGGCGGGTTCCTGGGTGGGATTTTTACGTTTATGGGGTTATTGTATGTGTTTGGGATATTCCGTAGATCGAAATCTGAATAGCACAAGCCCTCGGGGAGCCTTCGGGAGGGGGTGTGCAGGTGGGGGTTGAATATCGCCTCTCATCTTCCTCTTGTCGCACAAACACTTCGTGGTAAGATGTAATGTCTGGTAAAAGAAAGGGTTTTTTTCTATGGATGCTCCTACTTTTTCCATCATTGCACCGGTTTACAACGAAGCAGAGACGCTGCCCGCGCTCTACCCGCGGGTGAAGGAAGTGATGGATTCCACCGGCGAAGAGTGGGAACTGATCCTGGTGGATGACGGCTCCACGGATGGGTCCGCGGACATGATTCGCGAGCTGGCGCGGCAGGACCCGCGCGTTCGCCCGGTCATCTTCGCCCGCAACTTCGGGCACCAGATCGCGGTGACCGCGGGGCTGGATTACAGCCGCGGCCAGGCCGTGGTGATCATCGACGCGGATTTGCAAGACCCGCCTGAAGTGATCCTGGAGATGATCGAGAAGTGGCGCCAGGGGTACGAGGTGGTCTACGGCGTGCGCACCGACCGGGAAGGCGAATCCTGGTTCAAGTTGTGGACCGCCGCGCTGTTCTACCGCCTGATCTACCGCATCACGGACGTGGACATCCCCCTCGATACCGGCGATTTCCGTTTGATGGACCGCAAGGTGGTGGATGTGCTCAACCAGATGCGCGAGCGCCATCGTTTTCTGCGCGGCATGTCCGCCTGGGTAGGTTTCCGGCAAACCGGGGTGCATTACCGCCGGGCGTCGCGTTACGCGGGCGAGACCAAATACCCGCTCAGAAAAATGCTCAAATTTGCCAGCGATGCCATCACGGGCTTTTCGTATCTGCCCTTGCAACTGGCGACCTATCTTGGCTTTTTGTCCGCCGGGCTCAGCATTCTGGCGATTCCGGTGGTGGTGTATCTGCGGGCCTCAGGCTCGCAGGCCTTTTTCGGGCAGGCCACGACCCTGATAGCAGTGCTGTTTTTGGGCGGCGTGCAATTGATTTCGCTCGGTATCCTGGGCGAATACATCGGCAGGTTGTATGACCAGACCAAAGGCCGGCCGCTGTATATCCTGCGGGAGGCCCCGCAGGAGGCAGAAAGCCGGAGGTCGCAGGTGGGCAGTGACGGATAGGCAGGTAGACAGGTAGGCAGGTAGGCAGTCGTACCGAAAGGCCTGCCACATCAACACACATACGACGAAGGTGACAGACAACATGATCGATCTTACCGTCCTCGAAGACCGGCTGGCGCGCGCGGTGGAACGTGCCCGGCAACAAAACATCATCATCCCGACCTACGCGCAGATGAAAAACCCCGATCTGATCCCGCAGGCGATCAAAGAATCGCTGGCCTCTGTCGGGTTGTGGGATGTGAATCCACGCAATCTGTTCCGCATCACCTGGAAGAACGAACCTGTTGCAGAGGGGGGCGGGTTCGGCCCGGTCAACTACATCGAGTTCCCGTCGAGCCTGACCGGGGTGCCGGCGCGCATCATCGCGCTGGTGGGTAAATGGTTCCCGACCGGGGCGCACAAGGTGGGGGCCGCGTTCGGCTGCCTGGTGCCCCGCCTGGTCACCGGCCAGTTCGACCCGACCAGGCAAAAGGCGGTCTGGCCCTCCACGGGCAATTATTGCCGCGGGGGCGCGTATGACTCCGCGTTGCTGGCCTGCCAGTCCATCGCCATCCTGCCGGAGGGGATGAGCCGGGAGCGATTCGAGTGGCTGGAAAAAATTGCGGGCGAGGTCATCCGCACGCCGGGCAGCGAGTCGAACGTCAAGGAAATTTTCGATAAATGCTGGGAGCTGCGCCAGTCGGGTGAGGATTTGATGATCTTCAATCAGTTCGAAGAATTCGGCAATTACCTGTGGCACTACGAAGTGACCGGCCACGCGATGGAAGAGGTGCTGCAACGCGAGTTAGGCCCCAACGGTGTGTACCGCGGCGTGGCGCTGAACACCGGTTCTGCCGGTACGATTGCGTGCGGCGATTACTTGAAACAGGTCTTCCCCGGCAGCCTGATCGCGGCCAGCGAGGCCCTGCAGTGCCCGACCATGCTGGAAAACGGCTTTGGCGCGCACCGCATCGAGGGTATCGGCGACAAACACATCCCCTTCATCCACAACGTCAAGAACACCGACGTGGTCACGGCCATTGACGATAACGCGGTGGTCAACCTGGCCCGGCTGTTCAACGAGGCAGCGGGACGCGCCTTCCTGGTGGCGCGCGGCGTGCCGGAGACCCTGGTAGCGCAGCTCGATCTGCTGGGCTTTTCCGGCATCGGCAATCTGCTCGCGGCCATCAAGCTGGCGAAATACTACGAGATGGGCGAAAACGAGGTGGTGTTGACCGTGTTGACCGACTCGATGGAACTGTACCGCAGTCGCCTGGACGAGATGCACCAGGCCTACGGGGAGTACACCGAGCTGGACGCGGCCGCGCACTTCGCCCGTTACCTGCAAGGCGAATCCACCGATCACATGCTGGAACTGCGCTACACCGACCGCCGCCGCATCCACAACCTGAAATACTTCACCTGGGTCGAGCAGCAAGGCCGCACCTCCGACGAGTTGATCGCGCAGTGGTACCGCCCGGATTACTGGACCTCGGTGCAAAAGCAAGCCAGCGAGATCGACGCGTTGATCGAAGCCTTCAACGCGCGGGTGGGTTTACTATAACCGGCGCTTCGGATGACCGCCCCTTTGGACCGGGTGCGATGCACCCTGGCCGTGCTGCCACCGTTATCCACAATTCAGGTCACTACCAACACATCGACTGGGATCACATTTCGCAAATGAGTATGTGGACGATTGACGATTTGAACGAACATAGCCTGCGCGCGCGGGCGGCTTTGACCGTCTACCAGCGCGGCTACGTGTACTATTTGCAAAAGCGGGTGACGCTCATCGAACTTGGCGAGGGGTTCGCGCATCTGCACGTTCAGGGTAGCCAGCAGTATTGCGTGGATATCTGGCAGGACTTCAGGGGGATTGGCTTCAACTGCACCTGCCCGTATGCGCGGGATGGGAGGTTTTGCAAGCACAATGTGGCCGCGGGGTTGTACCTGTACAATTATTTGCGCGAACACGGCCCGGACATGTGGAAGGCAACTCTGAATCGCGCCTTGCAAACCGCGCAACGCACGCCCGCCGCCCGCCAATCGAGAACGCCCTACCTGCTCTTTTTCAGTTTGCAGAAGTCGTACGAAATCTGGGCCATTCAGCCTGTCACCCTGCCTACCCGCGCGCTGCCCGAGATGTTGGAACAGAAAGTCGGGCCAGCCGCGTTTGCCGGGATCGAGGAAATCCTGGAGCACAACCCCTGGATGACCAGCAAGGTCAAATATCCGCGCTCCAAGCTGAATCCCGCGGCCTGTGTAAATTGCAGCCCCGAGGTGGTCGCGATGGCGAATTTGATTTTGCAGTCGCAGGGGTACACCACCCCCAGCTACTACTATTACTATGCCGCTACTTCATCGGTGCAGGATTTCTTTCCGTTGTTAGCCAGCACAGGCGCGCCGCTGTTTTACGGTGATAATGACCAGCCATTGCAAAAGTCTTTGCAAATTTTGCCGGGCGAAGCCTTGCTGGAGATCGAAATGTCCCGCAAGAACGGCAGCGGCATGGTCTTGCAAGCCAGGCTGAGAGTGGGGGAGAAATCCATCCCGCTGGAACGCGACAAAGCCACAGTGATTACGAAAAATCCGGTCTGGATCATGGCAGACAGCTACCTCATCAGGCTGGCAGACCGATTCGCCTCCGATCTGGTGAATGTCTTCTTCGATACGCCGCAAGTGGAAATCCCCGCGGAGAGCGAAACGGAATTCCTCGAGAATTATTTTCTCCCGCTTGCCGCTCATCTCGACATGCAAGGGGAGGACATTGCCTGGGAAGAACTCCACGCCGAGCCGGTCAAACGCCTCTACCTGGAAGAGGAGGGCAAAACCCTGCTGGTCAAATTGCGTTTCGGCTATGCGGAGTACGAAGTGCCTTACCAGAAACACCCGCCCGAGATCAGCATCCAGCGCAAAGCGGACGATTCCTGGACCCTGGTGCGTGTTCACCGCGACCGGCAAGCCGAGGAGCAGATTTACCGCTCGATCTCCTCGGCCCGCTACGGCCTCAAGTACGGCGCGCACATCTACGGCCCGGAGGTCTTCGTGCTGCGGGCGCGGGTCGATCCCATCGACTTCTTGCTGCGCAAAGTGCCCAAATTGATCGAAGACGGCTTCGAGATTTACGGTGAGGAAGAACTCAAGAGCGCGCGCGTCAACCGTAACCGCCCCACGCTGTCGCTCAACGTGAGCAGCGGCATCGACTGGTTCGATGTCAAAGCCGTGGTCAAATTCGGCGAGGTGGACGTTTCGCTCCAGGAGATCCGCCGCGCGCTGCGCAAGAAAAACCGCTTCGTGAAGCTGGCCGACGGCACCATCGGCGAAATCCCCGAAGCCTGGGTGGAAAAGTACCGCCACCTGTTCGGGTTGGGGGAACAGACCGAAGAGGGCGTGCGCTTCAGTGAGCATCACCTGACCCTGATCGATCAACTGTTAGGGGAGGCCGACCGGTTCGCGGCGGATTCCGAATACCGCAAACGGCTGCAAAAGCTGAAGGAGTTCTCCGGCATCCGCGAGCGTCCCCTGCCGCAGGGCTTCACCGGTACGCTGCGCCCCTACCAAAAGGCGGGCTACGACTGGCTGCACTTCCTGCACGAATATCGCTTTGGCGGCTGCCTGGCCGACGACATGGGGCTGGGCAAAACGGTGCAGGTGCTGGTGTTCTTACAATCGCTGCGCGAAAACAACCACGCCAAAACCGCAGATTTGATCGTGGTGCCGCGCTCGCTGCTGGTCAACTGGGAGCGAGAGGCCGCCCGCTTCACCCCCGATCTCAAAGTCTACCGGCACTTCGGCCCGGCGCGCAAAAAAGATACCGCCGTGTTCGACCAATACGACCTGATCCTGACCACCTACGGCACCATGCGCCGCGACATCCAGATGCTGCGCGACTACCGCTTCCAC
>Ga0256830_1002276_pt1 | contig 12799 bp, 14 predicted proteins | sample 128326metaG_FD_190537 | JGI IMG/M metagenome (GOLD analysis project Ga0256830, IMG submission 190537) | Hydrothermal vent microbial communities from Lau Basin, Pacific Ocean - 128-326 | ecosystem: Environmental > Aquatic > Marine > Hydrothermal vents | place: Pacific Ocean: Lau Basin | collected...
GTGGGTTTCGCCGCCGCCATCGCCACCGCCATCCAGCTCGTGCGCCAGGGAACGAACGAGCGTATCATCGCCGAGATGAACGCCGCCGCGGGCGGGGTCGCCGGCCCCAAGGTGGTCGCCTCGTGAGTCCGCGCAGGCGGAGTGTGGTCACCGGAGTGGGCGCCCGGCTGCCCGAGCGGGTGGTGACCAACGACGAGCTCTCGGAACGGGTCGACACCTCGGACTCCTGGATCCGCGAGCGGACCGGCATCCGCCAGCGGCACATCGCCGCCGAAGGGGAGCTCACCTCCGATCTGGCGGTAGCCGCGGCCCGCCAGGCGCTGGAGCGGGCCGGCCGCCGCCCCGGCGAGATCGATCTCGTGCTGGTGGCGACCTCCACCCCCGACAACACCTTTCCCGCCACCGCCACCGCGGTGCAGCGCAAGCTGGGCACGGGGCCGGCCATGGCCCTCGATCTGCAGGCGGTGTGCGCCGGCTACGTCTACGCCCTCACCACCGCCGAGGCGCTCCTGCGCTGCGGCCGGGCGCGGCGGGCGCTGGTGATCGGCGCCGAGACCTTCTCCCGCATCCTCGACTGGGAGGACCGCGCCACCTGCGTGCTGTTCGGCGACGGCGCCGGCGCGCTCGTGATCGAGGCCGAGGAGGGCACCGGCACCGTCCTCGATCGCGGCATCCTCGCCGCCGCCCTGTCCGCCGACGGCCGCCATTACGGGCATCTCTACGTGGACGGCGGCCCCTCCTCCACCGGTACCGTGGGCCATCTGCGGATGAACGGCCGGGAGGTGTTCCGCCACGCGGTGGCGGCGCTGGTGGCGAGCGCGCGCGAGACCTGCGGGGAGCTCGGCATCGCGCCGGGCGAGGTGGACTGGTTCGTGCCCCATCAGGCCAACCGGCGCATCATCGAGGCGGTGGCGAAGCGGCTCGAGATCCCCGAGGAGCGGGTGGTGATGACCGTCGACCGGCACGCCAACACCTCCGCCGCCTCCATTCCCCTCGCCCTCGAATGCGCCTGGAGCGAGGGCCGGCTGCGGCGGGGCGATCTCGTGCTCGCCTCGGCGATCGGCGGCGGCTTCGCCTGGGGGTCGGTGCTGCTGCGCTGGTAGGTTTTCCTCGACGGTCTCGTCTATTGACGCCCAAGCCGGTGATCCCTAGGCTTTTCCACCCGAACGAGAAGGGAAGGGAGGAGCGGTCCGATGGCGGGCAAAACGGTGACGCGGGCCCAGCTCGCGGAGGCCGTCTACCAGCAGGTGGGACTGTCGCGCAGCGAGTCGGCGGAGCTGGTCGACGCGATTCTGGAGGAGATCTCCGAGTCGCTGGTTCGGGAGGGCACCGTGAAGATCTCGTCCTTCGGCACCTTCCTGGTGCGCCACAAGGGCCGGCGCATCGGACGCAATCCCAAGACCGGCGAGGAGGTGCCGATCCTCCCCCGCCGGGTGCTGGTGTTCCGCCCCTCCCAGGCGCTCAGGGCGCGGCTCAACCGCGGACGCGGCTGAGCGAGGCGGCGCGCGAGATGACCGAGCGCCCGGCCAAGGCCTCCACCGCCTTCCGGACCATCAGCGAGGTCGCCGAGGAGCTCGGGGTGGCGCCGCACGTGCTGCGCTTCTGGGAGAGCAAGTTCAGCCAGGTGCGGCCCCTCAAGCGGGGCGGCGGGCGGCGCTACTACCGGCCCGAGGACGTCGAGCTCCTGCGCCAGATCCGCATCCTGCTCTACGATCAGGGCTACACCATCAAGGGAGCGCAGAAGCTGCTGCGCCAGCGCCGCGGTCGCGCCCTCGAGACCGGCCCCGAGGAGGCCGGTGCGGCGCCCCCGGGCGAGAGCGGGGCGGTCGCCGGCGATCCCTCACGCTTCGCGCGCGTCGCCCGCGATCTGCGACGGCTGGCGGCCGATCTGCGGCGCGAACTGGAGCGCTGATCCCCGTTTCCGGCGTTGCCCGCTTCCGCGCGAGCTCCTATATTGCGGCTCGCCTCACGGAGCGTAGCGCAGCCTGGTAGCGCATCAGTCTGGGGGACTGGGGGTCGCCGGTTCGAATCCGGCCGCTCCGACCAACCGACGGAACCGCCCGACACCCGCACCGCCCTCGGAGGCGGGTGTCCCGCGACGCCTCCTCAGTGGATCAGCAGGCCGCCGTTGGCGTCGAGCTCGGCGCCGGTGACGTAGGCGGCGAGCTCGCTCGCGAGAAAGAGACAGCAGCCGGCCACCTCCCGCGCCCTGCCCGCGCGCCCGAGGGGAATGCCCTCGAGGATCCGCCCCAGCATCTCCGGCGTGAGCTTGCCGGCGGTGATGTCGGTGTCGATGAAGCCCGGGCAGACGGCGTTGACCCGGATGCCGTCCGGCGCGAGTTCGCGCGCCATCGCCTTGGTGAGGCCGAGGATGCCGGCCTTGGCGGCGGCGTAGTGGGGGCCGCCGAAGACGCCGCCGCCGCGCTGGGCCGAGACCGAGGAGATGTTGACGATGGCACCGGCGCGCCGGCGGCGCATGCCCGGCACCACCGCCTGGCTCATGTGGAGCGTGCCGCGCAGGTTGACGTCGAGGACCGCATCATAGTCCGCGCGGCGGATCTCGCACAGCCGCAGCGGCTGGGTGATGCCGGCGTTGTTCACCAGCACGTCGATCCGGCCCCAGCGCGCCTCGAGCCCGCCCACGGTACGCCGGCAGGCCTCGGCATCGCGCACGTCGCAGACGAGCCCCAGATGGCCGGAGCCGAGGCCCGCCGCCGCCGCTTCCACCGCCCCGCGATCGAGGTCGAGGAGCGCCAGGGTGGCGCCGTGCTCGGCGAAGAGGCGCGCGGTGGCGAGCCCGATGCCGCGCGCCGAGGCGGCGCCGGTGACGATCGCGAACTTGCCGTCGAGAAGCCCCGCCACCTGTACCATCCCCCCTTCATGCCTCCAGCCAGGCGCGGATCCGTCCCGCCACCGCCTCGGCGGTGAGCCCGTAGCGCGCGTGCAGGGTAGGAAGCGCCCCCGCCGCGAGAAAGGCGTCGGGGAGGGCGATGTGGCGGAAGCGGACGGCGATCCCCTCGCCCAGCAGCAGGCTCGCCACCGCCTCGCCGAGCCCGCCGATGCGGCCGTGGTTCTCCGCCACCACCACCAGCCGATGGCGGCGGGTTTGCTCGAGGATGGCCTCGACATCGAGCGGCTTGATTGTGGCGAGGTGCAGCACCGTCGCCTCGATGCCCTCCCCGGCGAGCCGCGCGGCGGCATCGAGCGCCCGCATGGTCATGAAGCCGGAGGCGATCACCAGCACGTCCTCGCCCTCGCGCAGCAGCCGTGCGCGGCCGATCGCGAAGCGGTGCGTGCGCGCGTCGAACACGACCGGCACCCGACCGCGCAGGAGCCGCATGTAGACCGGCCCCGGATGATCGGCGATCGCCGGTATCGCCTGTTCGATCTCGACGGCATCGCAGGGATCGAGGATCACGAGGCCGGGCACCGCGCGCAGGATGGCGAGATCGTCGGTCGCCTGGTGGCTCGGGCCGTAGCCGGTGGTGAGGCCGGGAAGGGCGCAGACGAGCTTGACCGGCAGCCGCTCCTCGGCGATCGCCAGACAGACGAAATCGTAGGCGCGCCGCGAGGCGAACACCGCATATGTGGTGGCGAACGGCAGGAAGCCCTCGCGGGCGAAGCCGGCGGCGGCGCCCACGAGTGCCTGTTCGGCCATCCCCATCTGGAAGAAGCGCTCGGGAAAGACGGCGGCGAAGACGTGCAGATCCGTGTATTTCGCGAGATCCGCGGTGAGGCCCACGATCTCCTCGCGCTGCCGGGCGAGTTCGACCAGCGCGTGGCCGAAGGGCGCCTCGCGGGTCTCGCGTCCCTCGGCATCGAGGGAGGCGATCATCGCCGCCGTGGTGCGGCGGCCGCCGGCCCTTCCCCGCCCGCTCATGCCGGCTCCGCCTCGTCGAGGGCGGCGAGGGCGCGCGCCCATTCCCCGGGTTCGACGCGCACGAAATGCGCCCGTTCGCGCCGCTCGAGAAAAGGCACGCCGCGGCACAGGCGGGTGTCGCAGACGATCGCCCGCGGCCGCGGTTCATCGAGTGTGCGGGCAAGGTCGAAGGCCGCCACCAGCGCCGCGATGTCGTTGCCGTCCACCCGCTGGACGTGCCAGCCGAAGGCCCGCCACTTCTCTTCCACGGGCTCGGCGGAGAGCACCTCGCGGGAGGGGCCGTCGGCCTGCTGGTCGTTGAAATCGACGAGACAGACGAGATTGGCGAGCCGGTGGTGGGCGGCGACCATCGCCGCCTCCCAGGTCGATCCCTCGCCGAGCTCGCCGTCCGACATGAGGTTGTAGACCAGGGCGGGATTGCCGCGGTGGCGGAGGGCGAGGGCGACGCCGACCGCGATCGGCAGCCCGTGGCCCAGCGAGCCGCCGGTGATCTCCATCCCCGGCGTGCAGGAGGCCATGCCCGACATCGGCAGCCGGCTGTCGTCGCAGCCGTAGGTCTCGAGCTCCTCCTCGGGCAGGACGCCCGCCTCGATCAGCGCCGCGTAGAGGGCGATGGCGTAATGGCCGACCGACAGCAGGAAGCGGTCGCGGCCGTCCCATTCCGGATCCTCGGGGTGATAGCGGAGCGCGTGGAACCAGGCAACGGCGAGCACGTCCGCCACCCCGAGCGCCTGGCCGATGTAGCCCTGCCCCTGGACCGCCGCCATCCGCAGCGCGTGGCGGCGGATCCGCCAGGCCCGCCGCGCGAGGCTGACGTTGGCGCGTGCCCGGCTCCCTCCGGTCTCCATCCCCCTTCGGCGCCTCCCCGGGCGTGGATGCCCGCCCTCCCGCCGCTAGGGGAAACCGGCGCGGCCGTCAACCGCCGCCGGCACGGGAACCGGCACCGCGTCCCCCGGTCGGCCGGCGGCCGCGACGGCGGCGGTCAGGCGGGGGGAGCGGGGAACAGGGTGCGCCCGTCGGCGTCGAACAGATAGGCGCGGTCGGGGGCGAAATGGAGGCTGCAGGGGGTCCCCGCCCGCAGCTCCCGCTCGCCGGCGGTGATCGCCACCACCCGCTCGCCCCCCTCGAGCCGCACATGGACCTGGCTCTCGGCGCCCAGCCGCTCGACCACGAAGACCTCGCCGCGCAGCACGGGATCCTCCTCCGCCGCCGGCACCCGCAGCTCGAGATGCTCGGGACGGATGCCGAGGGTGCGCGGTCGGGCCGCGTCCGCGGCCACCGGCAGCGCCAGCGAGGAGCCGCCGGGCAGGCGCAGGCGGAGTCCGTCGCCGTCGGTGGCCGCTTCCACCTCGAGGAAGTTCATCTTGGGCGAGCCGATGAAACCGGCGACGAAGCGGTTGGCGGGGCGGCGGTAGAGTTCGAGAGGCGGGCCGATCTGCTGCACCCGGCCGTCCCGCAGGACGACGATGCGGTCGGCCATGGTCATCGCCTCCTCCTGGTCGTGGGTGACGTAGACCATGGTCGCCCCGAGCTCGCGATGGAGGCGATGGATCTCCACCCGCATCTGCACCCGTAGCTCGGCGTCGAGGTTGGACAGCGGCTCGTCGAACAGGAACACCCGTGGTTCCTTGACGATGGCCCGACCGATCGCCACCCGCTGCCGCTGACCGCCCGAGAGCTGACGCGGCCGCCGCGAGAGGAGATCCTCGATCTGCAGGATGCGGGCCGCCCGCCGCACACGCTCCTCGATCTCGGTCTTCGGCCGGCCGGCCATCCTGAGGCCCAGCGCCATGTTGTCGTAGACCGACAGATGCGGGTAGAGGGCGTAGGACTGGAACACCATGGCCACGCCGCGGTCGGCGGGTTCGATGTCGTTGACCACCTCGCCGCCGATCCGCACCTCACCGGCCGAGAGCTCCTCGAGGCCGGCGATCAGCCGCAGCAGAGTCGATTTGCCGCAGCCCGAGGGTCCGACGAAGACCACGAACTCCCGGTCACGGATGGTCAGCGTGACGTCTTCGAGCACCGGCGTGCGGTCGAACCGCTTGCCGACTCCCTGGAGCACAACCTCCGCCATCTCCGCCCCCGGCGCCTTCCCCGGCATCTGGACATTTGTATCGCCGACAGGTATTTCGTTCACGACGCCCGCTGTCAAGAAGCAGTGACGGCCGCCCCGCGGCCAGGTGCGGCGGAACGGGAGGCAGTTCTCGGTGCAGGCGGTCCTGCTGGAAGCCCCGCGCGACGTGCGCCTCGCCAAGGTCGAGGACCCGGTCCCGGCCGAGGACGAGCTGCTGCTCGAGGTGGCGGCCGTGGGCATCTGCGGTAGCGATCTTCACTACTATCTCGAGGGCGCCATCGGCGGCCAGACGACGTGTCCGGGCTTCATTCCGGGCCACGAATTCGCCTGCCGGGTGATCGATCCACGCGGCGCCGAGCTCGGTTTCCCGCCCGGCACCCTGGTGGCGGTGGATCCCGCCCGCGCCTGCGGGACCTGCGAATGGTGCCACGCCGGCCATCCCAATCTCTGTCCCACGGTGGTCTTCAAGGGCGTGCCCCCCCATGCCGGCGCCATGGCCGAGCGCATCGCCGCTCCCGTGGAATGCCTGTTCCGCCTGCCCGAGGGCTTCGATGCCGTCGACGGGCTGATGCTGGAACCGCTCGGGGTCGCCGTCCACGCGGTGGCGCTGGCGCGCCCCCGGCTGGTCGAGAGCTGCGCCGTGCTCGGCCTCGGCCCCATCGGCCTGCTGCTGCTGCAGGTGGCAAAATGCACCGGCGCCGCCCCGCTGCTGGGCGTCGATCCGGTCGCCGAACGCCGGGAGGCGGCGCGCGAGCTGGGTGCCGATGCGGTCTTCTCCGAGGTGGGCGGGCTGCTCGAGGCGACCGGCGGCCGCGGTACCGATCTCGTGCTCGAGGCCACCGATTCCCCGGAAGGTTTCGAGCTCGCCGCCGTGGCCGCGCGTATCGGCGGCCGCATCGTGCTGGTGGGCATCCCCGAGGGCAACCGCTACGGGCTCGACGCCTCCCTCGCCCGGCGGAAGGGGCTCACCGTGCGGCTGTCGCGGCGCATGGGCCACGTCTACCCCCGGGCCATCGAGCTGCTGCGTCGCCGCCTCGTCGACGTGCGCCGCATCGTCACCCACCGCTTTCCCCTGGCACGGGCCCCCGAGGCCTTCGCCATGCAGGCCGCCCGCCGCGGCGGCATTCTCAAGGCCGTGCTGTTCCCGAACGGGACGGATTCCCCCAACGGCAGCATCACCAACAAGGGAGGTTTGCCATGAACCGACGGAGACTTCTGGCGACGGGCACCGCACTGGCGCTCGTCATGGCCGCCACCGGCCAGGCCTCGGCCTGGACCCTCGAGGAGGCCGCCGCACCCTACAAGGGCACCACCATCAAGGCCCTGTTCCTCGACCGGCCGGGCTACCGGGCGGCGATCGAGATCCTGCCGGAGTTCGAGGAGAAGACCGGCATCGACGTCACCTGGGAGATCCTGCCCTACGAGAACAGCCGCGAACGGCAGGTGCTCGACTTCACCGGCGGCACGCAGGAGTTCGACGTCATCCTGATCGACGTGGTGTGGATCGGCGAGTTCGCCGATTCGGGCTGGGTCGTGCCGATGGAGGAGTTCTACAACGATCCCAAGCTCGCCGATCCCGAGCTCAATCTCGACGGCTTCTTCCCGATCCTCCTCGAGAGCTTCGGCACCTGGGACGGCAAGATCTACGGCCTCCCGTTCGACAACTATTCGGGCCTCCTGTTCTACAACCGGTGCCAGCTCGAGGAGGCCGGCTTCGACGGCCCGCCCGAGACCTGGCAGCAGCTCCTCGAGGAGTACGGGCCCAAGCTCACCAAGCCCGAGGAGAACCGCTACGCCTTCGCGCTGCAGTCGCGCCGCGGCGAGACCCAGTCGGCGGACAGCTTCATGCGCATGTTGTGGCCCTTCGGCGGTTCGCTGCTGGACGAGAACTTCCGCTCCAACCTGCTCTCCCCGGAGAGCCAGGCGGGCCTCAAGTTCCGCCAGGATCTCATGAAGTACATGCCGCCCGGGATCGTCGACTACGACCATTCGGAGGCGGTCAACGCCCTCGCCCAGGGCCGGGTGGCGATGATCACCGAATGGTCCGCCTTCTACGGCACCCTCACCGATCCCGCGCAGTCGAAGATCGTCGACTGCCTGGGCGTCGCGCCCGAGCCCAAGGGGCCGGCCGGCCTCAAGCCGGCGCTGGGCGGCTTCTCCCTCGGCGTCAGCGCCTTCTCCGATCCGGCCAAGCAGGCGGCGGCCTGGCTGTTCATCCAGTGGGTGACCAGCGAGGCGAAGGCCAAGGACTACATCCTGGCCGGCGGCGTGTCGGGGCGGATGAAGCCCTACGAGGATCCGGCGATCAGGAGCAAGTACCTCTACGTCGAGCCGATGGTCCTCTCCTGGCAGGGCGGCGTGCCGGACTTCCGCCCGCGCTTCCCCGAGTGGCCGGCGATTTCCGAGATCATCGCCGAATGGGGCACCAAGATGATGCTCGGCGAGGTCACCACCGAGGAGGGCGCCAGGGAGATCGGCACCCGCATGGAGGCGATCCTCGAGCAGGCCGGCTATTACAGCGGCAAGAAGAAGCTGCTCAAATAGACGTCGGAAGGAGCAGGAACGGGACGGCGGGTCCGGCACGCCCGGGCCCGCCCACCGTCGGGAGGTGGGCATGAGCGAGAGCCTGAAATCCCTGGCCGACCGCGCCCTCGCCGAGGTGGGGGAGGTGTTCGCACGCATGCCGGAGGATGCCGCCGATCCGCTGATCGACGCCATCCTGGGGGCGAAGCGGATCGCCCTCTACGGGGTGGGGCGCGAGGGGCTGCAGATGAAGGGCTTCGCCATGCGCCTCTTCCATCTCGGCCTCGACGCCCATGTGGTGGGGGACATGACCACCCCGCCCCTGGGCGCGGGCGATCTCCTGATCGTCAGTGCCGGCCCCGGCGCCTTCTCGACCGTGCTCGCCCTCGAGGGCGTCGCCCGCGGGGCGGGGGCCCGGGTGGCGGTGGTCACCGCCCAGCCCGGCGGCGAGGCGGCACGGGCGGCCGATGTCGTCACCCACATCCCCGCCCAGACCATGGCCGACGATCGGACGGGACACTCGGTATTGCCCATGGGCAGCCTCTACGAGACGGCGCAAATGGTCTTCTTCGAGCTCGTGATCCTGCGGCTCCGCGATCGCCTCGGCGAGACCGCCGAGAGCATGCGCGCCCGCCACACCAACCTCGAATAGCCGCGATGGCGCGCAGGCGGAGCGAACGCTGGGCGCCGCTGGCCTTCATCGCGCCGGCGGTGGTGACCTTGCTGGCGGTGGGGCTCTATCCCCTGATCCTCGCCGTGATCACCTCCTTCCGCCAGTATCTGGTGACCAAGCCGCGCGCGCCCCGCGACTTCGTGGGCTTCGACAACTACGCCACGGTGCTCACCGATCCCACCTTCTGGGAGAGCCTCGGGCGCACCTTCCGGTTCCTCCTGATCGTGCTGCCGATCGAGCTCGCCCTCGGCCTCGGCATCGCGCTCCTCCTCCACAAGCCGGGGCTCGGGCTGCTGCGCACCCTGACCCGGGTGAGCCTGGTGATCCCGCTCGCCACCACCTTCGCCGTCGTGGGATTGATCGGACGGCTGATCTTCAACCGCGAGTTCGGGGTGATCAACTGGTTCCTCTCCCTCGCCGGACTGCCGCCCGTCGAATGGCTGGGCCAGCCCGGCACCGCCTTCGCCAGCGTCGCGGTGATGGACATCTGGCAGTGGACCCCCTTCGTGGCGCTGGTGCTGCTGGCCGGCCTCACCATGGTGCCGCCGGAGATCGAGGAGGCGGCGCGGCTCGAGACCAAGAGCCCCTGGAAGATCCTGCGCCACATCCAGCTCCCCTACCTGCTGCCGGGCATCACCGCGGTGCTGATCCTGCGGACCGCCGACATCCTCAAGCTGTTCGATCTCATCTTCGTGATGACCCGCGGCGGCCCCGGCTCGGCCACCGAGCTCATCTCCGTCTACATCCAGCGGATCGGTTTCCGGGTGTTCGATCAGGGCATCGCCTCGGCCCAGGCGATCCTGCTGCTGATCCTGACCATCATCCTCTCCCGCCTCTACATCCGCCTCGTCTACCGGGAGGTGGAGGCATGAACCGCAGACTGCCCGGGCGGATCGTCCACGCGGCGCTGCTGCTCTTCGTGCTGGCGGTGGCGGTCTTCCCCTTCTACTGGATGGTGCTGACCTCCATCAAGACGACCGCCGAGACCTTCGCCTATCCGCCGAGCTTCATCCCCGCCGAGGCCACCCTCCAGCACTACCGGGTGGCGCTGGCCGAAAAGGGGGTGGGGCCGAGCCTCGCGAATTCCCTGATCGTGGCGCTGGCCACCACGTTCTTCGCCATCCTGCTCGGCGCCCCCGCCGCCTACGGCATCGCCCGCTACGAGTTCCGCGGCAAGCGCGATCTCTGGTTCTGGTTCATCTCCAACCGCATGATCTCGCCCATCTGCGTGGCGCTGCCCTTCTTCCTGATCGCCCGCTCGCTCCGGATGCTGGATACCTACACCGTTCTCGTCCTGCTCTATCTCACCTTCACCCTCCCCATCGTGGTCTGGATCTGCGCCGACCAGTTCCGCTCGATCCCGAAGGAGCTCGACGAGGCGGCCCGGCTCGACGGGCTCTCGCGCTTTCAGATCTTCACCCGCATAGCCCTGCCGCTGGCCCTTCCCGGGATCGCGGTCTCGGCCATCTTCTCCTTCATCTTCTCCTGGAACGAGCTCCTCTACGCCCTCATCATGACCCGCTCGAAGACGCGCACCGCCCCGGTGGCGGCGACCTCCTTCATGAGCGGCTACGAACTCCCCTGGGGCGAGATCATGGCCACCGGCACCCTCATCGTGCTGCCGGTCATCCTCTTCGCCCTTCTGGTCTCCCGCCATCTCGTGCGCGGCCTCACCATGGGCGCGGTGAAATAGGGAGGAATGCGGTGCCGGTCTTCGTCGAACGCTTCCAGCTCACCGGCAGGCGGGCGCTCGTGACCGGCGCCTCCAAGGGCATCGGCCTCGAGATCTGCCGGGTGCTGGCCGATGCAGGCGCCGACATCGCGGCGGTCGCCCGCGATCCGGAAGGGCTCGCCGCCTGCCGCCGCGAGGTGGAGGGGCTCGGCCGGCGCTGCGTCACCATCACCGCCGATCTCGCCACCGTCGACGGGCCGCGCGCGGCGGCGCGGGAGGCCGAGGCGGCCCTGGGCGGCATCGACATCCTGGTCAACAACGCCGGCATCGCCCTCGTCGATCCCATCACCGAGGCTTCGGTGGAGGACTGGGACCGGACGATGGCGGTCAATCTCCGCGCCCCCTTCCTCCTCGCCCAGGCGCTGGTACCCGGCATGATCGAACGCGGCCGGGGGAAGATCGTCAACATCTCCTCCCAGACCGGCGTCATCGCCATGGAGGAGCACGCCGCATACGCCGCCTCCAAGGGCGGGCTCAATGCGCTCACCAAGGTGATGGCGGCGGAATGGGGCCGCCACAACATCCAGGCCAACGCCGTCTGCCCGACGGTGATCCTGACCCCGATGGGGCGCAAGATCTGGAGCCCGCCCGAGAAATCGGGGCCGGTGCTGGCCCGCACCCCCCTCGGCCGCTTCGGCGAGCCCGTCGAGGTGGCCGATCTCGTCCTCTACCTCTCCTCCCCCGCCTCCGACCTCATGACCGGCCAGACGATCCTCCTGGAGGGGGGATATACGGTGCTTTGAGGGGGGTGTTGGTTAATCGGCCTTCGCCTAGCTTTAGAACGCCTGTTACACCTCCGGCTGCGGGCTGGATTGCGGCGCGGCCACGACAGGACGTGGCAACCCTTCGAGTGGTCTGGATCATAGCCTTGCAAGTACCGACATTCCGAACCATCCTTCTTTGCACGCCCAAGAAGCAAGGTGCAGGAGCCCGATGATGGGAAACATCTCCGAGGATCCCAAGCGGCACTCTCGTCGCTTGCGGTTCAAACGCCCTCCGCTTGTCGAAGCCATCTGGGAACTCCGCTTCGAACCACAGACGATGCCCGCCACCGATGTTCTCTTGGGTCTCTTGTTTGGGTGGCAGGACAAGAAAACACCGACAGTGGTGGAATTGCCCGCAGCTCAAATACCCAGTCAAATCGCCGCAAACATGCCAGATCTTGCATACTCGCCCAGGAAGCGTCTCGAATGGCAACCCGATTTTTTTGCCCAAATTGGAGACAGAATTCTCTCCTTGCATATTTTGGCAGATAACTATACTAACTGGGAGGCTTTTTTCGGCAACATTGTAAATCTATCCGATATACTTAAACCTAGGAACATACTTAGGCGCATACATCGCACTTCACTACGTTATTTTAATGTAGTAGCTCTTGAAAATGAGAAGTCGTCTCTGCGCTTTCTCAATGCAAGTATCAACTTGGCGTCAAAAGAACTTGTCAATGACAAGATTTCTTTACGATGGGAGACAGAAGACGCGTCAATCATGCGCATCATCCAGATTGCCACGCATACGCAAGCAAATGTCGGTCAACACAAGGGCATGGACGGGGTTTTAATAGATATTGATTGTATATTTTTGTTTCCTGATTTGCTTCCTGGTGACGATGCCGGAACCTGGGAAAAAACCACTCGAGTTCTACATAAACTTCACTATGATGTTGAGGAGGCATTAATAGGACTTTTGCATGAGGATACTCGAAGAAAACTTGGCATGCATTGGGAGGCGTAGAACCATGACGAACTCAGTTCAATTCAAGATGCCGCATTTCGCGATCACACCTAACACGTATCTACCAACGTGGTCAGCGGAAGATCCTGTAGAACGTTTGCTCGGTCGATCTGGCATCACGGGTTCGAATCTCGCATTTCGCAGTGTACCACCAAAGGGTCCCGACCCTTCTGTGCGGTC
>Ga0256830_1002277_pt1 | contig 12789 bp, 10 predicted proteins | sample 128326metaG_FD_190537 | JGI IMG/M metagenome (GOLD analysis project Ga0256830, IMG submission 190537) | Hydrothermal vent microbial communities from Lau Basin, Pacific Ocean - 128-326 | ecosystem: Environmental > Aquatic > Marine > Hydrothermal vents | place: Pacific Ocean: Lau Basin | collected...
TGGATGAGATAATGGCTGTCTGCAGAGATTCAGGCTGCAAATCGTACAATTCGGCGCCACACCTAAAATATGAAGCAAAGAGATTGACTAACAACCTCGTCCAGATGCTTACATTATACAAGATGCAGAACTCTCAATATCTTTTTAATCTTTCATATAACTCGGTGCTTGATTTTATTGAAGAAAACATTCTTTATCATAAGTCGATATTGGATTTCAGGGGGATAAATATTGAGATAGAGTGTCCCGATGACCTTTTCTGTTTTTTCGATCGTGAACTTGTCTCCGGGGTAATTAATAACGTGATCAACAATCTGTTCAAATATACAAAGGACAAAATTAAAGTGCGCGCTCAATCAAAAAACGGCTATGTAGTTATAAACATAGATGATAACGGCGGCGGCTACCCTGATTTTTTGATTACAGCTGACAAGCCTGTTAATGAATCTATATGTTTTGAAACCGGCAGCACCGGGCTTGGACTATATTTTGCGTCGATAATTGCAGCCATGCATGAAAATAACGGCAAAAAGGGATTCATATCGGTCAACAACAATGGAGAATATGGCTCAGGAAGATTCGAAATATTTCTGCCGTAAGTAATTTGAAACTCCAGACCTGATTTCACATCTAAAAGGTCTTTGATTTGCGGCAATATAAAAATGCGTCAACAATAAACTTAATTATCAAAATAAGATGGAATCAAACAAAGTAGAATTATGTTGTCCCGCAGGGAATCTGCCGTCACTTAAAGCAGCGATAGACAACGGCGCCGACGTTGTCTACGCAGGCTTTAGAAATGCTACCAACGCAAGAAACTTCGAAGGGCTGAACTTTTCAAAAAAGGACATTTACTCAGGCGTTGAGTATGCCCACAAAAAAGGGAAAAAGGTCTATATAGCAATCAACACATTCCCCCAGTTCGAAAATGCCCCGCAGTGGTTTGAAACGGTTGATGATGTGGTGGAAACAGGTGCCGACGCCGCCATACTTGCCAATATCTCCGTTTTACAATATGCCGCTGAAACCTACCCGGATCTAAGGCTTCACCTCAGCGTCCAGGCCGGCGCATCATCTGTTGAAAGCCTGAAATTTTACATGGAGAATTTCAATATCAAGAGGGCGGTACTGCCGAGGGTGCTGACACTGGATGAAATAAAAAAAATCAAGGAGGAACTCGGTTCTTTCGAACTTGAAATATTTGGTTTTGGAGGATTGTGCATAAATATATGCGGGAGGTGTTATCTTTCATCATATATTACCGGAGTTTCCTGCAACACAGGTGGAGTCTGCTCGCCGTCCGGGTTCGTATCTTTTGAGAAAGAAGGTGACGATTTAAACGTAAGCCTTGGCGGAGTGCTGCTCAATAAATATAAACCTGATGAAATCACCTCCTACCCGACCAGCTGCAAAGGCAGATACTACTATAACGGCAAGGAGCTGGGTTACCCGATTGAGGAGCCTGCATCGCTCAACGTTCTTGATATTATGCCGCAAGTAATTGAATCGGGAATAGACTCGATAAAACTGGAAGGGCGTCAAAGAACAAGATCATATGTCGCCACCATGACATCTGTTTTGCGCGAGGCCATTGATCTCTATTACTACGACCCAGAAAATTATCATGTAGACGAATCATGGATGAGCAAGGCTTCCTCTGCCATGGAGGGGATGAAAACAACCCACGGTTCCTACATTCGGAAATGATTGATAAAGAGGTTAAATGATGGATCTGTCTCTCGGACCGGTCTTATATGACTGGAGCAGGGATGAGCTTTTCAGCTTCTATGAAGAGGCCGTCAACTATCCCGTATCTACTGTATATATTGGTGAAGTAGTCTGCCCTAAAAAAGGAGGACTTTCGATTAAAGACCTTGGCGAACTGGAACGGAAATTGTCAAAAGCCGGGAAAAAGGTATACATCTCATCACTCGCCCTTGTGGCCGATGATATGGACAGAAAGAGAGTCTCCGATATAATGTCTCTCTCCTCACCGGTTGAGTGCAATGATACTTCCGCATTCTACCTGGGGAAAAGCAAAGAGCTTGCGGCGGGTCCCCATATTAACAGTTACAACATTGAGACTGTTGAATTTCTAAAAACCGTAGGCGTAAAAAGATTGGTTTTCCCGCTTGAACTCTCTTTGGAATCAATGAAGATAATAAAAGAAAACTGTACTATTCATGTTGAGGCATTTGCATACGGAAATATGCCGCTCGCTTTTTCATGGAGATGTTTCACCTCCAGGGCATTCGGAAGACTGAAAAGCAACTGCCTTCACGATTGCAGGAAATTCCCGGAAGGAATGCTTATTGAAGATTTAAACCATAAACCTTTATTTAAACTAAACGGCACACAGATATTAAGCGCAAAATGCTTAAACCTGATACGGGAGGTTGACCGGTTAAGAGATGCCGGCATAGACACCTTGAGAATTTCACCGCAACATAAAAACACCGGAGAAATAGTAAACATTTTCAGTCAACGTATCAACGGTGAAATCTCTCCAGGCAAGGCGATGGAAATGCTTGTGCCTTTTGAAAAAGTCGGTTTCTGCAACGGATGGCATTATGACAAAGCAGGGATTGATTTTTTTAATGAAGCCGGAGCCGATATCGAAGCTCTGCCTTCGGCAGGGCTATAAAAATTTCATGAAACGGGCGGTCAACTTTTAAACTCAATATTAACTCGCGGTAGGAAGCGAATACAACAAGAGGTGCATATGCTTTTCAAACTTTTTCTCATTTTTGCCGTCATTCCTGTTATTGAGATTGCCGTCCTAATAAAAATAGGATCAGTAATAGGTACTTTTAATACTGTAATGCTGGTAATAGGAACGGCTGTAGTTGGGGCGTACCTCGTTAAACTGGAAGGGATAAGCGTATTAAACCGCTTTCAAAGAAGTATGATGGAAGGCCGTCTTCCCACAGAGGAACTGCTGGATGGAGCAATGATACTGGTGTCGGGGGCTCTGCTCGTCACACCCGGCATATTTACCGATATAGCAGGATTTCTCCTTGTAATCCCGTTGTCGCGGAATTTTATAAAAAAAATCTTGAAACCTTTTATTGAAAGAGCAATCTTATCAGTCGATATTGATATTAGAAGGTAAAATAAAGAAATCAATCCCCATGGGAAAAGGAGAGGAGTCCATACTATTCTAAATTTGACAAATTCCCCCGGCTTCATTTGTTAAAGCCGTAAATTTAAGATGAATTAAATTATTAAAAAAAATCAACTAAAGGAGAAATAATTAAAATGGCAAAACCTGAAAAGATAATCCTCGTATGTAACAACAAAAGACCGGAAGGACATCCGCGTGGATGTTGTATGGATAAAGGCAGTCCCGATGTAACGGCAGAATTCGGTGAAGCGCTAGATGACCAGGATCTTTTAGGCAGGGTTTCGCTGACAAGAACCGGTTGTATCGGCCCGTGCTCTTATGGCCCGATTGTTGCCGTAATGCCGGATAATGTCTGGTATAAGGAAGTAACGAAAGGTGATGTCAGGGAAATAGTCGAACATCATATTGTGGGTGGAAATCCGGTTGAGCGATTGATGTTATCAGAAGACGACTGGACATAATCAAGTGCCTGAAATAGTAATTATTATAATTGCCGCATACCTGATAGGGTCGATACCTGTCGGCATAACGGTAGCGCGTTTTTTTGGCGGAAAGGACGTAACAAAAGAGGGAAGCGGAAATATAGGAGCCACGAATGTTGGACGGGTCGCGGGTAAAAAAGCGGGTATCATTACCCTGTTCGGTGATATTTTAAAAGGGATAATACCGTTATTGCTCTCTTTCTGGATTGCAGGTGATGCCCCAGACATCCTTTCTTTTGTGGCTCTCGCCGCTTTTCTTGGTCACCTTTACCCTCTCTTCAACCGCTTTAAAGGTGGAAAGGGGGTCGCCACAGCCCTCGGCATATTCATCGTTCTCACACCTTCTGCCGTCATTATCGCGTTTATTATTTTCGGCATAACGCTTTATATCTGGCGTTATGTCTCTCTGAGTTCTATGACGGCTGCCTGCGCCATCCCGATACTTGTCGGAATATTTTCATTTTCATATGCCTATATTTTTCTTTCTCTTACAATAGGAGGGCTTGTTATTTTCAGGCATATGGACAACATCAAAAGACTCCTCAACGGTGAAGAAAGCAGATTCGGGATTGAAAAAGCAGGTGAAAGAAAATTGGAAAACTGTGATTAAACCGACAGAAAGAGTTTAAGGCGTTACAAATACATTTTTTGTTTTTCGTTGACGATCTACGTTTTATCTGTTATATTAAGAACTTACACAATCGGCAAACTACACCGAAAGGGTAGGACGCAAAATTTCCGGCCTTAAACCTTGCAGACGATACTGGTGATGGCAGCGGGATCGTTAAAGAAACTTTTTTAGTGAATCCACTCTCATACCGGAGTGGATTTTTTCGTTTCAGGCTGAATATTAATGATGAAAGGATAATATATTATGCCGGTTGAGGCAAAGGTTCTGATAGTCGATGATAATGAGAGAAATCGAAAAATTTTGAGAGAGGTCGTCCTGAACCTTGGGCATAATCCCCTTTTTGCAGAAAACGGGCATATTGCCATTGATAAAATAATGTCAGATACACCTGATATCGTCCTGCTCGATATATTCATGCCTGAAATGGATGGATATGAGGTGCTTGCGCGGATGAAAGGCGACAGCGCTCTGAAAAATATCCCTGTTATCATGATAACGGCATTTGACGACATGAACAGTGTGGTGCGCTGCATAGAACAGGGCGCCGACGATTATCTTGTCAAACCGTTCAACCATGAGCTACTCAAAGCTCGAATAAAGGGAAGTCTGGAAAAAAAACTGCTCAATGACAAAAACAGGGAGCTTCTTGTAAAAGTATTGGCGCAGCAGGATCAGATAGAGGAGGCGCTCGCTATTGCGCGAAACGTTCAAGAGGCAATGCTCCCGGCGGAAGAACAGCTGAAACAATTCAAAAACGTCCGGATCGACACATTCTATCGGGCGGCAACATCCATAGGCGGTGATTTCTATCATGTTTTTGAATACGGCGACAACAGGGTCGCCTTTTTTATTGCCGATATTTCCGGTCACGGTCCGGCGGCGGCGTTGATCGTTGCCGCCCTGAAAACAGTTATTGAAAATGAACGGGCGCACTGTCCCGATCCGGATCAATTTATCAACATTATAAACCGCACACTCATAAAAGTAGTTCCGGAAAGCTACTTTGCAACGCTGTTTTTCTGTGTGGCCGATTTTTCCGACAATAGCCTCACCTATTGTCTTGCCGGTCATCCCTCACCTATTCTTATGGGAGAAAAATACGAAAATCCGATCCTGTTCAAAACCAACGGAGGGCCTGTAGGCTTTATTGAATCTATGGAATTCAACCAGGATAAGATAAAGTTTTCAACAGGTGACAAGCTTTTCCTTTATAGCGACGGGCTCTTTGAAATGCGGGGAACAGATGAAGAGATTTATGGGATGGAGCGTCTTGCAGACAAGGTTGATTCCCTAAAAAATAAAGATGGGAAAACGATCATTGAAACACTTGTTAAAGAAGTTGATCTTTTCTGGAACGGCAACTCCGATTGCGACGATGTGGCAATCATTGTGGTAGAATTTACATGCCCATAGATTTATCAATAGTTTTGCGGTCATGCTTCCGGTTCTTTTCGAGATCATTAAAATAAATGAATACCTCTGAAACAATCAGGAAATATAAAATCGACGGCTGGAAATTCGTATTTGCCGGATTGATAATATCCTTTGCAATTGCCGTTGCGCTCTATTTCGGCACCGAGACTATTCTCAAACAGATAAGTATTACAAATAAGGAGACTGGAGGCGCCAAGCAAATCGAAAAGCTTTACCGGCTTGTCCTGAACCTGCAAAAGACAAGGGGTCTGACGAATATCAGACTCCATGGCGACAGATCGGTTGACGGCCGGATTAAAGATTTGCAGAATGAGGCAAAGGCGCTCTTAAAAGGACTTGCATATGTTGAGCACGACCATTCCGCTTTTCAAAATGCATTAAACAAGCTCCGATCAGACGTTGAAAAAATATTCAACAAAAGGGATACGTCCCCGCATCCGGGACGATTTTTTGAGCGTTATTCCGGGATTATCGAAACACTTATTCATCATCACAGCGATGTTGCGGTGGAGTCCAACCTCTTGCATGACCCGGAGCCTCTCTCATACAGTCTGATGAGCCTGATGGTCATACAACTCCCGGACCTTACGGAAGCAATAGGACGGCTGCGAGGTTTGACCTCAGGTTATGCGGCAGATAGAACTGCTTTTGAAGAAAACATTATAGAGATTGAAAATCAGCGTTTTCACATGCTCCATGACCTCGAGGAGTATAAACATATAAGAGGAAAAATCATTGAGATATCGGGAATAAAAGATTCCGGTCTGGAAAAAAAATCCCTTTTAATGGAAAATGCGGTTGTCGACTATAACAAGCGGATTGGAAGACTGATACAAGAGGATGATGGGAAAAAAAATGCAGTGGCTTTATTTAACGCAGGGACCGCTGTGATAGACAGGGCAGTGCTTATCCACGCGGAGGCATCCAGGTGGCTCCTGACTCAGCTGGAGAAAAGGACTAAACGCCTTGGGATACATCTTGTCGCCACTGTTTTCGGACTGCTCCTGGTACTTATATGTTCCCTTTTTTTGCTTCGCAGTTTTTACAGGTCCAACCGCAGCAACTTTGCCAGACTTAAAAAAGATGAAGAACAGCTCTTGTTAAATCTGAGAGAGATAAATGCAGCAAAGGAAGAGGCTGAAGCGGCCAACCGGGCAAAGTCTGAATTCCTGTCCAATATGTCCCACGAACTTCGCACCCCGCTGAACGCCATTATCGGCTTTTCCGAGATTATGAATATGGCAAACGACCTCCAGGCAAAATACAAGGATTTCGCTCACGATATCCGCGACAGCGGCAACCATCTCCTTCATCTGATCAACGAGATACTAGATCTCGCAAAGATAGAGGCGGGGAAGATGGAATTTAAACGCAAAAATATTTATCTGGACGACCTGATAGAGAGCAGTCTTCTTTTCTTCAGGGAGAAAGTGACTAATAAAAGGCTCAGCATCAGCACCGACCAAGAAAGCAGGGTGAAAATTGTCTATGCCGACGGGATGCGGCTCAAACAGCTGCTGGTCAATCTCCTGGGTAATGCGGTTAAATTTACACCTCATGATGGAAAAATAACCATTGCCGCAAAGCTTGTGGAAGGGGGAATGGTTGAAATCTCCGTCTCCGACACCGGGTGCGGGATAAAAAAGGAAGATATTCCGAAACTGTTCAATTCTTTTTCACAGATCGATTCCAGCTACAAGAAAGAGCATCAGGGGACAGGTCTCGGCCTCGCCGTTTGCAAAAAGATCGCCGAGGCGCATGGCGGAAAAATTTGGCTGGAAAGCGAAGTCGGCAAAGGGAGCAGCTTTATCTTTACGGTTCCGGCAGGAAAGGCATCTGACGAGTATGGCGAGGAATAATATATCCATCCTCTTTGCCGATAAGGAGCTCAGGCCGGGGGAGTTTTAAACGGTTTTATACCCGCAGATCACAAGTGCCCTGCAAGCAGTAAAAGGTCTTATTTCGAACAGATTGGATAGTCGTAAAAACACCGGTTGGAGACGACATGAAAAAGGTGCTTGTTGTAGACGATGATCCCATTAACAGAAAAGTTGCAAGAGAGGCGCTATCGATTTACTCCCATGAAGTGATTGAGGCCAAAAACGGGGAAGAGAGTATAATAATGGCCAAAACGCTGATACCGGACGTCATCCTCATGGATATCCAGATGCCCGGTATAGACGGCACTGAGGCGATGAAGAAGATCAGAGATCAACCCGGCCTTAACAAGATTCCTATAATCGCCATCACCGCTTATGCTATGAAGGGAGACCGCGAAAAGCTGCTCAATGAAGGTTTTAGCGGATATATATCAAAACCTGTTTCAATTCGTGAACTGCTGAAACTTGTTGAGAGTCTTTAACTCAACGCTGAGAAGGCTCCTCAGAGGCATGGCCGGTCAGGCCGGGGGGAGTTTAAACGGTTTCACATACCCGAAGTCCGGAGTATCTTCAGCAGTCTCAAGGTTTTTCTCATTATCATCCACAATCAGGAACTTACCTATATCTTCAATCGCTTTCACCACTTCTTTTATATGGTATTGAAACCGTAAAAACGGATCCTTCTCCAGGCCTGCTTTCAACAGATATTCTGCCGCCATGCATTTCGACAATACACTTTGTAACGGCCAATCCCAGACCGGTACCCTGCTGTTCCCTCCGGCCCCGTCCTATCTGCTGAAAGAGATTAAAAATGATCTCATTGTCTTTTGCGTCAATCCCTGTCCCGCTGTCATCGACCCTTAGCTCGATATCATCATCGGAAACAGCTGCACCCACTGCTATCCTGCCTCCATGAGGAGTAAACTTCACAGCGTTAGAGAGAAGGTTGATCATGACCTGCAGGATCCGCATGCGATCTGCGTAAACCGGGGGTACCGCTCCTGATATATCAAAAGAGAGTTTTAAACCTTTCTCTTCGGCAAGAAATTCAAATTGACTCTTAAGATTTTCAAAAAGCTCAGCAATAGTAAACTCTGATTTTACAAGTTCCATCTTGCCGGCCTCTATCTTTGAAAAGTCCAGGATGTCATTTATCAATTCCATAAGGTGGCTTGCCGACGAGTGGATATTCTGTGAAAATTTTATCGCTTTATCGGTGTTTCCACTTTTTATTTTACTGATGATCCTGTCGGAGAATCCTATGATGGAGGTCAGTGGACTGCGAAGTTCATGTGACACGGATGCAAGGAATTCACTTTTAAGCCTGCCCGTTTCCTTTTCCGCTGCCAAGGCGGCCCGCTTATCAACAAGCTCTTTTTCAGTTTTTTTCCGTTCCGTTACCTCCAGCATGGTAAAAAGAAGAGCATCCACTTTCCCTGACATTTTTTTTATCGGGTAGATCGCAAGGTCCCGGTAAACGGTTTCCCTCCAGGGCTGGTCCGGAAACTCGAAAGGCCTGGAATAAACTATGTAAGGTTCTCCGGTTTTCACAACATTCAGGAATCTCGATTCCAATTCTTCGCCCGGATAAAGCTCGAAATAGTTCTTGCCGGTTAAATAATCCTGATCAAAACCGCAACTGTCGGCGTATGCTTTGTTCACCTTGATGAAGTTGAATTCAGTATCGAGCATAATCAGCTGAAAATGAGTGGTCTCGAAAATCATATCCAGCACTTCCTTGTTTTCCTGAAGCTCTTCCACCGCCTGTTTGCGCTCTTCACTCTCCACCTGTAAATTTTCACAAGCAGATTTAAGTTCCGCCGTGCGTTCCCTAACTACTTCCTCCAACGAATCATTCACGATTTGAAAAGCCTCCTCGGCGCGCCTTTTTTCACTAATATCCTCTACACTGAACGAGATGAGGGATCTTCCTCCCTGCTTCAGAAGCAGGCCGGCCAATCGCACCGGCACAAAGTGTCCATCCTTATGGATATACTCCTTTTCGTATGGCCCGAATCTACCATTCCTTTTGAGGGTCTCCAGCTGGAGCGCCTCCTGCTCAGCATACTTTTCAGGTGTAAAGTCCCGGCAGGAAAGCCTCTTGGCCTCCTCCACGGTGCGGCCGATAATATCTGCATAAGCCTGATTTACGTCAAGCAGTTCTCCATCCATACGGCAAAGAGCAAGACCGATTGGGGATTTTTCAAACAGTATTCGATTATATTTTTCACTCTCAAGCAATGCTTCCTCACGTTCATGAACAGCATCAGCCATGGAGTGAAAACCGGACGCAAGAAAACCCCATTCATCATTTCTCGATTCAATGGGAGATTTTTTATAAACACCCTCTTTAATCTCGTCTATATTTTTCAGCAGCGCGGCAACAGGTTTTGTAAAACTCTTTCTGATAAAAACGGTACCCAGGGGAATGAGAAAAAAAAGAACATATGCCGCAATCCATGCGTTTGCATTCCGGAATATTTCAAGGACCGATGTCAGGTCTTCTTTCGTTTTGAGGAAAAAGAGGGTGATATTCTTTCCATCGCTTAGTTTCATCGTTTTTTCCCCGATAAAATAATTCTTATTTTCCCTGAACCATGTGCCTGAAGCTTTAATAGCATTTTCACCTGACCTGAAAGCATTAAAAGGAGCGCTGAAGTCTCCATGACTGAAACCGCTTTCCAGCCTGTACATAAACTCCAGATTTGATTGGAGAGTAATATTTTTAAAAAAAGAGTCGTCAAGAATATCAACTGCCCGAAGAAGTCCCACAGTTCGGGCAGCCCCGTCGGGAGCTTTTCGGGTTATGGGGGAGCTGCTCTCAAGCAGTATATCAGTCTTGTTCGAATGTATGTGTTTGTTTGTGCTTACCCCCTCTGAAACTATCATATTATTTGACACAATATCAGGTATGGAAGACGCCTTCTCAAAAGTCTCTTTGTCCCTAGAAATCATGTAGACAGCAGGTTTTCCTTTTTCATAAGACAGATATCCCGCGGCAAACCCGTCTTTTTCTCCCATGGCGGAAAAACAGACAAGCTCAAGACGTGCGGTATAAATTGCCATTCCCCCTATATGATTAATCGACGCCTGCTTTTTAAGTTCCATGGACAGGTTTCGCTTTTCTACATCAAGTACAAGAGGCTCATAGCTGTCGATGGCCTGGTAGTTATGGATCAGACTTATCGAGCTTTTAACAACCACATTTTCCGCCATTCCTTCAGTCAGCCTGAACAGAAAATTGCCGCGCGCGGCAACTCTTCGATCAAAACTTTCAAACGCGCTGTTTATCTGATTGTGCGCCTGCTGCTCGTGAAGCTTCTTCAACATTCCGTCAGATAATACCAACAGCAGTCCAAGGGAGACCAGGATAGACGCGAACCAGAAGATAATGAATTTGTGGCTTAGCCTTATTTTTGGAAATTTAATATCGGTCATCATTTAAAATATAGTCTTAACCCTATCTACATTTTTATTGTAACAATCTCGGAATCTATAACAACCCTTTCAGGAACAGCTTCCTTCGAACAATTTTTAACAATAAATTCCGCGCACTCCCTGCTTCCTGCTACGGATCGGCTTTCAGCAAATGCCTTGCCGTTCTCCCCGTCTCCCGAATCGCACTGAATACTCACGGCAGAGCACAGCCTGCCTGCTATTTAGAATATCGGTTGTATTTTTTGTATGCGGAAGAAGGATAAATATACAAATTGATATAATCCGTATCTTCATGAGTTCACCCCTCTTAAGGTGACAGGTGAAAGGAAATATTTTTTCAGCCTGGATATGATTCGGCAGGCTGTATGGGTTTCATCCGGAAAAGGTACTTTTGATTCGGGCCGGAAATACCTCACCCTGAAGGGCAGGTTGTTCATGGAGATCTCCAAATCATGAATTTGAAGAATATCGAAAGGGAATTGACCGGTTTAAAGCTTTAGCGGCAGTACCTTTAAAGAATGCATTGATTTTTTATTTTTATGATGTATATAGTCGGATCGGCGCTTTCTTACTTTAGATATAATTTTTAAAATTATTATTTATCGGTAAAAAAGCGTAATAGTGGTGGGAATATCACAGGGATTGAAATCTTGCAAAACAGTACAGTCTAAAAAAGCTCGGTCTGCAACGGCCGAACCCTTGATTTATATGGTGGAGCTGAGCGGGATCGAACCGCTGACCTCTTGAATGCCATTCAAGCGCTCTCCCAACTGAGCTACAGCCCCAATTAATCTACAGGTGAACCTAAGTTTCTTAAATTACTGCGAAGCCGATATAACACACTCCAATGTCATGTTAAACTGCCGTCTCCAGGTTTATTCTTCCGCCTCTTGACGCGCCTTCCTTGTTCGCTTCCGCTCTTTTCCAGAAGACTCCGCATCAGTATCATCATCCACCGGCGAGCCTCCGGACTCAGCTCTTTCTTCAGCGCCCTGTTCATCGGAGTTTTTCATCTCCTCTTCCTTGGCCTTTATTTTTTCTTCAAGATTTTCAATGCCGGCAATTGTTTTATTAAACAGATTTGTTTTTATCTTTTCGTTCTTTACCGCCCGTAAAACTTGCTCTGCAAGTTTAATCATATATCTCTTCTTTTCTCTATTCAGTGCGGTGATATCAAGTTTTATCTTTACTATCTGAGACGAATGAACTATCTGTTCCCTCGCCATATCAAAACCTTTTCTGGAGAGCCCGCCCAGTTTCTCCATTGTGGATTCAAATTTTTTTCCTTGATCCGCCATAATCACTTCCTAACCTAAATCATTAAAACTTGTAATAATAAAGAGAATCCAAAACTTTTGTCAATCAAATTCACCTGTTTTTTCTGCGGACTGCCTTAAATCTTTTATTATAACTTTTTTCAGTACAACATCTTTATAAGGCTTGTTGCGTCCGTCTCTCTTTACCCTAGCTATTTTTAATACGACATCCATTCCATCCGTAACCTGACCGAATATTGTATGGCGGTTGTCAAGATGGGGGGTAGGAACTTCGGTAATAAAAAACTGGCTTCCGTTTGTATCAGGACCGGAATTCGCCATCGAAAGTCGTCCCGGTCTGTCATGCCTTAATCCACGGCTGAATTCGTCTTTAAACTTGTAGCCCGGCCCGCCCGTGCCGTTTCCCAGAGGATCTCCTCCCTGAATCATGAAGCCTGGAATGACCCTGTGAAAGATCGTCTTGTTATAGAGCGGCTTTTTAACCAACCGGCCAGTCCTATCTCTCCACTCTTTTGTTCCCCTG
>Ga0256830_1002278_pt1 | contig 12781 bp, 16 predicted proteins | sample 128326metaG_FD_190537 | JGI IMG/M metagenome (GOLD analysis project Ga0256830, IMG submission 190537) | Hydrothermal vent microbial communities from Lau Basin, Pacific Ocean - 128-326 | ecosystem: Environmental > Aquatic > Marine > Hydrothermal vents | place: Pacific Ocean: Lau Basin | collected...
AATGCCTGCGGCGAGGTTACTTCATGCACAAGGTGCCTGTCGATATAGAGGAGACAGGTCTCCCCGTCGCTGCGCACTATGTGGGTGTCCCATAATTTGTCATACAGGGTTTTTGCTGTCATGGCTCTGTCCATCACTGTCTCTTGCTGATTTTGCAATCATATCTTTCCCTATTCGATTACTCAAATTCATTATTTTCATATAAACTATTCCTAGTTGGAATAATTTTGGTCAAGGCGTATGAAGCTCGATATAGAACTGTTCAACACTTTTCTGCAGGTTGCCGCTACGCAATCGATTTCACGTGCTGCCGCCGCGTTACATCTGACCCAGTCGGCGGTCAGCAAACGCATACTCGGACTCGAGCAGGCACTGCAGGTCAGGCTGTTCGATCGTATCGGGCACAAGCTGCTGCTGACCGAGGCCGGCTCGATCCTGGTACCCAAAAGCAGGAAGATTATCGACGAAATCAATGACAGCCGGGTCTTGCTGCGTAACCTGGAACAACAGGTCGCCGGACCGCTGACCCTTGGCACCAGTCATCACATCGGCCTGCACCGGCTGCCACCGGTACTGCGCCACTATACCCAGCGTTATCCACGAGTCACGCTCGACATCCGTTTTCTGGATTCGGAGCAAGGCTGTATCGGTGTCGAGACAGGCGAGTTGGAGATGGCGATCGTCACCCTGCCGCTGGAAGTCCCTGCCGCCTTGCACACCCAGGTCACCTGGCAGGATACGCTGGTTTTCGTCGTCGGCAAGGACCATGCGCTGGCACGCCATGACCGGGTCGAGCTTGACCGGCTGAGCGCCCACAAAGCGATTCTGCCAGGCCCGGGAACCTATACACGGACCATCCTCGAACGCGCGCTGCAGCCGTTGGCAGTCCGCCTGCAGTCTACCATGTCGACCAACTACCTGGAGACGATCAAAATGCTGGTCTCGGTCGGTCTCGGCTGGAGCATTCTGCCGTTGTCGATGTGCGACCAGGAACTGCACCAGTTGCAGGTGCCCGGGCTGAAACTGGCACGCCAGCTGGGCATAGTCACACACACTTCCCGCACCCTGTCGAACGCCGCCCAGGCACTGATCAAGCTGTTGTCCGCCTGACCCGCACTGCACACCGACCGGAGGTGATCTCAATTTGCTACACAGTTAACAGAATTCGATATTTCCCTGCACGTTTCGGCGTCAAAGGGTATATCGACCGATGTCGAGGCCGATAAACAGGGAATACAGCCGTCAGCCGATAGTGTCATGAATTCTCCGATCTGTAAAAACCTTCACATTTCACAGGCAATAACCATAGTAGTCTTAGCAGAATTCCTGATTTGTACTAACATAGTACTAGCGCAACCACTGGTCCCGGACGAACGCCTGGTCAGGCAGGTACGGAAATCCTTCGGACGGGCGGCAGCCAGCCGGCTGGTGCAGTGGCGCAGGCTGATCGAGCGTTACCGGCACGAGCCGGAATACCGAAAACTGTTACGGGTAAACCGGTTCTTCAACCGTATCCGCGTGGTGACAGACAGGCACCACTGGCACAAAGAGGACTACTGGGCGACACCGCTTGAACTGCTGGTAAGCAACGGCGGGGACAGCGAGGATTTTGCGATTGCCAAGTATTTCACTCTCAAGGCGATGGGGGTGGCAGTAGAGAAAATGCGAATGGTCTATGTCAAAACACGCAAATCGAAACACGCGCACATGGTACTGGCCTATTACCCATACCCGAAACAGCAGCCTTATATCCTCGACAACCTGGTCAAGAAGATTCTGCCGGCGACGAAAAGAAAAGACCTGGTCCCGGTCTACAGTTTCAACGGCGATTACCTGTGGCTTGTCAAAGAACTCAAAGACGGTGACCTGGTCGGCAGTTCATCGCGGATACAGTCATGGAAAAGACTCAAGCGGCGTATGCAGAAGCAGTGGCGTACTCTCGTCATTCATCATTGAACGCAGCGGCTGCGCACACATCTTGCAATCGATATTTCCGTACCCGGCACAACACAGATGATCACAACAGCAGCGGAGCACAGCTAGGATGAGCCTATCGAAAAGACTGGTATTGGCAATGACTTTACTGATTCTCGTCATTTTTATCGGTACACTGAGCATCAGTGTCATGACCACCAGAAATTACCTGAACCAGCAACTGCAGATCACCTCGCAGGATACCGCGACCTCGATCGGCAAGTCGGTCGCCGACAGTATCGCCAAGCAGGACAAAGAAAAGCTGCGGATCATCCTGAGTGCGATTTTCGACCACGGCTACTACAGCAGGATTGAAATCCGCAACATGGACGGCGAAGTGCTTGCGCTGCGCAAACAAAAAAAACTGCGCCACAAAAATGTACCAGACTGGTTCGTCAATTTTATTCCGCTGACCGTACCCACCGGCCGGCAGGAAATTATTTCCAGTGACTTTGTCCGCCTCGGCGAAGTACTGGTCAGCGCCCACCCGGGACTGGCCTACAAAGAATTGTGGGATACCTTTATCCGCAATGTCTACTGGGTACTGATCGCCGGCCTGCTCGCACTGGCCACCGTACTGTGGCTGATCCGCTATCTGCTCAAACCGCTGAAAAACCTTGAACACCAGGCCAACCAGATTGCAGTCGGCAACTTCGTCGTCCAGCAGGATCTGCCAGATACGCCGGAGCTGCACCGTGTCGTCAGCACGTTCAACCGCATGTCGGTCAAGGTATCGAAGATGCTGCAGGCCCAGACTGAACTGACCGAGCGTATGCGCATCCGCGCCTATCAGGATGCATTGACCGGGGTCAACAACCGCCGCTACTTCGCCGAACAGCTGGACCACCTGTTGAAAACACCCGAAGAGTTCATCAGCGGTGCACTGATGCTGGTAGAGATCAGTGATTTTAAATCCTACAACCAGAGGCATGGCTACGTAAAGGCTGACGAGCTGCTGAAGAAAACCGCTGAAATCCTGGCGGCCAACGCCAAACTGATCAGCAACACCTGCCTGGCACGGGTCAGCGGGGCGTCTTTTTCGCTGCTGGCACCCAACGTCAACATCGATGAAATCAAGACGCTGGCTGACAGGCTGAAGTCTGATTTCGAAGGCCTGCACAGCCGGATGAAGATCGACGACATTGCCACCGTCCATATCGGCATCGCAGTGTATGACGGCAACCAGGACAGCGCCGAGCTGTTGTCGATGGCCGATATGGCATTGCGGGCCGCCCAAGTCCGTGGGCCGAACAGCTGGCATATCTACGACGAGCCCAACCTGACACAAAACAATATCCGCGGCTCTTCCGCCTGGAAGCGTGTCATCAAGACCATGATCAGGGAAAAGAATCTCACCCTGCACTTCCAGCCCGTCAAATCACTTGCTGATATGCATATCATGCACTACGAAGTGCTTGCAAGAATGCCCGACGTCGACGGCAACCTGGTCAATGCCGGCACCTTCCTGCCGATGGTGCAACGGCACGGTATGGCGTCAGGGGTGGACCTGGTCATCATCGAAAAACTGCTCGAAGTCATGGGCGATGAAAACCAAGTGAAATACGCAGTCAATATCTCGCGTGCGTCACTCGAGGATGGACGCTTTATCGACTGGCTGATCGATACCATCAGCCAGTTTCCAGGCCGTGCATCGAGCCTTATTTTCGAGGTCCAGGAATACAGCGTCACCGCGCACCTGGCGACCATCCGTGAAAACATCAACCGTATCCGTGCCATCGGCTGCGAGTTCTCACTCGATCACTTTGGTTCCGGCTCCCCTGACTTCGGTTACCTGCTGAATACCAGGATCGACTATATCAAAATCGACGGCAGTTATATCCACAACATCAATCACAACGAAGACAACCGTTTCTTTATCAAGTCCATCACCGAAATCGCCCATGGACTCGACATCCAGGTCATCGGCGAATATGTCGAAACACCACAGGAATGGAAAACCCTGCAGCAACTCAACCTCGACGGCGCGCTGGGTCATTTCGTTGGCAAGCCTTACGCAGACATCGCGCCGGAAGACACGTCTGCAGAGACTGAGGCAGTTCTGCCTGAAGTCTCAGGGCACGCCAAGTAGCCGGGTATCGGTGCGCTCAGTCTTCGCCGCAGATGCCCGGGTCGATCTGCAGGTTACGCGGCAACCCGCGGCGATAGAGCCAGACCCCGGCCAGTATGCCCAGAATCGTCACCAGGACTATCACTTTGCCCTCTCCAAGCTGCACCAAGGCGATCGCGGGACAGGCACCGGTCAGCGCCCACCCTGCACCGAACAGCATACTGCCGGGAATCGTGCCATTGGTAAAAGGCTTGCGCACGATCGAATGCCTGTGGCCAAGCACGAAAAAACCGAGCATGCTCAATCCGATCGCACCGGCAAAGACCAGCACCAGGCGCAGATTGTCGAGCAGAAACAGGCGATGGATCTCGCCGAAGTCTGTCAGTCCCGACAGGCTCAAGGTCGCTCCCAAGACAAGGCCGCAGGCTCCGGCATAAAAAACCTGGCGTCGATGGCTGCTCATCACAGGCCACCACTGCCAAGAAGATGCAACACCAGCGAGACCACGATCGCAGTCATAAAGAAGGTCACTGTGGCAATCATGCTGGCCGGCACGAAACGGCTGAACCCGCTGAGCCCGTGACCGGAGGTACAGCCACCGGCCATCTGTGTGCCAAAACCGACCAGCACGCCGCCGCTGAACAAGGCAATCACATGACCTACGCCCTCGCCGAAAAGACCGGTATGCAGCTCGCCCAGCGTAAAACTGACCCGCAGATCACCATGCAGCACGGCCACCAGCAGGCCGCCGACCCCCAGCATCGACAAAAAAACCAAGTGCACCGTCCAGCGAGTACGTGGCGGTGGCTTGACGCTGGGGGGGCTGGGAGGCATGGCGGCCTTCGGCCCGTGCCGCCGTGCATTCATAAACGCCACCACTGCTTCCCTGCCGAATTCATCGATCGTCGCCGCCATCAGTGCATCCTTGAACAGGCCCGGGTTTTCGCGAAACGGTTCCTCGGCCTTACTCAGTGCCCGATCGTCTTTCCAAGTCACCACCCGTGCCCAGCTGCCGGACACCCCCAACGGCCTGCGCAACAACAACCAAAAAAGAAGAGTCACACTACTCAGCAACAATGCACTGAGCCACCAAGACACATACATCCGAATTCTCCTGTCGTCTTGTTACCGGAATCTGCCTCGCCCGTGCGCACCCGGCCGGGTTTGCCGCGCTCGCACTGACACGGTCCAGCCTGTTCAGCCTGCTGCGGCCGCGACCGGACGCCGTAGTTTTGCCCGCCGCTTGGCCGCCGCGGCATAGCCGGCACCCAAGCGTCGTATCTCCTGGTTAGGCGACTGCAGCAGCATCTGGATTGCATTTTTGCCATGCATATTGGAAATCGCCGGGTCGGCACCGTTTTCCAGCAACAGCCTGACGATTTCGGGTGAATCCGCCTCGATCGCAGACATCAATGCCGTGGTGCCTTCGATATTGCAGGCGTTGACATTGACCCCGACACGAATCAGCGACTGCACCATACGCACCCGCTTTTTGACGATCGAATTGAACAGTGCTGTCGCACCCAGCTCCTCGTTGCTGCGCATCACGTCGATACGGTTGCCATTGGGCAACAGCGTCATCGGCACCAGGTAACCGGCGCGCGACATGTTATACCGTGCACAGTTACGCCACTCGCCGTAACAGTAACGCTGCTTCCAGATTTCAAGCGCCGGGTTCAACGCGAACTGCACAAACAGCTCGCACCCGTTCACATGCGAACAAGACATAGCATCCACCTCCAGCCGGACCGGCTATTTTTTCTTATTGATAGGCTATTCGCAACGGCTTGTATGTAACTTTGATCACACAACCACAGGCCGTCTGTGGTGATCGCGATTCAGGCAGGATTCGGTCCGCGCACTACTGATTCGTCGCGGTGTTGGTACATACGATGCGTCCCCATCGTGACGGTGTGCGAAGCACACCATAAGGATTTACACCAAGAAAATGTAAAGGATTGACGGTTAAAAATGTGATGCACCAAAGCAGGGTGCGTCGTACGCACCACTAATGCTTTGGCAGAAAATCGTTTTCTTTGACTGCACTGTCTGCAACCTGTTTAAGGATATTGACCAGCCTCGGTGGCACGTCGGCATCATCGACCGGGTCGATGACGATTTTTCTGTCTTTGTACATCAGGCTGAAGCGCATGTCCTTATAGGCAATGACATTGCTCTCGGTATAGCGTATGTCATCGGTCGACATCAGGTGTCCCCAGGTGATAAAGGTATTCAGGTCACGCCATACGTGGTATTCGACGCCCTTGACGATCGTCACTTCGGTCCCGAACTTGGTGGTTTTCGACATGGTCTCCTCCCAGCTGAACTTTGGTTTTCTAATTCTTTGTGTTCTTTAATCCGCTACATGAAGAATGCTCTGCATGTATTTGATTCTTTATATTTTTTGTTTTCTTATCAAAAGCTTGCGTATGTTTTGCGTCCCAACCACTCAATATTTAAAGCAAGTCGCGGCATATTGCAAGTGTTTTTATCACAATCGATCAAATAAAACACGCCAAGCCTTTAATTCACATGCTTTATGTAATGTTACCGCGAGTCCTTACGGTGTGCACCGTCACGACGAGGCGGGGTGTGGTGTACGCACCAACACCAAGGCAAATCAAATGGCGTCACGTGGCGATCCTTCTACACACGATTTTTCCATGCCGCGTCAAAGGCGGCGCAGAAAAAAGTCTCATTGACGTTCTATCCCGTACCAGGCAAAGAGCAACGCCACGAAACTGATCGCCGCGGCGATATAAAACACCATGGCACCACCGACCGGTGCCCATAGATAACCGCTGACCAGGCTGCCGACTGCCCCGCCGAGACCAAAGCTGAGACTGCTGTAGAGGGCCTGGCCACGCCCCTGGTGGTCGTGGGTAAAGTAACGGTGGATAAGATAGATACTGACCGCATGCACCACTCCGAAACTGGCTGCGTGCAGCGTCTGCGCAAAGCTCAGCAGTAGAAGATTTCCGGGCAGCCAGGCAATCAACAGCCAACGCAGCGTGGTCAGCAACAGCGCCGCCATCAACAGGCGGCGTGCGCCCAGCCGTTGCAACAACCTGTGGATCACTAGAAACACCAGGATTTCCGCAATGACCGCCCAGGCCCACAGGATGCCGATCGTCGCCGAACGGTAGTTCCATTCCTGCAGGTAGCGGGTAAAAAAGACATAGTAGGGCCCATGACTGGCCTGCAGCAGAAACGCCACCAGCAACAGGAAGACCGCGTTGCGTTGATACAGGCTGTCACCCAACGGACGCCTTTGCCGTGGCATGGCAGTCGGTGGCTCTTCCGGCACGAACAGGCTGGTAATCCAGATCCCGGCAAACAGCCCCAGCAGGATTACCGGCAGATAAGAAATCGCAACTGCCGACGGTGCTGCACTGCCTGGGGAACCGGGTGACAACGAAACGAACAGGTAACCCAGCAACACCACCGCCACCACGAAACCGACAGACCCCCACAGGCGTATCGTGTTATAGCTTCTCGTGTCTGCCTGGAAATGGTTCATGGTCACCGCCTCGACCTGTGGCAGCGAGGCATTCCAGAAGAAACTGAAACCGAGCATGACCAGCAGCATCCAGGCATACCCGCTGCCGAACAGCACCCCGGCAAAACACAGGACGCTGAGCAAGGAAGCCAGGCGGATGATCCGCACTCTCTTGCCGGTATGGTCGGCGATCCATCCCCAGATATTCGGCGCGATGACCTTGGTGGCCATGATCATCGCGATCAGTTCACCGATCGCCGCGTCGCTGAACCCCAGCGTCTTCAGGTAAGGATTCCAGTACGGAATCAACGCACCCAACGACGCAAAATAGAAAAAATAGAACGCCGACAGCTTCCAGTAGAGTGACAGACTCATTCGCCGGCTTGTGGCGGAATCACCGGCGTAGTGGAATTGACCTCGGCATTCTGCGCACGGTCACGCAACAAATGATCCATCAGGCAGATCGCAAGCATTGCCTCGGCAATCGGTGTGGCACGAATACCGACACAAGGATCATGGCGCCCCTTGGTCACCACGTCGATTTCGTTACCCTCTATATCGACAGAGCGTGCCGGCAGCCGCAGGCTGGAGGTCGGCTTCAGTGCGATCGATACACACAGATCCTGGCCGCTGGAAATGCCACCAAGCACCCCGCCGGCATGGTTGGTCAAAAAACCCTGCCGAGTCATTTCATCCCTGTGTTCTGTTCCCTTTTGCACCACCGATTCAAAACCGGCCCCGATTTCCACGCCCTTGACCGCATTGATGCTCATCATCGCATGCGCAATCTCGGCATCCAGGCGATCGAAGACAGGCTCTCCAAGCCCGACCGGTACCCCGGAGGCAACGACATTGACCCTGGCACCGATCGAATTGCCTTCTTTGCGCAGTGCGTCCATATACGCCTCCAGTTCAGCGACCTTGTGCCGATCCGGAAAGAAAAACGGATTACGCTCGACCTGGTCCCAATCGAACTCGGAATAGGTGATCGGTCCAAGCTGCGCAAGATATCCGCGCACCCGTATCTGCCGGTGCACGGCCAGGTATTTCTTGGCGATCGCACCGGCGGCAACCCGCATCGCAGTCTCCCTCGCCGACGAACGTCCGCCGCCACGGTAGTCACGCAAGCCGTATTTCTGCTGATAGACATAATCCGCATGTCCAGGACGAAACTGGTGCATGATCTCGCTGTAATCCTTCGAACGCTGATCAGTATTTTCGATAAGCAGTCCGATCGGTGTGCCGGTAGTCCGGCCTTCGAACACACCGGAAAGAATCTTGACCTGGTCGGCCTCGCGGCGCTGCGTCGTATGCCGGGATTTGCCCGGTTTGCGCCTGTCCAGATCCCGCTGCAGATCCTGTTCCGACAACGCCAGGCCGGGCGGGCAACCATCGACGATCGCCAGCAACGCCGGGCCGTGACTCTCCCCTGCCGTCGTCACTGTAAATAATTTTCCAAAACTGTTTCCGGACATAGACCGATTGTATCCTTAGTGAGTTGATACCTGTGATGGCGCACGAACCACCAGGCGGCAGCGTGCGAAATCAGTAACTACAGTAATAGTACCCGTTATTTTGCTGAAGTAAATATACGGCAGCCGCCGCCGAATAATTTCTTGAATACAGGCCGAAACAGAAGGAGCACACAGTGAGCAAACCCGCGCGTATCTATCAAAACAAAGTCGGTTCCTACCTGGGCAAACCCATCTACGAAATGATCCAGGAACAAAACCACCGCTTCATCTTTGTCCGTATCGCGACCGCCGATGCGGATGGCTACCCGCTGAACCAGCTCCGTCCCGGCGAGATTCTGTTTGCACCCGGATTGATCTACCGCAAGGCCTGAGCAACACCCGGCAACCGGGTCAAAGCTCGACATCCAATCCCTTGCGGTGTGTTTCGTTGATCACGCGCAACAGGTATTTGAACGGCAGAACCCGGTCATCGCAGCGGTTGAGCAGCGGCATATAAGGCAGGTCCTGATTGACAAACTGGTAGGTCCCGTCCTCCATCGATCGATACAGCGCCTTGATCTGCGATTCCAGCTGATCGACGAACGTGGAGGTCTCTTGCATGCTTTCGACGTCGTATTCCATCGCCATCCGCAGTTCTTCGACCTCGAACACCGCCTGCTTGACCAGGTCGATGTATTCTTCTGCTGTTTTAGCCCTATGCATTATTGTCCTGACCTCTGCAAGAATCAACGCAGCTTCAATGCGTCGAAGGTACGCCCGATACTGTTTTTACGCCCCACCAGAACGACGCTGGCCGTACCATTGATACGCAGCTGCGAATAAGCACTGATCACCGGCACGATACTGTGAAAATCCAGCTTGTTGGTACCCACCAGGTTATTGATGAGCAACGGCAGTTTTTTGCCGTTGGCCCGGCGAATCACCAGAAACTCGTTGTTGAACCGGAATTTGCCTTTCTGGTAGGGAACAGGTTCGGTGGCCGCAAGCCGGTATTCGATCAGTTTCACTTCCTCGCGGTAGGTCTCGGACGCCGTCAGGTTGAGCAGGTGTTTCGGTAACAGGTAACCGCCGACTGCAAACAGCATGTAGACGATAAACACGATGCAAGCCCTGGTGCCCCAGACACCAGCCTGGTGCAGTATCAGTGCAGTACGTGTATCCGGCCGTCCCGGCTCCGGCTTGACCAGCAGCAGCGCAGCCGGCAACGACAGCAAAAAACCCAGCCAGCCGAACAACGACATATAAAACTGCTGCTGGCCACCAGCGACGATGACATTGGTCGGCTGAAAAAAGAACAGTAACAGCAGTACCGCGATCGATACACTGAGCACCAGCAGCGCGATTTTTGAGAACTTATCCATACGGTTAAATTATTTCTTTGTTTTTCAATCAGTTAATTATAATCTGCTACAACAGGACCGCCATAGGATACCTGACTTTGCAGCAATTGTGTATCGCCGTCCTGCCTGTCACACCCTCACCCGTCACTAGCCCGCATTTCTCACCACCCATTCGCAGCGCGACGGCGCAAGGGTACGGGCATACGCTGCACCGGAAAATATCCACTACTGCCAGGCCCGCACTCAAGACACCGCCACCGCCGGATTAAGAACAATTTCCGTGATGGATTACGGAACAGAAATCACCGCCACCTCGCATCCTGGCGGATTCGCGGTTGAGCACGCGGGACCTTTGCGCATATAATCAGGAATAAATTCAAGTATATCGTGCAGGCTGCGGCAGATTACAGCCAGTCACCGGAGCAGCCGCCTCAGTACCCAAGGAAATAACATGGCCAGGCGATTCTATCTCTACAATGGAGCACCACGTGGTTTTACGCTGATCGAACTGATGGTGGTTATCCTGATCATCGGACTGCTGCTGATGTACGTAGGCCCAAGGGTGTTCAACAGTGCCGATTCATCCAGGATCACCACCACCCGCATGCAACTCGCGACGTTGATGAACGCGCTGAAGTCCTACCGCCTGGACAATGGCCAGTACCCGACGGCAGAACAAGGGCTGCGCGCACTGATCGAAAAACCACAGACTGAACCGATTCCGAAAAACTGGAAAAAACACGGCTATCTGGCCAAACCCAAATTACCCAAGGATGCCTGGGGCAACGATTTTCAATACCTGAACCCGGGTACGCGTGGCGAAATCGACCTGTATTCTTATGGTCCTGACAAGGAATCCGAGGACGATGACATCGGCAGCTGGCAGTAGACAAAGCGGGTTTACGCTGATTGAGCTGCTGGCAGTATTGTTGATCGTCGGCCTGTTACTCAGCCTGAGCACGATCGTTCTCCCTACCCAGTCGCCGGCAAAGGCCGGACGCACGGAAATCGACAGGCTGGCCGCATTGTTGAAACTGGCGATACAGGATGCGGTATTGAAGTCGCGGCGCACCGGCATTGCGATCAGGAAACACGAATACCGGTTCGTCGCGCAGAATCCGCAACAGCAATGGGAGCCGCTGAAGGATAAACTCTTCGCCCCCCGCAGGCTCCCACCGCCACTGCAGCTTGCTCTGCAGGCGGCAACCACACGGACGCCGCAGATCATTATTTCCGCCAGTGGCGAGATCACGCCGTTCACCCTGCACGTTCAATCCGACGATGAGCAGGTCCGCTACACCATCCGTGGCTCACTGACCGGCCACATTGCGGTGCAGCAGGCTGCAACAGCAGACTGAGACTGACGGGAACCGAACCATGCCAAGCCTGCTGCACCGCAATCGACCGCACAAGACCCGATCTACGGGGTTCACATTGCTGGAGACCATGGTGGCGCTGTTCGTTCTCGGGCTGGCGATGGCCGCCTTGATGAGTGCTTCGAGCACGACGCTGAACAACACCTTCTACCTGAAACAGACCGCGGTCGCACAATGGATTGCGGAAAACAGGGCCAGCGAGATCCAACTGCGCAGACAGGCACTGCTGCCAGGCCGGCAAAGTGGCACCGTTGACATGGCAAAGACCAGTTGGATCTGGCACACCAGGGTCTCGACGACACCGGACCCCAACGTCTATAAAGTCGAGATCAGCGTCAGCCTGAAAAGCGATCAACAACGCCAACTGGCAAACCTGGTGACCTATGCAAACCGATAGCACAAACAGAATGCAAGGATTTACCTTGCTGGAAATGGTCGTCTCGCTGGCGATCTTCGCGGCCATCTCGGCGATCGGCTTTGCCAGCCTGTTCCGGATCCAGGATGCGTATACACAGACCCGGCACAAGATAGAACGGCTGGACAGGCTGCAGCTGGCCATGCACCGGCTGCGATACGACATACTGTTTACCTCGTTCCGCAGTGCACGTGACCACAATGCGCAACGGCGCCCGGCGTTTGCAGGAAGTGACTTCCCTGCGACCCATCTCGAATTCACGCGTTCCGGCGTGGACCCGTTTTTAAATACCAATCCGACCAACCAGCAGCGTGTGACCTGGCGGTTCACAAATCACACCTTGCAACGCGTCGTCTGGAAACCACTGGACCTGGCCCGGCAGCACCAGGTGCTTCGCCACACAGTGCTGAAAAACGTCGAGGACTTCAAGGTGATTTATTTCGATGAAGCACGAACACCCCATCGGCGCTGGCCACCACGCACACAACATGGGCCGACAGCAAAGACAGTCGCCGTGGCCAAGAACCCGGTGGCGGTCGAGATCACCATCACCTTGAAGGATCTGGGTAAAATCCGCCGGCTGTTCGCGCTCAGGGATCCTTGAGCGCGATGTGCGTCCACGAAAAACAACAAG
>Ga0256830_1002279_pt1 | contig 12777 bp, 12 predicted proteins | sample 128326metaG_FD_190537 | JGI IMG/M metagenome (GOLD analysis project Ga0256830, IMG submission 190537) | Hydrothermal vent microbial communities from Lau Basin, Pacific Ocean - 128-326 | ecosystem: Environmental > Aquatic > Marine > Hydrothermal vents | place: Pacific Ocean: Lau Basin | collected...
GATCCTCGAGCATTTCCTTCTTGAAGACCTCGGTAACCGCGACGGCGTCGTCCCGAAGGAGCGCAAGCTCGCCCAAGCGCTCCAGGGTCTTGTGGGCGAGATCTCGCCCGTAGGGCGGGCCAATAAAGATGAGGTCGAAGCGCTCGCCGCGGCGGTGGAGGCGCTCCAGGGCGCGAAAGACGTCGTCCTGCAGGATCTCCGCCCGGGGGGCGAGCCCCAGCTCCCGGAGGTTGCGCTCGATAATCTGAACAGCCTCGCGGCTTGCGTCCACGAACACGGCGAAAGAAGCCCCGCGGCTTAGGGCCTCGATGCCCACACTCCCCGTGCCCGCAAACAGGTCCAGGAAGCGACTCCCCCCCACGAGCCCGCCCAGGATGCTGAAGAGGGCCGAGCGGACTTGGTCGCGCATGGGGCGTATCGCAGAGCTTTTGGGGGTGAAGAGCTTTCGGCTCCGAAGCGCCCCGCCGGTGATGCGCATGGCCTCTGTCGCCCTAAGAGGGGGAGGCAGCCAGGCGGGCCGCCTCCCGCAGGCGCTTTAGAGCCCGCTCCTTGCCCACGAGCTCGAGGGTCTCGAAGAGCCCCGGGCCCCGGGTGACGCCCGTAAGCGCCACCCGGCAGGGCTGCGCGATCTCCTTGAGCTCGCGCCCCCGCTGAGCGAGCCACCCCCGGATCTCGCGCTCCAAGCGCTCCGCCGTCCACTCCGCGTCGGGCACGGCTTCCAGGTGCCCGCCTAGCTCCTGGAGCAGCGCCGTCTTCTCCGGGGTGAGGAACTTCGCGACGGCCTCGGGATCGTACTCCACACGCTCCGTGAGCAGGGGCACCGCGGCCTCGGCCAGCTCCACCAGCGTGCGCTTCCGCTCGCGGAAGAGCTCCACCGCCCGGGCCCAGCGCGCCTCCGCGATTTTCTCTGCCTCTTCGTCGCCGAGGAAGCCCCTCTGGACCGCGAACGCCTTCACGAGCCCTCCCAAGCGCTTCGGGTCCCCGGTCTTGATGTAGTGATGATTGAGCCAGAGGAGCTTCTCCTCGTCGAAGACGGCGGGCGAAGGGTGAATCCCCTCCAGCGAGAATTTTTCGATTAACTCTTCCCGCGAGAAGATCTCCTGGTCGCCGTAGGACCAGCCGAGCCGGGCGAGATAGTTCACCAGGGCCTCGGGGAGGATGCCCCGCTCTCTGTACTCGAAGACGGCGGTGGCCCCGTGGCGCTTGCTGAGCTTGGTGCGGTCCTTGGCGAGGACCATGGGCACGTGGGCGAACACCGGGAGGTCCGCGCCCAGGGCTCGGTAGATGAGGATCTGCTTGGGCGTGTTCTTGAGGTGCTCGTCGGCGCGGATCACGTGGGTGATCCCCATGGTGAGGTCGTCGACCACCACGGCGAAGTTGTAGGTGGGCCGCCCGTCCGAGCGCAGAATGATGAAATCGTCGATCTCCTCGTTGCGGAACTCGACGGGGCCGCGGATGACGTCTTCCACGACCGTGGTGCCCTCTTTGGGTGAGACGAAGCGCAGCGCGGGCCTTCGCCCCTCGGCCTCTAGGCGCTCGCGCTCTTGGGGGGTAAGATGGCGGCACGTCCCGTCGTATTGGGGGGTGCGCTTCTCCGCGAGGGCTTGTTTGCGCTTTGCCTCCAGCTCCTCCGGGGTGCAGTAGCAGGGGTAGGCCCTGCCCTCCTCTAAGAGCTTCCGGGCGTGCTCCTGGTAGAGGGGCAGCCGTTGGCTCTGGAAGTAGGGCCCCTCGTCCCACTCGAGGCCGAGCCACTTTAAGCTCTCGAGGATCGGCTCGACGAGCTCGGGGCGGTTGCGCTCGACGTCCGTGTCCTCGAACCTCAGGACGAAAACGCCTTGGTGCTTGCGGGCAAAGAGCCAGTTGAACAGGGCCGTGCGCGCCCCGCCCACGTGGAGCTCCCCCGTGGGGCTGGGGGCAAAGCGGACTCGAACTTTGTGCTGAGCCATCCCCTCTCCTTCGGATTCCGATGCCCTATCGGAGTCGTGCATAGCGGCGATACACTTCGTCGTCCCCGCGCTTGGCTACGAGGAACACCGTCAGCCGTCTCTTAGCATCATCGACTTCGTACACGATGCGGTGCTCGCCGGCCGTCACCCGATAGATGTCGGGTTCCAGCTTCCTGCTGTCCGGGGGCCGCGAATTCAAGGACAACTCCAAGATCTTCCGCAGAGTTGGAGCTGAACCTTTGCCGGGTAGCGCTTCTTGTCGCGGAGCTCCTTGAGCACCGCAGGATGGACGACAACGCCGTAGCCGTGGGGAGCCCGCTCCATTCCTTTAGCTCTTCACCGCTAGGGACTTATCGAAGAGATGTTCGTATTGTTCGATAAGGTCCTCAACCGGTACGGGCTCTTCCCCTTGGGCCTGGAGGAGGCGGACCAGTAGAACGTCGAGGAGCTCCTCCAGCTTCTCGACGCGCTCCAGGTCCTCCACGCTAACTAAGGCAGCTGCGGCCTTGCCGTCCCGCGTGATGAGGAAGCGCTCCCCGGCGTACTGTACCCGGGCCAACAGCGCCCCTAAGCGCCTGCGCGCTTCGGCCGCTCCGACTTGGGTGGCCATCCTGCCGCAAAGCCTAGCTTATGCAAGCCCTTAGAGCAACCTCCGGGGTCAGAACTCCATGAGGTCCGCCCGCAGGTAGGCGAATACCCATCCCTCGCCCCGATCGACCACGAAGAGGAGGCCCTGCCAGCGCTCCCCCTCGTAGGAGAACGCCCAACGGCTCCAGAGGACGGAGCCCGTTCGTCCCTCTTCCTCGAGCCTCCAGCCCGCCTCCCGGAGCTGGCGGGCATAGTGCTCCTCCAGCTCCGCTACGCTCCACCCCTCGGGGAACCGGATGAGCGCGTGGTTGCTGACGTGATCGTCGCTCGCGCTGCTGCCCCCACGCTTCTGGCGGCTCCCCTCCGGGTTGGTCAGGGGCGGCAAGACCTCCTGTAAGATCTGCAGGGCGTCCTTCCCCTCCAGTGCGGACCGAGGGGAGCTGCAGCGGGAATACGTCGGGTCTAAGTTGTAGGAGAGGCGCACCTCCGTCTGCCCCCCCGGGCGGGGGAAGGCGTACACGTCCAGGGAGGGCCCGGGGCGGCCGCGGCAGAAGCTGCGCCCTTGATCCCGGGAAAAGACGAAGCCCCCTTGAGGGGAAAGGGACCTCCGCGCCTCCCAGCCGCGGGCCGTAAGTTCCCGGTCGTAAAAGGCGTAAACCTCCTGGGGAGATCGGGGTACGTCGAGGAGAACCACCCCGTAGGTCTCCTCCACCGCGCTCCCGACGACGGTGGCTCCCGGAGGGAGCGGGATCTCAAAGGGCAGGTCCGGGGGCAACCCGCCCGGGAAGAGCCGGCCTTGGCGCATCTCCCCCGTGGGGGAGGGAGAGGTCATCAGCCGCTCCACGAACTCCTCCAGCTGCGCGGCGCCTCCCCGGTCCGCAGGGGACGGCTCCTCGTAGACCCGAAGCGGCAGCTGCAGGAAGAACCCCGCTGCCACGATCACCCCGATGAGAAAGAGCGTCAGCAAAACGCGCTCGGACATCGCTCTCCCCTCCTTTGCGTCGCTCGTGCGCCCGTTCGCGCTCGCGGCTCTTAGAATAGAGGGCAAGGAGCGGCGGCGTCAACGGCTGCCAGGAGGCCCTCCCGGCGGCGGAACCCGCAGAGAGCCCGCGCTGGCTCAGAAGTAAAAGTGGAACCCAATTCCCCCCGCGATCCAGCGGAAGTCGTAGAGGTTCTGAAGGTTGAGGGCAAACCCGTAGTCGATGACGGGGTAGACGCGCTCGATGGGCCAGTCGGAGATCTCGATCTCCCCGAGCACCGCGAGCATCGAGCGCTCCACCCTCAGGGGCTTGTCCTGCGCGAACTTCAGGGTCACCGAGGGCCCTCCCGTGACGTAGAAGTCCGCCCGCGGGTTGTCGCTCACCTTGAAGAGCCCCCGGGCCGAGAGGTGTAGCTCCAGCGCGTTCGGACACCGCGGGGGCTCCACCACGGGCGGCGGCGGGGGCGGCTCCTCCCCGGGCTCCGGCTCGGGCGGAATTCGGGGCTCGTAGTCGAACTCGCAGTCGGGGATCGGGGCCAGGTTGAACTCGATCCCCGTGCCCTCGTTCAGCCAGTAGCGGAAGCTGATCCCCAAAAACGGGAAGTTGGCGTGGATCCCGACGGCCCACTTCCCCCCGGGAGCGCCCCCCTCCGGCTCCTGCGCCCGCGCGGGGACACCCGTTGCCGCAACGAGGAGGAGCAGCGCAAGGGCGATGAGCCCGATCGATCTCGATGCGATGCGCATTCGGTGCACGATGTCACGCTCCTTTGGGTTTTGCTTTGCTGCTTCTCTTTGGCTACTTCTCGTAGATGGGCACGCCCGTCTCCGGTTTGCCCGTGAGGGCCTTAAAGCGCTCCCGCAGGTCGCGGGTGATGGGGCCGGGGCGGCCCGTCCCGATGGGGCGCCCGTCGATCTCGACGATGGGGATGACCTCGGCGGCGGTCCCCGTCAGAAAGACCTCGTCGGCGGTGTAGAGTTGCGCCACCCCGAAGTACTCCTCGCGGGCGGGGTAGCCCGCTTCTCGTGCCAGCTCGAGGATGACCCCGCGGGTGATCCCCGGAAGGTTCGTGGTCACCGGCGGGGTGTACAGCACGCCCTTCTTGACGGCGAAGAGGTTGTCGGCGGTGCCCTCGGCCACGAAGCCGCGGACGTCCAGCATGATGGCCTCGTCGGCCCCGGCGGCGATCGCCTCCAGCTTCGCCATGATGTTCGTCAAATAGTTCAGGGACTTTACGCTGGGCGGCAGCGACTCCGGCGGGCGGGCCCGGGTGGAGGCCACGATCGTCCGCAGCCCCTTCTCGTACAGCTCCTCCGGGTAGAGGGTCTTCCAGTCCTTCACCAGGATGAGGACGGTCGGGCGGGCGCACTTTCGCGGATCGATCCCCAAATCCCCCACGCCGCGGGTCACGATGGGCCGGATGTAGGCCGTCTTCAGCCCGTTGACGCGCAGCGTCTCGAGGATCGCCTCGCGCATCTCGTCGCGGCTTAGGGGGATCTCCAAGCGAATGGCCCGCGCGCTGTCGTAGAGGCGGTCCAGGTGCTCCTCGAGCTTGAAGACGTACCCGTCGTAGGCGCGGATGCCCTCGAAGATCCCGTCGCCGTACAGGAAGCCGTGGTCAAAGGCGCTGATCTTGACATCCTCTTCCGGAACGAACTCGCCGTTGAGGTAGAGCTTCATCGTTCGCCCCTTTCTTTGCGTGCTCTTTGCGTGTGTTTCCCCGTGTTTCCCCTATGCTTTCCCTTGCGGCTCGCGCTGGGGGGAGGGGAAAGGCCCTTCGTACGATACACCGGAGGGCTTTGGGGAGTCAACCTCAGGCGTCAGGCCCCTGGCCCGGGGGTTGAGCTTGAGCGCTAGGGGTAGACCTCGGCGTCCTCCTTGACCACGGAGAGGACCACGGAGGTGTTCGTCTCCTCGATGGCCGGATGGCTCAGCAGCCGCTTGATCTCCCGGTTCATGCTCTCTTGATCTTTGAACTTGCCGATCACGAGGATGTCGAACTCCCCGGTGATCTCGTAGACGTGGGTGAGGCACCGGTCTTGTCTCAGGGCCCGGACGATCTCGGGGATGCGGTTCCCCTTGGCCTTGATCTGGGTGATCGTCGTGATCGGGAACCCGAGCTTCTCGTAGTCGAGGACGGGCTTGAACCGGCGGATGATCCCCCGGTCGAGGAGGCGCCGGAGGTGCTTGCCGACGGTGGTGGTGGAAACGCCCAAGCGCTGGGCCAGCTCCCGCAAACTGGCCCGCCCGTCCTCCTGAAGGGCCCGGATGATGCGCTCGTCGAGATCGCGGTACACGTCCTTGGCCTCCGCTATAATGATCGAGCGCAGCCGGGGGCTTCGCAAGTCGACCCGCTGTCGAAAGGGGGAGCAAGGAGATGGAGAAGCTCGTGCAGGAGCGCTGTGTGGCCTGTCGCCCCGACGCGCCCCGGGTGACCGAGGAGGAGGTCCGCGAGCTTCTGCCGCAGGTCCCCGACTGGCGGATCGTGGAGCGGGAGGGGATCCGGCGGCTGGAGCGGACCTATCGCTTTCGGGACTTCGCCGGGGGGCTGCGCTTCGTCCAGCGGCTGGGGGAGCTGGCCGAGGCGGAGGGGCACCACCCCGCCGTCTTGTTGGAGTGGGGCCGGGTGACCGTCACCTGGTGGACCCACAAGATCCGGGATCTCCATCGCAACGACTTCATCATGGCCGCCAAGACGGACGCCCTCTACGATGCCCTCGTCAAGGGGCTTGAAGTCGGGGGCCGGGCCCACTAGCATACGGACCATGAGGATCTCGCTCCGACTCGAGAACCCGGCGGAGACCGCGGCCCGGATCGAGGAGTTTTTGCGAGAGCAGCTGGAGCGCTCGGGGCGGGAGAGGGGCGTGATCGCCCTCTCCGGGGGGATCGACTCCTCGGTGGTAGCCACGTTAGCGGTCCGGGCGCTGGGGCCCGAGCGCGTCATCTCCCACCTCCTGCCCGACGGGGACTCGACGAATCCCGAGGACATGAGGGACGCCGAGGAGTTAGCGCACTCGTTGGGGATCCTGTGCCGCACGATCTCCATCCACAAGCCTCTGGAGGCGTTTCGGGAGACGTTCCAAGACGTGGGCCTGCACGGGGACCCACGGGCCTGGGCCAACGTCAAGCCCCGGCTGCGGATGATCGTCAACTACTTCGTGGCCAACTTCGAGAACGGCTTGGTGCTGGGAACCGGCAACAAGAGCGAACTTCTTACCGGATATTTCTGCTACGACGAAGAGACGAGGGCGCTTACCCCCGAGGGGCCGAAGTTCTACTGGGAGCTTGCCCCCGGCATGACCGTCTTATCCCTTGACCTTCACACCCAAAGGGTCGTGGAGGTTCCCCTAGAGGCGGTGCACGTCTTCCCCTATCGGGGCGAACTGATCGCGATTCGCACCCCCCGCTTGGATCTGCGGGTGACCCCGAACCATCGGTTGCTGATCCGCCGCAACCACGGGAGGGGGTCCTTGGGCTTCCGCATCGCGGAAAGCTGCTTCCGAGCGAGTCAAATCTGCATCCCGACCCCGAAGCCGTGGCGGGGGACCGAACCGGCTCCTCCCTTTGTGGATACTCGGGAGTTTCTCCCAGGGCCGTTGGCTCCGCAGGCCCACCCGCCCGTTCGGATGGACACCGAGGATTTTCTCTATCTATTGGGGATCTTCGTTGGGGACGGCCACCTGGCCCACCCGCGGGTGGCGGTGCCGGTGCAAAGCGCCCTCTCCGCTGCAGAACGGCAAAGATACCGCACGCCGGATGGGCGATTCTCCGCGTTGCCCACAGCCCTCCTCCGTCCGCACACCAAGACGTATGAAGCCACCCGCATTCACATCGGCGTTTCGGCCCACAGCCCCATCCGTCCCCGGCTGCGCAGGCTCCTTCAGCGCTATGGAATCACGGCGACGGAGACCTCCACCCAGCTCGTATTCACCAACCGCGCGCTGGCCGCCGTCTTGGAGGAATGCGGCCACGGGGCTCAGAACAAGCAAATTCCCCCCTGGGTGCTGCGCTGGCCTGCAGAAGCCCTAGAACCCCTTTTCGAGGGGTTGATAGACAGCGACGGAAGCTCCGGGGGGCGAATGTTCTATACGACCTCCCCCCGCCTGGCCTATCAGATGGTCGAGCTTTGCCAAAAGCTGGGGAAACACGCTCGGGTGCAGTGGAAGCCCCCTAAGGTCACCCATCATGGGGGTCGAACGATCCGCTCTCGGGGCCTTTATGAAGTTTGCATAAGCCCCAAGGCCCGCAACCTCACCTTTACACCCTCCCACATGCGCCGCGTTCCCTATGAGGGGATGGTGTGGTGTCCCTCCGTGCCCCCGCACGAGAACCTCCTCGTGGAGCGCAACGGCTACACGGCCTTCTGCGGCAACACGAAATACGGCGACGGCGGCGTCGACGTCCTCCCCATAGGACATCTGTACAAGACCCAGGTCCGCCAGCTCGCGCGGTTCCTGAAGATCCCGCCCAAGATCATCGAGAAGGCCCCCTCGGCGGGGCTGTGGCCGGGCCAGACCGACGAGGAGGAGCTGGGGATCTCCTACGAGGAGCTGGATCGAATCCTCCACTGCCTCCACGACCGGCGGATGTCCATCAACCAGACCGTAAAGGCCCTCAAGACCCGCAAGAAGATCGTCCAGCACGTCTGGGACCTCATGCGGGCCAGCGAGCACAAGCGCCGCCTGCCCCCCATGCCCCCGGAATAAAGGGGGGGCAAAGAAGCGAAGTGAAGCCCAGCCAGGCGGGGTTTACCCGAAGACCTCCATCAGCACCCGCACCAGGATCAAGATCCAGCCCACCACGACCACGAGCCAGGCGATCTTCTTGGCCACCTCCGCCAGCGCCAGGAAGATCGTCAATAGAATGAGAAATCCGATGGGGTCCACCAGGCCGTCGAAGGTCGTCTCCGGGATCGCGTCCCCCAGGATGAGCTGGATGAGCCCCACCACCAGCTGACCGAACCAGTTGGCGGCCGCGTACAAGAACGTGAGGAACTGGTTGAGGACCTCCTGCAGTCGGCTCCCCTGCTCCAGCTGCTCCGGCCCCTGCAGGGCCGCCGGAATCCAAAGCGGCACCATCTTTCGCTCCCCCCTTTCTCGCGTCGCGCGCTCGCGCCACAGGCCGCGACCGGCCCCATTCTAGCAGACGCTTACCCCTCCCCGATGGGACGGACTTCCTCCCCTTAAGGGGTGAAGGAGTCCGTCCCCGGGGCGGCGTGTCCCTCCCCTTTCGCGGGCGGTCCCGTACACTGAGGGCGATTGCTGGACATGTAGCGACCTCTCCGGATGGGCCGGGGACGGGCTCCCCTCTTCCTGGGCGTGGATGGAGCGCGCCCGTCCCCGGCCTGTGCCCCTCCCTCCCGCCTCGCTTCGTCCCTTACGCGGAGGCGAAGCGCTCCACCACGGCGGCGATCCACTTCGTGCCCTGGATGAGCACGTCGATGCGCTGGTTCTCGTTGGGCGCGTGCGTGTTGCTGTAGGGGTGGTTACACCCAATAGCCACCGTGGGCAGCTTGAGGGCGTTCGTGAAGTAGTAGAGGGGGCCGGAGCCCGCGGAGCTCACGTGGATGTTGGGCCCCTTCCCGAAGACCTCCCGGGCCGTCTCCGCGGCCACCCGCACGATGGGGTCCGTGATGGGGGTGCGGGCCGCGGGCGTCTCCGCTTGGATCTTCAGCTCCACGTCCCCGAAGCCGTGCTTCTCCAGGTGCTCTCTCAGCAACTGGGCGAGCTTCTTCGGGTCCTGGTCAGGCACCAGGCGGAAGTCCATCTTGGCGTGGGCCTCCGCAGGGAGCACGGTCTTGTGGCCCTTTCCCGTGTAGCCCGACCAGAGGCCCGCTATATTCGCCGTCGGCGCGCCCGCGAGCGCCTTCTTGAGCTCCAAGCCCGTAAGGCCCCTCAGAAACTGGGAGATGCCCAGATCGCGCCGGAGCTGCTCCTCGTCCAGGGGCTCCCTCTCGAGGGCTTCCAGCTCCTCCGGGGTGAAGGGGCGCACGTCGTCGTACCAGCCCTCCACGGTGATGTTCCCTAAGCCGTCCTGGATCGTGCTCAGGGCCCGTATCAGGCGCCAGGCGGGGTTCTCGGCGATCGCGGCGTTGGCGGAGTGGGCGTCCCGCCCCAGGGTCTTCACCGAAAGCTCGACGTAGAGCATCCCTTTAAGCCCCAGGGTGACGGCGGGGACGTCCCCGTAGTCGAGGCCGCCGAACTCCCAGATCGCCCCCTGGCCCCGCACCCGCGAGCCGTAGCGCTCGATGAACTCCTTGAAGTGGGGGCTCCCCGTCTCCTCCTCGCCCTCGACGACCCAGATCAGGTTGCAGGGAAGCTCTCCCTGCGTCTTCAGGAGGGCATCCACCACGGAGAGCCGGGAGGCGATGTTCGCCTTGTTGTCCGCCGCGCCGCGGGCGTAGACCCTGCCGTCGCGGATCTCCGCCGCCCAGGGGTCGCTCTCCCAGAGCTCCAGGGGCTCCGGCGGCTGGACGTCGTAGTGGTTGTAAAACACCAGGGTCTTCTGCGCGCCGGGCCGCTCGTAGCGCCCCAGCACCACGGGCGGGCCCTCGGTGAGGGGCAGGATCTCCGCTTGGAGCCCCACCTCCTCCATCATCGTCTGCACGAGCCGGGCGCACTCCTCTAAGCCCAAATTCTGGGCGGAGACGCTCGGCTGGCGGCAGAGCCGCACCAGGCGCTCGACGATCTCCTCCGAGCGGTCGTCGATGTACCGAAAGGCTGCTTCGAGTGTCATGAAGACCCCTCCCTGCCGCAGTGGGTGTGTGAGCCCACTATACGGCGGGAGGGGGCTTCGGGCAAGCGGTTCGCTCGGTCCGTCGTTAATTGAAGCAGGATCGAGCGCGCTCAGCCCTCGGGCTCGGCGTCTGGGGCGGGCTCGCGGACGACGTTGAGCTCGGAGCGGAGGGTGAGCACCTCGGACTCCGAGAAGCCGCCGGGGTTGCAGCTTAACGTCCCGCTCATCCAGACGTCCTCCGGGGGCTCCTGCCACAGCTCCACGTCGTAGACGAGCACGTACGTCTCGCCGGCCTTGAGGGTGATCCACAGCGCCGAGGGCTCGTGGAACAGCCGAAACTGCGGGAACCAGACGTTGTCCTCCCAGGTGACGACCTGGACGTCTTGCTTGGTGGTGATCGTCACTTGGACTTGGAAGGGCTCGCCGATGCGGATCTCGCCGGGCAGCAGCCGCTCGAACTCGCAGAGCTCCCCCGCGGCGAAGTCCCGCTGCGGCGGCGGGGTGGTGTCGGGCTCGGGGGCGACGGTGATCCACGTCTCGGCCCGCGCCTCGCGGCCCTGCGAGGTGATGACGAGGAGCCGCACCCGGTAGTCGCCGGGGTTCTCGAAGGTGTGGGTGACCCGCTCCCCCTCGTCCTTGGTGCCGTCGCCGAAGTCCCAGCTGTAGATGAGAATTTCCTCCTCCTCGGGATCGGGGAGCTCCACGGCGGCTTGGAAGGTGAGCGTCAGGGGCGCGACGCCGGTGCCCCCCTCGGCCTGCACGCACTCGGGGCACTCGTAGACGATCTCCACTTGGATCGCGGGGGCGGGGGACGGCTCGGCGTCGGGGGCGGGCTCCGGCGGCGGGACGATCGGCTCCCAGCCGCAGGCGGTAAGCCCCAAGATCGAGAACGTCAACAGCAGGAGCAGCAGCCCTCCCGTCCGCCTCCGTCCCCTCAGAGCGCGCATCTTCCGGGCTAAGACGTCTCTCACGCGGTATCCCTCCTGATGCTTGGGCTGAAACGGCTTCGGATTCGTGCTCACAAGCGTCCGATTGGGTTCGGCCCCATGATAGGCCGTCTGCGCGGAGGGATCGCGGGGCCATGGCTCCCCCGACCGCGAACTTTACTCGCCCGGGGGAGGACCTCCGTCACCTTTGAGGGACCCACCTGGGCCGAGGGCGGGTGAGGGGTTGACGGGCTGACGGGCTCGCGGGCAAGGGACCCGGCAAGCTGCGAGCGGCGGGATCGGGACCAAGGACGAAGCGAATCGCAGAGCCATCAGATCGAGGCGTTTTAGGAGGGTGGGTGGTGGGCCGGGAGGGACTCGAACCCCCAACCTGACGGTTAAGAGCCGCCTGCTCTGCCAATTGAGCTACCGACCCGAGGTGCTTTTATCTTACTGAAAGGGTGCAAAGCCGTCAAGGCAGCGCGGGCGCTTGACATCGCGTCCGCATTTTGCCATCGTGATAGCGGTCGCCCGATCGCAAGCGAAACGGGACCCAACAAAGGAGGGACGGGCGAAGATGCGCGCGATCGTGGGCTTGCTCGGGGTCTTGATGGCGGCCCTGCTGCTGCCCCCTTCGCCGGCCTGGGCCACGAGCTACGTTCCCATGCGGGACGGGGACCTGGTCGAGGCCGCCCCCATCGTCGTCGTGGGGCGGGTGACGGACGTCCGGAGCTCGTCCGCGGCGGGCCGGCCCTACACGGACTACCTCATCGAGGCCGAAACCCTGCTTAAGGGCTCGATCGCCGAGAGCCCCTTCGTCGTGCGGGTTTTGGGGGGCAAGGGGCCGAACGGGCTCTCCCTCAAGGTCTGGGGGGCTCCCCGGTTCCTCCCCCGGCAGCGGGTGCTCCTCTTCCTGCGCCCTCACCCCGACGGGACGTTGAGGGTCGAACAGTTCTTCCTAGGGGCCTTCTACGAGATCACCCTCGACGGGCGAAGGATCGCGTTCCGTAACTTGGGAGATGCCCACGCCGTCCCCCCACCCGGCCGGGAGGCGAGCCCCGAGCCGGAGGCGCTCGCCCGCGACTTCGAGAGGTTCGTCCGCTGGCTCAAAGACCGCCTGGCGGGGGTCGACCGCGACCCGGATTACTTCGTCTACCTCCCCGAGAGCGTCCTGCGGGGCATCCGGGCCCAGTACACCCTCTTCGAGATCCAGGGGCTCAACGCCCGCTGGTTCGAGTTCGACTCCGGCCAGAGCGTCGGCTGGTACGCCCACGAGAGCGGCCAGCCCGGCCTCCCCGGCGGGGGCTTCACCGAGTTTCAGAACGCGCTGGCCGCCTGGAACGATGAGCCCGCCACGCCGATTTCCTACGCCTACCAGGGGACGACCGCGGCGACGGGGGGCCTCGCCACCCCCGACGGGGTCAACGCGATCCTCTTTGACGACCCGAACGGCGAGATCGACGGCAGCTTCAACTGCAACACCGGGGGCGTGCTGGCCGTGGGAGGCTTCTGGTACGCCGGCCAAAGCACCTTTCAGGGCCAGGACTACTGGGTCATCACAGAGGGCGACATCGTCACACAAGACGGCCTCGACTGCTTCTTCCA
>Ga0256830_1002280_pt1 | contig 12776 bp, 8 predicted proteins | sample 128326metaG_FD_190537 | JGI IMG/M metagenome (GOLD analysis project Ga0256830, IMG submission 190537) | Hydrothermal vent microbial communities from Lau Basin, Pacific Ocean - 128-326 | ecosystem: Environmental > Aquatic > Marine > Hydrothermal vents | place: Pacific Ocean: Lau Basin | collected...
CTCCCCGACATACCAGGGTTTCCCGAGGGTGAAGATCTCCGAAAGGAAGCTGTAGATGTCCATCCGTTGGACCCTACCCGGCCCTCTCGCCAAGGGAAGCCCACCCCACTACGAATCCGGAAGACCCAATTCTTTATCCCTGCGTGTCAATCCAATCGGCATAACGCCTTCGGCATCACCTGCGGGCCGCGAAGCGGACCGTCAGGTGCATGCCGTTGTTAGGCGGCCTTCGGCGTCGAATACGAGTGACTGCCACACACCGCAGGGAATCGGAATGCCTCTCCAGCGAATTGTTCGGTGGTCTGATGAAGGCACGACAACATTGAGTGCCATAACAGAAGCAAACGCCTCGTTCGGAAACACTGGTGGGTCGAGCCATCGGCTCTCGGTTGGGTCCCACAGCAGTAATTCTTCTCCCTCGACCACTCCGCATACCTCATGATAGCAGAATTCACCAGTGATCCAACTCGGGTTCAGACCATGTCGCTCCCACATTCGGGACCATTGTTCTGCCGCGTGCTCAGGATACCGCAGTGCCAGCTGCACAGGAACCGCGGCCTGTCCCCTCAGGCGGTAGAGTTCGACCGCGACAGCCGCGAGCCCACCGCAGTCAAGCTTCTTCATGTCCGGAACGGAACACCAATGGAGGGGCCAGGCCACCGGACCCCATTCGTACTGCTTGCGGAGCCAGGTTGGGGGATGCCAGTGCCCGTCACGGTAGCTGTTACTCGCATCAACGCCTCGCATCCATGCTAGGGTGCCCGTACAGCATGGTTGACCATGATTGCTGATCGTGGATGGCACGATCCCGTACGCGGCGATTTGCCGCAGCGCAGCACTAGGAATCACGACTAACTCCGGAAGCGAAGTGCCAAGCCATGCTCGCGTTATATCCTCCAGCCGAGGAGAACAGCAGTTCATCGCCCACCTCCGGCGCCTGCGGAAACTCCACGCCTTGGGCCAGGATGTCGGTCTCCATGCAGATGGACCCCAGAACCCGCTTTGATCCTCCGGTCAACCAGCCGAGGCATCGACCATTCCGAAGGTGCAGCACGCGATGCGCGTAGAGCCCCGCCATCGGGAGATCGGCGATCGAGGCATCGACGACCACCTCGCTGGCACCGTGCACGTCGCCCGGTCGGACTTCTATGACACGGGTCACGAGCCACGCCGTGTCTGCGGCCACCGCTTTGCCAGGCTCAAGAAGAATAGTGCTGACGCTCGGCAAGGCTCGAGCAATGCGGCTCTGAAGGGTCGGCAGGTTCGGGATCAGCTGGTCCAGAAAACCGTCGGGATGCCACCCGCCTCCGATGTCGAAGACGGAGAAGGCAGCTCCCGATGCCCGAGCTAGTGAGTCGGCCCATACTAGTGTGTGCTCAACGAGATCGTTCCAGCGAAGCGGTCCGCATACGTCGCTGGCGAAGTGCATGTGGATCCCGAACCGCAGCCGCCCGTCGTGCTGTCGCAGGCAATGCGCCACCCGATTGAAGGCCCGGGCGTCCGTGAGGTCCACTCCGAAGCGAGATGTGACAGCATTTGACCGCAGACGAAGGCCCATCACCTCGGAAGCCTGTGATTCCAACAGGGCCTCAAACGCCTCAACAGAATCGGCGAACGCCACGGCTACCGGTCGGCCTACAGAGGATGGCAGCTCGACCAGCGCAGGCCCATTGAACACGATCTGTGAAGCCTCGAACCCCTGCCTGCGTGCCCAGTCCAGCTCCCGGACGCTAATGACTTCTGCCCACCAGCCGCGCGCGAGGAAGGCCCGTGCGAGCTCCGCCTCGGGGTCGGTCTTGACGCTTAATGCCGGGATGATCGCTGGCTGCGCCGAGCAGCTTTCGAGGGCCCTCGCTAAGCGGCGCATCGAGTCCTCGGCGGCCGAGTAATCGCGAAATCGCAGCGGCGTGCTCGGGGGCGACTGGTAGTTGGCGAGGAACTCCGGCACAGCCAGAGACGGTCCTCCCGGGATGGGCGAGGCGTGATGTGAGGACTTCCCGATGCGCCGGACGAGTGCTGGCTGGAATGAGGGATGTTTCCCCGCCGAAGCGAAGCGGTCGCCGGTCATTACCATCCTCGGAAGCGGAAGTTCTCGGCGAACTGGCAGTTCCTGGACCACCCGGATGAACTGTCGAGCCGCGCCTGGCCGTGGGGCGAACTCCACGCCGAGTGCTCTTGCAACCAAGCAAGCCGGCAGATTGTGACCGCATAGGGTCACTCCGTAGATGTAGGCTGGAAAGCGGGGATTGAAATCGATGAGCCAGTCTTCGTCCGCATCGTCACGAACAAACTCCATCTCGCCGCCGCCAGTCCAGCGAAGCTCAGCGCACAGTGCGGCGATGCGCCCCCGGACCTCGGATGGAGCTGGCGTCACAGCTGCCGCCCAAGTCTTTCCTCGAGGCGTTACCTGGCGCTTTTCGACTTCTACTGCCTGCAGCAAGCGGCCTTCGTAAGCTGCAAAGACGACAGATCTTTCGAGCCCTAACACGTGCTCTTGAACGAAGATGTCCTCGAGCGGCCAGTGGGCTTGAAGCGCATTGATCTGGCGCTGCAAGTCGCCATAACCGCGCGCAGCATAGGCCTCATGGTACTTCCCCTTAACCCAAAGCCGCCAGCCGCTGCGGCGGCCCAAGGCATGCAGGTCCGTTGGATGCGCCAGGGCCGGAAGGAATTCTGGTGTTCGCATTCCGATCGAAGGTGCACACGAGAGGGCGGGCTTCCCAACTGCCTGCTGGGCCGCGTGATTCGGGATCAGCAAGCGGGAATGCTCGCCAACGATGCGTGCGAGCCAGCTCACCTCCACGTCAAGGCCCGAGATATAGCAGGTATTGGGTTGATCGAGATGCTGGCGAATCTGGGAGGCGTACGTTGCCAGATCCATCTCGGACCAGGGCGGTTGCAACAGCACTCTGTCGAAGACCGGATGATGCAGGCCGCTGCTTTGGACCGAGCAGTCGATGGCCGCGAGTAACGCGCCGGGGAATGCATCTCTAAGCGATCGCGCGATGCCGATGCCTGGTGACGGGTCGGCGTCCGAGTGAACTCCAGAGATGTACACGCGGAGGTCTGTCGTCGGCTGGGCCACGATTACTAGCTCCAGATCCAGGATGAAGCCTGCAGAGCAGCTGCAGTTAGAGAGAGCAGAATGGAGGCGGCCACAAGCCGGTACTTCCGTCTGATGATCAGACTGCAGGTCTCGACATGGTCTGCAAGCGCACGCTGCATTTCCCGTACAGTCAGTGCCGAAAGGCGATCAGGGTACGGAGTCGTAGCCGCCGCGCCGGACAGTCCAACCCATGAGAACGGATCTTTGGGATCCCTTCCTGGCCAACCGCGTGGCAAGACAGCCAGGAATGCCATCGCGAGCGCGGCCAGTCCGGTCGCGCCGCCTATCAGGCCAAGCCACTGGGCAACCCCATAGGACGACGGGCTCACTAGGCTGATCTTGGTTGCTGTGTAGCCGGACACCACCGAGATAAAGGCGATAACGCCAGCTGCCTTTGCATCTGCAAGGTGCAGGTGAGACGTCACGGAACTCACCTGTGCGTGCAGGAACTGAAAGCGGATATCATCGGATCCCTGAGATCCGGGCGCGCCCAAGTGTCCACTTGTCATTCGCTTGCTCCTGTCTGATCAGTTTCCATGTGAGTACTGGCGTGCACGAGCCGCCTAACGGTCTGGCGTTGGGCCGCTTCTGCGACCACGCCCTTGACTTCGGAGGGTGGACAGGCGATACTTCTGCTGGAGGCTCGGCCTAGGGGCTGCTCTCGGGTGGCTTCGACGGCATTGCCTCCTTTTTCATTCCCTGCTGCTTCTGGCCTCGTAGGGATCCGGCACGAACACGATGCCGTAGGAATCGTAGACGGCCCCGTCGTGGTACCCCTCCCCACGGAACTGAAGCTGGGCGAGCCATCGGCCGTAGTCGTCGGCGATCTCCGGTCGGACTGGAGCGTCCATCCCTCGAGTCGGCAGCCGGAAACCCCAGTTCACGCAGTAGATAGCCAGGTCTGCGGCCTGCACGGGGTAGGTCATGTCTGACGAAACGAAGAATGGCGCCGGAACAATCCACGCTGACCGGTAACGTCCCGTTCTTGTCTTCCGGAAGTACGCCTCGAGGCGTCGCACGAAACGGCGGTCTTCGGCCTTCTCCACTTCATCCATCACGAGCAGCCCATGCTGCTTCTCTTGTTCAAGGAAGTAGAAGAAGCGCTCAAGAAGGAACACCTGGTCCTTCCGCAGGTACTCCTCCGCCTCGAATGTGTCGGGCCTGATGACGCCGCGCGGGATCGCGACAGCGAACAAGTGTGCCTCGTGTTGTCTCAGCAGCTCGAACATTCCCGTCGCCATCTCCAGCGACGCCTGTCCGTAGGCTGTGAACTCCATGCGGATCGGCGACTTCTTCTCCAACCCCTTGGTGAGAAACCCGCGGCAGTGTTTACGGCGTTCCTCATCGGGCATCGGCGCACTCTGGGCCGCCCACTTGAACCGGTCCTTGTCCAGCAGCTTGCAGCCCTTCAATTCGGTCCGGAACTGATGCAGCGCGGTGCCGAAGGAGGCGAGCTCAAGGCGCTGCATTTCCTGAACGAATGGCCAGAGCTTCGAGGCATGTAGGGCCACGCCGCCCCGAACCTCGTAGGGCATGGTCCGGTGGTCGTGGCCACTCTCATCGAGGAAAAGAAGATAGCTCACCCGACAACCTCAGCTCCTAGTCGATCTCACCGGCGCGCGGCGGCGGATGCAAGTCCGAATCGGTGACCTCCCCGTTCAATCGGGCGAGTCCAAGGCTCGCCGGAAGCTCAGATCCACGTTTGCTCTCTCCTATGTGTTGCGCCGGGGTCGACGTCTGTCGGCCCAACGGACCGCCGTTAGGCTGCCGCATGCCCCAGCCGAAGCATGCCGCTCTCAAGTAGCCTCCAAGTTCGGCTCATCCGATCCTGGCCTCGTGATCCAGGTTCGAAACGCATGTTGAACCTTCGATCCGCTTGCCGCACGGTCATGTCTCGGACAAGGGCTCCGGAGCAAAGAGCCCGACGCCGAAGTGTCCTGAGTGGCCGAGGATGATCGGGCCCCCCACAGGCTCGCTGAAGACGATCCTCGCGCCGAAGCCAGCTCGGTCCCCGATGAACGCGTGGGAGCGCCTCTTGCCAGGCGGCAGGTGAACCGCCGTCCACTGGGGAGAGCCCAGAACGTCGACCCGCGCCCCAGCGATGGGCCAGCCCCGCGCTTCGAGTTCTCGGAGTAGCTGACCGGCGACGTCCTCACCCTCCCGAGGTTTCCCGTGCCGGAAGCGATGCCTGGGAGGGACGTAGGGGGTGAGTGTCTCCCACGCGCGACAGGATTGGCCATCGAATCCGGGGGGAGGGGGTACGGCGGCATCTAACGGCAGGAGGCGAACGCTCCATGCTCCACGAGTCGGGATCGTGCCCCACTCGATCCTCCGCTCTGCCGCCGCCAGCAGCGCGGCTTCCTCCTCCACGGTGAACGGCGTTCTCGAGCGCCAGACAAGGAGTCGAGCGGGTACGCCCGCTTCCGGCCACACCAGGAACCAAGCATGCTCGTGGTTCTTCAACACCCCCTTCTCCGGGTCGAGGCCGGAGAGAAGTACCGCCTGCTCGCGAGCTTCCACAGGAGCTTGCCGCCAGCGGATCTTTGGATTGCCCGTACAGCGCTGGACGAGATGATCGAGGGCGCGCTGGCGGAAGGTGCTAGTCACACGACAGATCGTGCGCATTTCAGGAAGAACCGCCCCGGTGATCGCGAATTGGATGAGGTGGCGCGGACTGGATGAAGGGACGGACGCCCACGCGGCTGATCGCAGGGGAGCCGACGGGGGCCGGTGGGCGAACTTCCGTACGGCCCCCGGCGGCACCGTGCTTCCCCTGACGTCCGGCTGATCCGTGATACACTGGATCTGTGCGAGACTCGCGCCCGGGAGAGGAACCAGGACCGGGACGTCGTTTCGAGATTGCTGCACGCCTGCGAGTTCGCAATTCCGCTTGAGGTCGGGTTGGGCGCAGCGCCGCAGTTCGGTCAGGGTCTCCGCGCGCCCGAAGTAGACGATCCTCTCCAGGCACCGATCGAGCACGTCGAGCAGGTCGTCCGACCACTCGTCGCCATCGAGAAACCACCACACCGGGCTCGCTGGTGGAACCGACCAGTAGTTATCTTGAACCAGGGTAGAGCCGTAATCCCTCTCCTGGGGAATCGTACCCTTCTTGTTCTCCTTTGGCTTCCAGCTGAAGTCCACGGGCTGGTAATGGCGCACGGCCCGCCCGCGTCTGGCCTCAACGGGCAAGAAGAACGACACCTTGCTCTTGCAGAAGGCGGCAATCAAACGCTCCAAGGACTCCGTGTCGCTTTCTCCCGTCTCCCGGGCCCACTGGTACCAACGCGCCACGATCGCGCGGACCAGCCGCCACGGGCTCGGGGGCCACTCCCCGTACGGATCATCGAACGGATTGGCTCGCCAAGGCGTGGCGTGGAAGCGGCCCAGTGGGAAGGTCTGCCGAAGGACGATTTGCACAGGCTACTCCTCGTCTTCTGCTTCCTAGTCCTCGCTCTCCTCGTCGGCTTCGCCGCCCTCTGATTCGCCAGTGTCCTTGCCCGCGCGGTAGAGCTCGTCGGCCGGCCAGTAAATGTCCGTGATCGGGTTCTCGGGGAAGCCAGCGCCCTTCGTGAACGAACCGATATCGATCCCGGCCAGCTCGTCCTTCAGGTTCTCCTTGCCATCAACACCTTCGACTACGGTTTCGCACTCTAAGTCGCAGCCGGTCCGAAACCTGAACGGGTTATGCACGAGGCGCCCGATCTTCCAGAGCGCGAACGCGGCCAGAAACTCCTTCTGCTCGTCGTGCAGGCCCTTCTGCTCGCTCTCTCCCTCCTTGCCCTGCCCGAAGGAGCGGAGCAAGGCCAGGTCGAGGATAAAGGTCGCTCGGATCTCGCGCGCGGTCTCTTCGTCCTTGGAGAAGATGGGTTGCCCGGAGGTGGTCTTGCCGAGGCGGTCGAACTTGACACCCGAGCTGTCCACCCGGCCAGCACCGAAGGCTTCGAGGTGAGCCGTGAGCATGCGTTGGATCTTCACCTGCCACTGGGGGAACAGCACCCCGTGGACGAGGGTGTTGGGGTCATACCTGAAGATCGTCGAGAAGACCTTCCACCAGGCCTCGGGTGGAGGGTGCGCCCGTTTCTTGCCGAGCGGGAGGATGCCGCATTCTCTCTCCAGCTCGCGCTCGAAAGGGTCATTCATCAGCGTTCCGCTTTCGATGCGCTTCCCCCCTAGAAAGTACGTCGAGGCGAGGCGATGCCCCTCCGTGAAGCTGGTGACGACGACCTCGAGGTTATCCGGATCCAGGTTGCTATCGCCGGCCGAGGTGTGATTCGGCCACCCGCGGTCCGTGACGCAGCGGACGTAGGGCACGCGCTTCAGCTCGTCGACCAGATCGAGGTCCCAACGGCCGCGCAAGCACACCCACTCCAGGTGGTTTGCCATGCTCGCCGCACTGTCCACGATGCAGACCTTCTCGCTGGAACCGTTCCGCCGGGGCGCGTCGTAGATCACGTGGCCGATCTCGGGAAACCCCGCAGGCTGGAAGCGGTCGAGTCCGGCGATTGGCCTGAACCGCGCCGTCAGGACCAGGCGGAGCGACCCGTCATCGCTGGCGAGCTTTCTGGGATCGAGAATCGTCGTCGTGTTTGCCATTAGGCGACTCCTTTCTGTCGCGTTGGGCGCAGCCAAGCGCTCGTCAGGCCTACCAATTCCACGGGAGCGGTCGGAATCAACAGGGAAGCGAGGAGGCGGCCCGGATTGCCGACCGACAGCGGAGCGTTGATCCAGGCGAGGGGCTGACAAGCTACATGGTAGCGGCTCCGCGCGACCTCCACCGCGCCGAGCACATCTCCTGCGGCGAGCAGCGAGACGAGCTGTCGCGCGGCAGGGACGCTTCGTGCGCGCGTCTTCTCAGGCAGCAGCTCGACATCTGGCTCCAGCCAGAGGCGTCCAGGCTCGAACAGCGGGCGCAACAGAGCGTGGAGCGCCAGCGCCGCGGACGAGAACGGCTCCTGGCCGTCGTGCGCTAGCCTCCGGATGTTCTCCGGCACGTCCCGCCAGTCAAAGAGGACTAGACGGGAAAACCAGCGTTCTACCTCCCGATCATCGACACGCTCGGAAAGCCAGTCGCTCAAGTCACCGACGGACGTGTGCACCGCGGGCCAAAGCGGAAGGCGACCGGCGGCGTCGGCGTCCACCAGCCGCCGGCGAAGGATGAGAGCGAGATTGGTCTTGAGCGGGCGATCGGCCCACGTCCACCGGTGGGGAGCACTTTCGGGAAACGCGAACTCCCCACGGCGACGGTCGAACCGCACGCCATGGCGATGCACCAACATTGCCTCGTCTTCGGAACCCGTGGACGCGAGACCCATCGCAAGGCGAGCCTCGACCGGCGGGAGGGCATCACCGAAGAGCGTGGGAAGCCACTTGATTGGTAGCGGGCGCCAACGCACGCCTGCTTTCCGGTGGCTCCGGTTATGGTCTACCTTGTCGAGAGCAGCAACGACTGCGTCAAGCAATCGAGTCGCACGCTCGGGATCTTTCGGCGCTGCCGCGCAGTCGACGAGTACCGCTTCGACCGGACCGCGAAGCCCGTAGAACTGCCAGCGCTTCTCTTTCTTACGATCCCTTGGCAGGCGGTCGCACAGGGCGAGGATGGACTCGATCGCTCGGGAACGCGCGAGTTCGGCCTCGTCCGAGGCCTGCGCGGGCAGGGGAACGAAGCCCTCCAGCCTGGACTCGAAGACCTGATCCGTTGTCGTCCGACCGAGAACGAATCGCTGGAACCCGTCGATGCCGGCGTCCACGCCGCGCCGGACGACGGCCGCGGCGAAGGCGGCGGGTGTGGTCGCTCCGTGGCCGCCCACCTCGGCGCGTCCGCGAAGGAACAGCGTACGCACCTCGGCCGCGGTCATGGGGCGACTCCACAGGGGCAGCCAGACCTCGGCGCGGTCCCGACCCGCCTCGCTCTCCCGCTCCGGAGCTGCCGGCCGTGTGACGAAGGGAAACGCTCCGACCGAGCGCGCGCGGCTACCGAGGCGGCGGGAGGGAGAGCCGGCGAAGAACGGGATCCCCTCACAGGCTAGCAGCATCGCCCACGGCGTGATCTGGCCGCCTCCAAACCAGTTCTGGCCGCAGTTGGCGATCTTATTCGCCTCGCTGAACCAGGAGGCGGCGTTCCAAGAGTCGAGACGCCTGCATGCCCCCCCACCAAAGAAAGCCCTCAGATCGTTCGTCAACGCCGATCGCGCTTCGTCAAGCTCCCTCTCCAGGTTCTTTACCTTCTTCGCGTTGCCGTCCCTCCTGGCTTTCCGTAGCTTGTCCTTCTGCTTTACGAGCTGGATCTCGTCTCGGGCCTCAGACCACCCTTTGGCGAAATCCCGCCGGCCAACGCTGCCACCGAGGCCCAGCAGCGGATTGAAGAACCGCCAGCTCGATGGTTGCTTTGAACCTGGTGATATCTCGGTCGCGACCGAATGTGCCGCCGAGAGGATCGCGATCTTCTCCTCGGTGTCGGATTGCTGGATCGTGAGGGGGGACGGCTCGCCCGGCTTGCGTTTCTTCTCGCCTTCGAGGGCGACCTTCCACGCTCGCTCGTAGGGGGTCCATTCATCCTTGTGGCCGAGTTCCCACACGTGTGCGATCAGGTCCTCCACGTTGGCTGGCCCGCCCACGAGCCAGAGGTGGCCGTCTCGCCAAGCGGCACGCACCTGTGGCCACTTCCTCGTCGCCACGCGCAGAAGCCCAAGGGCAGCCAGGTACCGTCCCAGGGAGTCGGGCCGAATGCCGGGAAGAGGTACGGCAGGGAGCGGGTCAACCACCGGGCTTACCTCCCGCCACCGCCCCAGCGGACCGCGGATAGATCGGCTGCGAAGGACGGGCGCTGGCGCGCCAGTCGGCAACCCGGACAAGCGCCTCGAGGTAGGCTAGCGCGAACGGCCCGAGCCCTCGCGGCTCGTGCTCGGGCACCGTTCCGGTATCCCAGGGTTCTCCCTGGGGGCTCCAGGAGCCCAGCAGGTCCGCGACCAGGCCGGTCCACCCGCGCCCTTCAGCTTCAAAACCTGCGTCGGTCCACGCTCCGCACATGCCGTCTGCGTCAACGTCGAAGTCCATGGGCCACGCCTCGTCACCCAACTCGATCACGAGTGGGTTAGGGGGAACCCCGCACACATCGAGGCCGGTCTGGTCTCGGGATCGCAAGACAGTTCGCACCTTGCCGTGATGAGCGGCCACGAGATAGACCGTGAGCGCAGGCCAAGTGGCCTTCCCGCTCCAGTACCGATGCCATAGCGCGAGCGCGGATGCCGCTTCGTGACGCATGCCCGGGCGGAAGGCCCGATGGCGAGCGCGACGGAGACCGGGGATCGCACGCAGGTCGACGAGATCTTGACGGGTCAGCTTGGTCTTCAATGCCCAGCGGAGCTGCACAGTTCCGTTTCGGTTCTCAGCGTCATCGAGCGGCTGAGCCTCATTCAGGCGACCGTTGGTTTCCATGAAGACACAAACACGCTCCTCCGGTCGCACATCGATTGCCAACACGTGCGGGCATTTCGCCAGAAACTCACGGTTCAGCCTGGCGGGTAGCCTGCCGTTCCACTGCGGGTGTGCCTTCCCCAGGTCGTGGTGCACCGCCGCATTGACAACGGCCTCCCGGTAAGGCGTATCGAGGCCCAGCGCGTCGACAAGGTGTACGGCTTCCTGTTTCGCATCGTCCAGGTGGCCTTGAAGCGATGTCCAGTATCCCGTCTCGCTGCGGAGTTCGTCATCGAATGCTCGGCCGGGTCCTGGCGGGGGGACCGAGTTGAGCATGTCGCGCGAGGTACCCGTCCACCCCAGGTTCTCGGAGTAGCCTCCAATGGATCTTGGAATCATCAGCACCATCCCCGGGCGTACATCGCCGGCACCGACTCGCTCCCACCGTCCTCGCTGCTCCTCCCACAGCCACGCGGACCTGTTCACCAGGAAATCGCGAAGCCTCCAGAAGGCGACGGCACAGCCTTCGGCGGGATCGAACGCCGGTCCGTCCAGGTCTGCCGGCGTGCGCTTTCCGTCCCAATCCCGCCAGAAGACGGTGACATCGGCCTGCGGATCGCTCCCGCGAACGAACTGGCTCACATCAGTGAAGCCACCATGAAGATCCGGTTCCGTCGCGAACAAACCGTGCACGTCGAAGGCCCGCGGAAATGGGTGGTGTTCGCTAGCCATCGCGCTCTTGAACTCCGAGGCGCTCCGAAGTCCGTCAAGCGCCGCCGGAGCCGGTTGCTCGCACGCGACCTTGGTGTACTGCTCGAGCAACGAGCGACCCGCCTCCAGGTCTTTCAGCAGGTAGGGACCGGCACGGTTGTCTCCCCTGCCGGGCTTCTCCCACGGCCAGAAGAGCGCCTTCGCTTCGTTGTCCAGGCCATCTCGATTGAGCCGTCCCAGTCGCTGGATGACCGATGGCCAGGGGGCGATCTCGCTGAAGAGGCGATGGGCCGAAATGTCGATCCCGGCCTCGACCACCTGGGTACTGACACAGATCAATCCAGGATCGCTGGCCGGTGGGCCGCCGGCAGACTGGCGGCGCCGCTCGAACTCATACAAGGTCTCTTCCGCCGCTTGTCGGTCTTGGGGGCGGAACCGACTCGTCAGCAAGATGCGTGGGGTGGAGTCACCGAGCGCGCAGAAGACATTCTGCGCTAATGATACCGTGTTGCAGACCACGAGGGTGAGGGTCCCGGGCTCGTGCTCCTGATGGATGCGCGTGGCGAGCCACTCGTGAAGCGGGCTCGACGTCTTGCGCGACGGGGGCTCGAGAATCTCCACCGGTCGGCGGGCGTCACCGAGCCGCTCCAGCCGTTTCCTTGCGGCCTTGGTCACGCCTGATGCCTTGATCTCTTTCTCCCAGGACATCCGCACGGGCTGAACACTCTCGAGCCCGCCCCTCTTGCGATCGGACGTCGCCAGGAAGTCGAGGCTCACCGTGGCGCTCATCCACGTCGTGCGACAGGGGAACAGAGGGAGAAACCGCTTCTTCCGCATCCAGTCGAGCTGTGCACTCGTCCAGGTGCCCGGGCCCATGAGCTGGGTTTCATCCAGCACCCAGTGGCAGTCGTTGTTCAGCAATCCGAAGTGGACGGGCCACTCATAGCGGCTCATGGAGTAGCCGCGGTTGAGGGCGCGCGACAGCAGCTGATCCTGCGTGCCCACCAAGATCCACGGATCTTCAGGGCGCGAGGCCCATTCCTCGTCGGTTTCGCCTCCCATGAGCATGGCGACCCTCGGCACCGGTATATCGCCACCGTTGCTAAGTCGGTCGAAACAAGCGGCTAGACGCTTGTACGTCTGACGAACGAGGACACGCATTGGGAGGCAGTAGACGAGGCGGCGTGGCTCGTCCAGGATCTCCTTCACAAGCCGGCGCCACGCCCAGGCAAGGACAACCCCCTCGGTCTTGCCGAGCCCCGTCGGGACAACGAGCACCTCAGGAAGACCCTCCTCGGCCAGATTGCGCTGCCAGGGATACGGACCTCCCTCACCGCTGTGGAATCCCATGGCCGACGCGAAAAAACCATTGAAATCCAGGATGGTCACGCAAGCACTCCCAGGAACTCCGCGACGATGGTCACATCCTCGTCGTCCATGATAGGCGGCCTAACGGCTCAGCTCAGCGGCGCAGTTTACTGCGTCCGCTGAAGCTGTTTGTTAGGCTCTCTCTTTCTCCTCATCTTGCTTATTATTAAACCCAAGA
>Ga0256830_1002281_pt1 | contig 12775 bp, 8 predicted proteins | sample 128326metaG_FD_190537 | JGI IMG/M metagenome (GOLD analysis project Ga0256830, IMG submission 190537) | Hydrothermal vent microbial communities from Lau Basin, Pacific Ocean - 128-326 | ecosystem: Environmental > Aquatic > Marine > Hydrothermal vents | place: Pacific Ocean: Lau Basin | collected...
TGGGGGTCTCGAACCTGACTATGAACCTCGACTGGTCTTCGGGCGGTATGAACTCCTTGCCGATGAAGACCCATATCGCGAGGCTTCCAAGGAATATGACCACCGCCGAGGTGACCACGAGCGCCCTGTGCGTGAGCGCCCACGCCAGAAGCCTCCTGTAGGCGACCTCGACCCGCGAGTAAAAGGACTCCATGGTGGTGAAAAAGCGCGAATCCCGGCGCGTGGGCCTGAGAAACCTCGACGACAGCATCGGGGTGAAGGTGAGGGCGATGAAGGTTGAAAGAAAGACGGCGACGGCCACCGTTATGCCGAACTCGAAGAAGAACCTTCCCACAATGCCCTTCATGAACGCCACGGGGATGAAGACCGCGGCGAGGGCGAAGGTGGTGGCCACGGCGGCGAAGGCTATCTCGTTTGTGCCGTTCCTGGCCGCCTCGATGGAGTCCCGAGCCTTCTCCCTGTGCCTGTGGATGTTATCCACTATGACTATGGCGTCGTCTATGACTACACCTATGGCCAGTGTCAGGGCGAGCATGGTCATGGTGTTCATGGTGAAGCCCATGAAGTAGATGAAGACGAAGCTACCTATGATGGCGAGCGGGATGGTGATCCCGGTTATTATCGTCGCCGTGGGATTGCGCAGGAAGAAGAAGACCACCACCGCGGCCAGAAGCCCGCCGAACGCCAGGGCGAACTCCATCTCCTCGATGCTGTCCTCGATAAAGACCGACGCGTCGAAGGCAACCTCGGTCTTTATGCCTGCGGGCAGGTCCTTCTGTACCCTGGCGAGCTCCTCCTTGATCAGCTGGGCGAGCTCCACGGTGTTGGCCCCGGACTTCTTTATTACGCCGAGTCCTACCGCAGGCTCTCCGTTGTAGCGGGCGAGGCTGCGCCTGTCCTCGAGCCCGTCCTCCACACGGCCGATATCCCTGATCCTTACCGGGCTCCCCTTATCGTAGGCCACGATGAGATCTTCGAACGACCGGACCTCCCTGAACTTGCCCTCGGTCTTCACGCTGAACTCAACATTCCTGCTCTCTATGAAGCCGCCCGGGATCTCGACGTTTTCACGCCTCAGCGCCGTCACCACGTCACCTGAGGTAAGCCCGTACGCCTCGAGCCTGTCCCTGTCCAGCCAAACCCTTATGGCCCTCTCCCTCTTGCCTCCGAGGATGATCGACCCCACGCCCTTTACCGTCTCGAGCCTGGGTTTCAGGACATCGTCCGCGTAACCGGTCACATCCTGTATCGGGCGCCGTCCGGAGACGGCTATCCACATGATGGGCTGCGACTGTATGTCGAGCTTGTCCACCACCGGGACCTCGGCGTCGTCGGGGAGCTCCCTGAGGATGCGGTTCACCCTGTCCCTCACGTCCTGGGCCGCGAGGTCTATGTCCCTGTCCATGTTGAACTCGACGGTCACAACCGACGCACCGTGCGAGGAAATGCTGGTGAGCCTCCTGACACCCTCTATGGTCGCCACCTCCTCCTCGATCACGTCGGTTATGTTCTCCTCTATGACCTCGGGGCTGGCGCCCTCGAGCACGGTGGTCACCGTCACCACGGGAAAGTCGACCTTCGGGTACTGGTCGACCCCCAGCCTCGTGTAACCGATCAGCCCGAAGACCAAGAGCGCGGCCATCATCATGAAGGTCGTTACAGGCCTTCTTATCGCTATCTCAGGTAATATCATCCAGGTGTCCCTTCGATCTTCTCTTCACCGCAACAGGCGCGGGCCGGTGCATCGAGGCACCGCAAACGGCTGCAAAAAAAACGCATCGGCCGAAGACGACACGTGCAACGTAGATGTAAGCACCATCAATCGCTCCCCCCGGCTTCCCCGTAAGAGCCAACCACCCTGACCTTCGAGCCATCCTGGAGATCGTACGCCCCGTCAACGACCACAAGCTCTCCCTCTTCGATCCCGTCTCCCACCACAACCCTGCCGTCTGCCCTGTCCAGAACCGTCACTTCCCTCATGTGGGCCGTATCGTCGGAGACCACGAAGACGACGTTTCGGCCGCCGCGGCTGAGCACACCGGACTCCGGCACGAGGAAGACCCCCTTTCTCATGCCCGTTACGACCGTAACGTCGACAAAGAGACCGGGCTTGAGCACCTCGCCGGGGTTCCCTATCCTTGCCTTTATCTCGAAGCTCCGCGTCTTCTCGTCCACGTGCGGGCTTATAAAGTAGATGGCGCCGCTGAACTCCCCGTCATCGCCCGTACTGGTCGTAACGAGCACCTTTTGCCCGATGCGTACCTCCGGTAGATGTCTCTCCGGGATGGAAGCGGAGACCTTCAGATGGCCTATGTCTATGAGCCTGAAGAGCCTCTCACCCTCTCCTACGTAGCTGCCCACGGATACGAACCTCTCGGCGAGGTGGCCGGAAAACGGCGCCTTTACGTTCGACTCCATGAGATCCCTCTGGGCGAGCCTGAGCGCGGCCTCCATGCTCTCAACGTCGGCCATCGCCGAATCCCGCCTGGAGAGGGCCTGGTCATAGGCCTCCTGCGTGACCATGCCCTCATCGAGAAGCTCCCTCTTCCTTTCGAGGTCCTTTTCTGCGTAGTGGAGCGCGGCTCTGGCCCTCTTCAGGTCAGCCTCGGTCTTGGAGACCCTGAGGCTGAACTTCTCATTGTCGAGGAGCGCAAGACTCTCTCCCTTGCGTACCCTGTCCCCCTCGTCGTGAAGGAGCCTTGTAAGCCTTGCCGTGACCTCTGAGCTCACTATGACATCCTGCTCGGGCTCGAGCGTCCCCACGGCCCGGATGGTCTTGGGTAAATCCTGCCTCGAAGCCCGCCATGCCCTGACATTGAAGACGGCGGCGCCGCGCACCCCGTGTCCCTTTACACCGGGCTTTTCTTCGCCCTTGCACCCCTGAAAGAGGACCGCGGCCAGGAAGATCAGGCAAAAAAGCGACAGTCTTTTCATGATTGATGCTGCTCCTGATTTTTTATGTCCATATGGATGCGGCCCGGACTGGCCGCATCCCGTTTATTCGAGCATCTCCTCGACCTCGTCGAGCAGTATACCGGTGCTCCTTTTGAGCTCGAGGACCGAGAGTTCATAGTCTATGCTCGCCCTCGTAAGCCCGAGCTCTGCCGAAACAAGGATGGTATCCGCGTCTATTAGGTCGGTGCTGTCGGCAAGTCCGTGCTTGTACTGTTTGAATACCATGGAGTAATTCTCGCGCGCAAAGGTGACCTGCTTTTGATAGGATGCGATCACGGAACGCGCGGCCTCCATCTTGTTGTAGGCCCGGCGGACCTCGAGCTTGACGTCGCGCTTGTAACGCAGCCTTTCAAGCTCCGCCTCCCTGAGCCTGCTCCGCGCCTGCTTGAGCTCGGCCCGCTTGAGCCCGCCCTCGAAGAGCGGTATGGAGAGCGTCACCGTTCCGTAGGTGACATCGTTCAGAAGGAAGGTCGTCTCCGGGGTCTGTTCCCTGTACTCGTAGACACCCTGCACGTCGAGCGTGGGCATGAAGTTGGCCTTTGCATACCTCACCTGCTCCCTTGCTATATCCTCAGCGAGTTTCTTCTGCTGGTAATCCATCCTCCTTTCAAAGGCGAGCCGCTCGAGTTCTTCCACGCCCATCTCTACGGTGGAGACCTGCACGGACGAATCTGCTTCGACCTCACCGGTGATGCCTGTGACCCTCGAGAAAAGGTCCCTTGCGTCCTTGAGCGCGGCTTCGGCCGTTGAGAGCTCGGCCTCCTTGGAGGCGACCTCGGCCTCGGCCCTCAGCACGTCGGCCCTTGTCGCCGTGCCTACCCTGAAACGCGCCCTGGCGGCCTTGAGCTGCTCATTCGCACGCCTTAAAGATGCCTCGCGGATACCCACCTCCTTGCCGGCCTTGAGCAACCCGTAGTACGCCCTCGATGCCTCGATCAACACGGTCTCTCGGACATCCCCAAGGCCCTTGCGGCTTGCATCAAGGCTTGCCCTGGCCTGTCTCAGGAGGCTCATAGCCCTTCCACCTGTGTACAGGTACTGCCTGAGCCTGACCTCGTACCTGGTGCTGTCATCCGGTTGTATGAGGAACCCACTGGTGGTCTTTTTTTCCGTGTACCGCGTGTAGGTGCCTTCCACTCCGAGCGTCGGCAGAAACTTCGAGTAGGCCCTCTTGATCTCCATCTCGCTCCTAGTAAGGGACTCCCTCGCGATCAGCACGGCCTCGTGGTTTTCAAGGGCGCTTCGCCATGCCTTGCGTATGTCTACGACCTCTCCAGCAAGAAGCCCTGCAGGCACGAGCAGGGATAATAAAAAGGCCGCAAACGCTGCCGTGCACGGCAGGCCGCGAAAGCGTCGTGGATGCAAAACTGGCTTTCTCATTTATGCCTCTCCCTCGTAACCATGCCGTTCAGGAATATATCGACGAAGGTCTCGGCAACCACTGCGCGGGGACGGTCGAAGAACCTCTTGAACCCGAAGATCTCCTGGACCATGCAGTAATGGATGACCATGCCGAGAAACGCCCTTGCGCACAGCTCGGGGTCGAGCGGCCTGAAGACCCCCTTCTCCATCATGCCTTCTATTTGTCTGGACAGGTATCCGAGCACCTCCATGCCCTTTGACCTGAAAAATATCTCCGAAAACTTCTCGCGCTCCAGCGCGCTGAACATCAGAAGCCTGGCGAACGAAGGGTCCTCGGCGTATCTCTCCATGAAGAACTCCACGACCTCCTCGAAGGCCTCCCTGCCCTGCTTGCCGTCGAGTTTTTTCATGAGCGTCAGGTTGCCGCTCTCGTCATTGCAGCAGCGGTCTATTATGGCCTCGAAGAGCGCCTCCTTGCGGGCGAAGTATTTGAATATCGTGGCCTCACTTATCCCGGCCTCCCGGGCTATCTCACGGGTGGTCGTACCCTTGAAGCCCTTTCTGGAAAAGAGCCTGCCGGCTACATCCACTATCTGGCGCCTGCGCTCGAGGCTCGTCATCCGCCTCGGTCCGGTATTTTTTTCCGCTGCCCTCGTGGTCTTCATTTTCCAACAACCGGCATTGGTGAGTAAACACTCACTTGTCCGGTCAAGTATATCCGCGCCGAAACGGCTTGTCAAGCCCGGCCCACAGGTGGTCAACCCGGAATTTACGACCATCATATCCCGTTGACAACGACTTTGTCATACATTACAATGTAGGTGCTTTATCCCAGACCGTCATCTGGCACTTCCATGCGTACAGCTGCACCGGAGTCTTAGCGATGTAAACGGATACCAATTGCTCAAATCCGGGGTAAGATCATGATGAAGGAAGTTATAGACTGGCTCATCCAGATGGAGGATACGGCCGCGAACTTCTACAGAAGGGCCGCGGAGTACTTCTCCGGCGACACGGAGTTGGCTCAGTTCCTGAAGGGACTGTGTGATGACGAGAAGAAACACAAAGCCATAATCCTCAAGGCTGCTGAAGGCCTGAAAAGCCGCAACAACCTCCCCTCGCTCATATCCGTCGACACGGATACGAAAAAAAAGCTCCTTCACATCTTCGACGAGTGCACATCCAGAATGGACAGGAACGAACTCTCTAAAAACGCCCTACTGGATGCCGTCATAGCCGCAGAGTTCTCCGAGTGGAATGAAATCTTCCTGTATGCGATCAAGACGTTGAAGGCCCACTCAAAGGACTTCATACCCGTTGCGGCGAAGATACAGCAACACAAGAGGTTCATCGAGAGGTTCCTCTCGAGGCTGCCCGAGGGAGAGTGCTACCTCCAAAGGGTTAAGGACCTTCCGCCGCTCTGGCAGGAAAGGGTCCTGGTGGTGGACGACTCGGAGCCGGAGCTGCACCTGCTCAAGGCCACGCTCTGCGAAGAAGGCATCGTCGAGACGGCGTCGAACGGAAGGGAGGCGCTCGAGAAGATAAAGGAGAAGTACTTCACCGTCATCATAGCGGATGTGGAGATGCCGGAGATGGACGGCATCGACTTCTACATAGCCGCAGCCAACAAGTACCCCAACATGAAGCAGCGCTTCCTGTTCTTCACCGCGGACGACGACTCCGAGCGCATAATGTTCTTCAAGAAGAACAAGCTCAAGTTCATGATAAAACCAGCCCCTATAAGCGAGATACGCGAATCAGTGGTCAAACTCCTGGACAGGCGGTAGTCTCCACATAGTTCTGCAGAAGGCCATTCCCCCCCTTGCAGGCACCTAACAACACTAAGGAACAGGCGATTGGTTGACATGCTTGAAAGTCACTCTATACTTTAAGTAAGAACCTAAATGTGGCTTTCCCGGTCCATTACTTACACATAAACCATTAGGACTTATAAACCTTACCGACCGGGGGCCGACATGAAGGAGATCATTCAGTGGCTGACATTGATGGAGGCGTCTTTCGGCAGCTTTTATGAAGAGGCCGCGAATGCGTTCTCTTCGGACAAGGAGCTGACCGTGTTCCTCCGGCGCCTTGCAGACGACGAAAGATACCACCACGAAACGCTGCTCGAGGCCGACGAATCCCTCGAAACCCTTCCCTCCCTTTCCTGCTTCAGGTCGCTCGACGAAGACCCGATGAGCAAAGTCCACCTCGGCATCGCCGCGTGCAGAAAGGAACTGGACCGGGGGTGCCTTACAAGGGAGACACTCTTGGACTGCGTAGCTGACATCGAGTTCGCCGAATGGAACGAGGTCTTTCAATACGTCATCAATTCGTTGAAGGAAACATCGAGGGAGTTCATACCATTTGTCGCCAGCATCCAGCACCACAAAAGGTACGTAGAGAGGTTCATCCAGTCGCAGTCGGGGTCAAAGAGGTTCATCGAGAACATAAGGCGGCTCCCTTCGCTCTGGCGCGAGAACCTGCTCGTGGTCGACGACTCCGTGCCCACGGCCTACCTTCTATCAGAGGCTCTGTCCAGCGAGGGTGCGGTCGAGTGCGCATCCAACGGCAAGGAGGCCCTCGAAAAACTCGCCAAGAGGTACTTCGCCGTCATACTGGCCGACGTGGACATGCCGGTCATGGACGGAATCGAACTCTACACGGCCGCCTCCAGGAGATACCCCAACATGGAGCAACGCTTCATCTTCATGACGACCTACGATAACCCGAGCCGTCTGGCATTTTTCAAAGAAAACGGGCTAAGATACATAATAAAGCCCGTCCCCATCAGGGATATAAGGAACGCCGTCTTCGATACGATGGACAGGCGCTGACCCACTTCAGGTGTTCCCCGCCCGTCACCGGCGCAACGAAGCGCTCCGGAGCCCTCCGAGTAAAAAATCGATTGACACGGCGGTGGAGTAGATGTTAGAAGTATATAGATTACGGGGCTGTAGCTCAGTTGGGAGAGCGCATGGCTGGCAGCCATGAGGTCAGGGGTTCGACCCCCCTCAGCTCCACCAGTAAATCTAAGGAGGTTACGGTGGTTCCCGTAACCTCCTTTCTTTTTTGCGGAAGTCACCCATGCCGTCATCCGCCCTCCGGACGACGGCACTATCCTTCCTTACCTGCGTAATCATGCCACGTCACCATGCGGCGCAGCCCTGCCCGCACGGGTAATGGTACCAGCCGCCCGACTGCTCCCGTGGAATCCGCCGGTTGCCGGATTCCACGGGTTAATATATAATTTGAGCACACCCACGCCGACAACGGAACCATGCCGGTCGGAGACCGTCCGGATCCTTGACAACGGCGAAGAGGTGATCAAGGAGGGGATCAATGAAGCCCAGGTATATCAAGTGGTTTGAAGAAATCGACATAAAAGACGTTCCGCTCGTAGGCGGGAAGAACGCCTCGCTGGGCGAGATGTACCGGGAGCTTGCCGGCCGAGGGGTCAGGATTCCCAACGGCTTCGCCGTAACCGCCGAGGCATACTGGTATGTGATAGGTTCGGCCGGGATACTCGACGGGCTCAGGCAGGCCATGGCAGGCATCGACAAGGCGGATGTCGACGATCTTGCTGTGCGGGCAAAGCGGGCGAGAGACCTCATCATAGGTGCGGGCATCCCGGACGACCTCTGGGAGGAGATAAAGGCCGCCTACGACAGGCTCTGTGAAGAGTACGGTCCCGACACAGACGTTGCTGTACGAAGCTCTGCAACGGCAGAGGACCTCCCTACGGCCTCCTTCGCAGGGCAGCAGGAGAGCTACCTAAACATTCGCGGCCACCAGTCCCTGAGGGAGGCCTGCGCAAAGTGCTTTGCCTCCCTCTTTACCGACCGGGCGATATCGTACCGCATAAACAACAACTTCGACCACTTCAAGGTGGCCCTGTCCATAGGGGTCATGAAGATGGTGCGCTCGGACATGGCCACAAGCGGGGTGATCTTCACACTCGACACGGAGACCGGTTTCCGTGACGTGGTCTTCATCACCGCATCTTACGGGCTGGGAGAGAACATCGTCCAGGGCGCAGTAAACCCGGACGAATACTATGTCTTCAAGCCCACCTTCAGGAAGGGCTTCAGGTCCATCATAAGAAAGAGGCTCGGCGACAAGAGGATCAAGATGATCTACGGCCGCGGAGACTCGAAGGTGCTTACGAGGAACGTGGAGGTCCCGGAGGCGGAAAGAAAACGGTTCTGCCTGACGGACGACGAGATCCTCGAGCTGGCCGGATATGCAATAACCATAGAGGACCATTACTCTGAAAAGGCCGGAGAGGGACGTCCCATGGACATAGAGTGGGCCAAGGACGGTGTGACCGGAGAGATCTTCATCGTGCAGGCAAGGCCCGAGACCGTCCAGTCCAGTAAGGCGCTGGATGTGCTCGAAACATATCACCTGGACAAAAAGGGGCCAGTCCTTGCCGTGGGAAAGAGCGTGGGCGAAAAGATAGCCTGCGGCAACGCACGGGTGATACCCGACGTCGGTCACCTCTCCTCCTTCAGGCCGGGCGAGATACTCATAACCGACACCACCACGCCGGACTGGGAACCTGTCATGAAAACGGCCGCAGGGATCGTGACAAACAGGGGGGGCAGGACCTGTCACGCCGCCATAGTAAGCCGTGAGCTCGGAATCCCTGCGGTGGTGGGGGCGGAGGGGGCCACGGAAAGGGTACGTACAGGCCAGGCGGTCACCGTGAGCTGCGCCGAGGGCGATAAGGGGATCCTCTATGACGGCATACTGCCCTTTCACGTCGAGAGGCTCAGCCTCGGCGACCTCGAACGGCCGAAGACAAAGATCATGATGAACCTCGGCAACCCGGACGAGGCGTTCTCCCTTTCCATGATACCGAACGACGGCGTGGGGCTTGCTCGCATGGAGTTCATCATCAACAGCTACATAAAGATACACCCCATGGCTCTCGTCCATCCGGAGAAGGTGGAGGACGAGGAGGTCAGAAGGCAGGTGGAAGAGCTCACCTTCGGGTACGAAGACAAGACGGAGTACTTCGTGGAAAGGCTTGCCCACGGGGTAGGCACCATAGCCGCCGCCTTCTACCCCAAGCCTGTCGTCGTTCGCATGAGCGACTTCAAGACCAACGAATATGCAAGCCTCATCGGAGGACGGTACTTCGAGCCCAAGGAAGAGAACCCCATGATAGGGTTCAGGGGGGCTGCGCGCTACTACGACGAACGGTACATGGAAGGCTTTGCGCTCGAGTGCAGGGCCATGAAAAGGGTCCGCGACGAAATGGGGCTCACCAACCTCGTCATCATGATACCGTTCTGCCGGCGCGTGGATGAAGGCAGGAAGGTCCTTGCCGAGATGGAAAGGAACGGTCTCGAAAGGGGGGTAAACGGCCTCAAGGTCTATGTCATGTGCGAGATACCGAACAACGTCGTGCTGATAGACGAGTTCAGCCGCATATTCGACGGTTTCTCCATAGGCTCCAACGACCTGACGCAGCTCACCCTGGGGGTGGACAGGGACTCGGAGCTCCTGGCGCATGACTTTGACGAGCGGGACCCGGGCGTTATGAAGATGATCTCCATGGCCGTCCAGGGGGCCAGAAGGAACGGACGTCACAGCGGCATATGCGGCCAGGCGCCGAGCGACTACCCCGAGTTCGCGGAGTTTCTCGTAAGGGAAGGCATAGAAGCCATCTCACTTAACCCGGACTCGGTTATGAAGATCACCCTCAAGGTCAAGGAGATCGAAAAGGCGATCGAGAGGGAGACGGGTACGGACAAGCGTTGAGGTTCCTTGCCGCAGGAAATGCATGATCAAATGCATGGAAGTTTGCATAATATCAGCTCCCAAACTCCAAAGCCCACTGCGGACAACATCCGCCTGTACGGAAGGGCCGCACGCAGACGGGCATCCAGTGTGCATTTTCAATGACCGAAACCCAGACCGGCGAAATACTCCTGTTCCTTGCCCTGCTCTTTGTGGCGACCTACCTCGTGGCCGGTCTTCTCACGAGGCTCAGGATACCAGGCATCCTCGGGGGCCTCTTCGTGGCCATGGGCGCACACTACACGCCCATCGGCGAGCGCCTTCTAACGCATCCCCTGCATGAGCCCTTCAGCTTCCTGGCTCAACTCGGGGTACTCTTTCTTCTCTTCTACATAGGGCTCCAGATCGACCTCAAGGAGATGAAAGGGCTGAGCGGGAACATCATATGGTGTACCGCGCTCAATACGGCCGTGCCCTTCTTCTTCGGCGCCGCCGTCATGCTGGCCCTCGGCTACGGCTGGATAATGGCCTTTGTCATAGGCCTTACGCGCATGCCTACCGCCGAGGCGGTGATAGTCCCCATACTCGACGAGTTCCAGCTCATACGTACGCGCGTGGGCGCGTTCATCATAGGCGCCGGCACCCTCGACGACGTGATAGAGGTCTTTCTCGTGGCCTTCGTGTCCGTATGGATAGGTGAACGGGCCTCGGCATCCTTCTCCGCAGCCGTATTGGAGAACGAGGTGCTCGCAATACTCGTCTCGCTCCTCGTCTTCGCGGCGCTGGCATGGGTGTCTTACCGCTGGTTGATACCCCTCCTGGGGAGGTGGCTTCCGCGGAATCCGCGCAACCTCATCATGCTCGCGATGCTCGTACTATTCGTCTTCGGCGGCATGTCGGAGTACGGAGGACTCGGCATGGTGGTAGGGGCCATAACGGCAGGCGTCCTGATGCGCCCGCTCTTCAACTCTATCGGACTGGCCGGCGAGCAGGCGATCCAGACGATCCAGTCGGTGAGCTACGGCCTATTCGGCCTCATATTCTTCTTCTGGGTAGGGTTGAGCGTCGACCTCGGGGGCATGATCGAGGCGCCCCTGCTTGCCGTACTGCTGTTCCTCGCCGCCTTCCTCGGCAAACTGATAGGCATATTCCTGATGGTTCCCATGGGCAGGTTGAACGTGCGCGAGGCATGGACCATAGGAATAGGCCTTAATGCAAGGCTTACAACCGAGATAATAGTGGCTCAACTGCTCCTTGAAGCGAAGCTCATCGACGTGGACCTTTTCACCGCGCTTATAGCGGCATCATCATTCTCCACCATCGCCGTGCCGCTTGTCTTCACCCTCATGATGCGCCACTGGGGAGAGGAGTTGAGGAGACCGAGGGATATCCCGACACAAAAGGAGGAGAAGTATGCCGGATGAAAAAAGACCTATACTCCTGTGTCTCGACCTCGAGGCGGGCTCGGAGGAGCTTGCCCGCCATGCCGCGATATACGCAAAGAGCATGAACCGGCCGATGCACGTACTCTACGTACTTCCGGACCGGAGCCCCGAAACCGAGCCCGTGGCGCAGGCCAGGCTGAAACGGTTTACGGATGCGACCATGGAAGGCCTCGAGCCCGAGTCCGTGGTCGTCCGCAGGGGGTGCGTTGAAGAAGAGATCGCGGGCTATATACGGGAGAAAGGTATGGACATGGTGATCCTGGGGCATCGGCAAAAGGCCAGGAGGGAACGCATCTACGTGGGCAGTTCGGTAAGGACGGTGATATCGCTGGCCCCGGTTCCGGTACTCGTCGTCCCCATAGACAAAAAGGACATGCACTGATGGCGACCGGCGAACACCCGCATACCGCGCAGACCGAGCCGCTCGCCTGGCACGCATTGGATCTCAAGTCGGTTATAGACAACCTGAAAACCGACCCGCTCGAAGGGCTCGGCAGGGAAGAGGCCGAGCGGCGGCTTTCTCGCTACGGGCCAAACACCCTCCAGAGAATAAAGGAAACACCCTGGTATGCGGTACTCCTGCGCCAGTTCACCGACGTGCTCATCGTCATACTCCTCGCAGCTGCCCTCATAGCATTCCTCATAGGCGAGGCCGCCGATTCCGTAACCATCCTCGTGATAGTCGTGATCAACGGGATACTGGGATTCGTACAGGAGTGGAAGGCGGAGAAGGCCATGGAGGCCCTCGAACGGATGCTCTCGCCGCGGTGCAGGGTGATACGGGAAGGCAGGGAAGAGGAGATAGACGCGGAAAGGCTCGTGCCTGGAGACATAGTGGCGCTGGAGATAGGCTACCGCGTGCCAGCGGACCTCCGTCTCGTAGAGGCACTGAACCTGAAGATCGACGAGTCGTCACTTACAGGGGAATCAGAGTCCGTATCCAAGGATGCAAGGTCCGTCGACAGAGACACTCCTCTGGCAGAACGCAGCTCCATGGCATGGATGGGGACCGTGGTCACGAACGGACGCGGACGCGGCGTAGTCGTTGCAACGGGCATGGCGACCGAGTTCGGGCGCATAGCGCGGCTTGCCCAGACGGTGGGTGAAGAGACCACCCCGCTGCAGAAAAAGCTGGCCGTCCTCGGAAAACAGCTCGGTGTATTCGCCATAGCCATATCCGCGATAGTGGCCGCAAGCGGGTACCTGCTCGGCAAGCCCCCGGTCGAGATGTTCCTCACCGGCGTATCCCTCGCGGTGGCCGTCGT
>Ga0256830_1002282_pt1 | contig 12762 bp, 15 predicted proteins | sample 128326metaG_FD_190537 | JGI IMG/M metagenome (GOLD analysis project Ga0256830, IMG submission 190537) | Hydrothermal vent microbial communities from Lau Basin, Pacific Ocean - 128-326 | ecosystem: Environmental > Aquatic > Marine > Hydrothermal vents | place: Pacific Ocean: Lau Basin | collected...
TGAGGACTGCAAGAGACCTTGTCAAAAGCGAGAAGGCCGTGCCGCTGAGCAGAGTACTCTCAGAGGTTGCAGTTACTCCTGACGAGGCGAAGTACCACCTGAAGAGGGTTGCAAAGTACATACCCGTTGACATAAGAGTTGAGACAGGAGATGGGAGAACAGAGGTTCACGTTTCAGTTCCTGAGTTCAGAAGGGATTCCTTCATCGACTGGCTGGGGTATGCTGTTCCAAGGTCGCAGTCAGGCTTTGGATACGAGAGCTTCCTTGTTGACCTTAACTCTGACTGGGTTGAGGCGCTGAAAAAAGCTGTGAGAAAATCGCTTGCAAGGGTGAACATAAAAACGGTAATAGGCAGCTTCTACGAGAAGCTTGTTGCAAGGCTCTTCGAGATCATATGCAGCAGGGCTGATAATCCTTCTCTGTCTAGGTTTTCTCTGCCCTTCGTGTTCCGGGATGAGAAAGTGACGAATGTCTGGATTGTGACTGAAAACGGTAGAAAGCTCGAGTTCGATGTTCTGATCAGAGGAACTTTCTATCCCTTTGATGTAATGGCCGGCGGGAGGCCATCGCTAGACATAATCATACCGATAGAGTGCAAGTACCGCATGGTCAGGCCTGAGGATGTGACAGCCTTCGATGACAGGATAAGGGCTGCTTTTGGAGAGAGCAGGAACGTTCTTCCCCTGATGATCGGCCTTGGCTGGAACAACGAGGCTCTGCATATCGCGAGAAGGCTTGGAATAATGACTCTCTACTTCTCGGCTGTTGACAGGCTGATCAGCGAGATGACAGGGAGGCGTTACAGGCACGAGGACGAGTGGAGGAGAGTTGAGGAAATGCTGAACAGCGGGGAGATCACGCTGAAGGAGCTCAGGGAGAGACTTAGAAAAGGTGAGTGGAGGTTTGAGTTTGAGAGACATTTAAATATGTAGGACTTCCAAATACTTATTATGGAGCATCTAAATTCTGAGTTTATTCGAATTTGCAAGGATTCGTCTGATTTCGAGGTTCAGAGATTACCTAAGAACATTGACGAAACGCTGTCTTATCTTTCATCCTTGCCAAACAAAACAAATTTCAAATTTTCTGATCCTAATTATTTCAAAGAGATTTTTACTCAAGATGTATATAAAGGCATGAAATTATATTGGAAGGAAATAGATGAAAGGATAAAACTGTTATGGCAAACTATGGGTTTAAAAGGATTTCATCTTCTAAATGGAATCGTTAAATGTATTAATACTAGGAATTATTATTCTGCTTCGATATTAGTGCGAGCATTATTAGAGAATGCTGCGGTTTTCCACTATTATCTGTGGAAAATAATACCAACTTACAACGATTTCAGATCAGATACGATATTAAAGAAGAAAATTACTAACAGGGAAGTTATGGGTGTTATAGTTTCAAGAGAACTTGAAAACTTGCTCATAAAGTACTCCCACGGAACAAAGATGAAAGATATAGTAAAAGTGAAAAAGGAGTGGGAACAGGAAAGAATTTCAACATTTATGAACTTTCTATCAAAAAATAAGAAATATAAAAATGCCTACAAATTTTACTCTATTTTGTGTGAAATTGCCCATCCTAACTTTGGTAGCATTCTTGCTTTTTATGATCATGGAGCTGGAACAAACATATACACTGAAGTAAGTTTCAGTAAGTCACAAAATGTTCAATTTTTTCTAAATACCTCTGCATATCCAATAAATATCTCATGTGAGATTTTAAAAGAAGGTATTAACTCTATACGAGACATTAGTTTTTATAAAATACTTTTTGGATAAGTATAAAATAGCAAAAAAGGTAGAAGTCCTAAAATCTAGGATAATATAAGCTTTTTCGGCACATTCAGCCTTATGAAATAACTCCCACCAACTCCCCTTCTCTCCATTGATATCAACCCGTATCTCACAAGCCTCTCAAGGTAATAGCGGAGCATCCTGTCCCTTACTCCAGAAGGATACACCTTCCTGTACAGCTCGTAAAACTCAGGATAGAAAATTCCGTTCTCAGGAATTAGGGAGATTATCTTCCTTTCCTTTGATGAGAGCTGCTCCACCATGCTTTTTGTCTTTGCGAACTGTGATTCGGCCAGAGCGTTTTTGATGTGTTCAACAGTAATCCTGTATTTTCCATCCTTCTTCGCGAGTTCTCCAGCTCTGAGCAGGGTTTCCCTTGCAATTCTCACATCCCCTCCCATCTCGCAGGCAACCTCTGCTAGGTACTCTACTGCTTCTTCATCCACCACTCCCTTCTGTAACGCGAACTCGACGCGCATCCTTATTATCTCCCTCATCTCCTCAAGGGTGTATGCTCTGTAGGGTATTTCCTCAACAGGGCGGAGAGAGCTCTTTATGCGCGGATCGACGTTCATGAAAACGAACTGGTCGTTTGTTACCATTATCAGCAGGGCCGGGATTGCCCCCTCCTTCAGTCTGGAGAGGTCGTAGAGAACTTCAGAGCCTCTCGGTAAAAGATGGTCGATCTCGTCAAAGCATATGATCGGGAAAGCCTTTGTCTTCTTCAGCTCGGAGACGAGAAGATCGTAGAGCTCGTCATATGCTACGCCCCTTCTTGAGGGAATCCTCCTCGTCGGTCTTACCTTGCGGAAGAACTCGAAGATTATTGTGTAAAGAGCTCCCATTCTGGTGTTAACCCGGAAGCAGTTTATGTAAACAGTGAAAGCATTTGTCTCCTCTTCGAGCTTTCTGAAGATGAACTTAATAGAGGCTGTCTTTCCTGTTCCGGGCGGGCCGTAGATGAAGATGTTCGAGATTTGCGAGTGGTTCTTCAGGGCGGTGTTTATTATTGATGAAATTGCCTTTATCTCCTTCTCCCGATGCGGAAGATGATCGGGTATGTAATCCGGAAACAGAACTTCCTTCTGCCTGAAAACAGGATCTTCGCTCACATACATGATTAGAATTGGTCTGGAAGAATTTTTAAAGGTTGGAAAAGTGGATTGCAAAGTGCTGGTGATGAGTAACTGTACATTGTTATTCATGTAACTACCATCAACTTTTTTAAAGATTGTTACACAAATAACAAGTATGAAAAAATTCACGAAATACGTGCTCTCAGAGTTCGGAGGGAAGGCTGTAACAAGGAAAGAGCTGGAAAAAGCATGTAAAAGATTTGGAGAGAATGCAGACAGGGTTATAAACTTCATGATATCCTATGGCTACCTGATAAGAATTCTCCGCGGAGTTTATTACGTTAAAACTCTTGAGGAGTTCAGCACGCGAAAGAGTGTCAGCACATTGAAAATCATCTATCTGGGAATGAATGAGCTTAACGTGAAATGGTACTTTGGTCTGAACACGGCTTTGAGGCTGAATGGTGCAACACATGAATTCTCTCCTGTGATCCATGTGCTGAGTGATTCTATTTACAGACCGAAGATTGTGAATATCAATGGAGAGGATGTCAGGTTCATAAAGCTGAAAAAGGAGCTCTTCGGCTTTGGAGTTGTTGAGAAAAAAGGGATGAGATATTCAGATCTTGAGAAAACCCTGCTTGACATGGCATATCTCTCGAGATACCACTCGATGCCAGAGGAGAGAATTGTGGTAACACTCAAAGAGTATGGGAGGAATGCCAGAAAGAAAAAGCTTGCAGAATACCTTCGCTTCTATCCGAAGAGCGTGAGGAGAGTGGTTGAGAATGCCGGACTTGTCTGAGTTTGTTGCCTTCGTGTCTGAGAAATCAGGGATTCGAAAACCATCGCTGATCGAGAGGGATGTGCTTATCCACAGGATTCTGAGAGGAATCAACTCTGCATTTGGCAATGCATATCTCTTTAAGGGTGGAAGCTGTCTGGTGAAGTGTTATTTCGGATACTACCGCTTCAGCGTTGATCTCGATTTCACGTGGAGGGAGCAGAAAGCCTGGAAGAATCTGGGAAAGAAGGGTTTGAGAAGGGAGCTTGTTGCGCAGGCTGAAAAATTCGGCTCCGTTCTTGAGAGCACTGCACACGACATGGAGCTCGATTTCAGATGTGATTTAAAGAACAGAAACTACGTGGAGTTTGGAAGCGGGAGCAGAATGGCGACATTCAAGCTCTGGATGGGAGGTGAACTCATCAAAATTCAGGTTAATTTTGTTGAAAGGCTCATCTTTCCTCACAGAAATGTTACTGCAAAAACGCTTCTTGCCGGCAGGAAAATTCAGGATGATGAAAAAGCATATTTTGAGGAGTTTATGGAATTCTATCATCCCGTGAAAGTTGCAGCCTACAGCCTCGAGGAAATTCTATGCGAGAAGATTCGCGCAATACTGACAAGGCAGGCGATGAAGCTGAGAGATATTTACGATGTGTTCATGATCGAGAAAGCTGGAGTGAGAATGGAGGAGCTGAGAGAGGAAATTCTCGCAAAGATTGGTGTGGCGATGAGATTTAAAAAGTACAGGGAAGCTCTCATGGCCAGCATCAATACGCTTGATCTTGAGAACGTTCTCGATGATCCTTCTGAGATGCAAATGTTTGTTATAAAACCAACAGAGGAGTTCTATTCCTTTGTAGGTGAACTGGAGAACTTCCTGAAAGATGTTGCACGAGAGGTTTCAAAAAAGTGAAATTTTAAATACAAGTTTTACATATAATAAATTTTGAAATTTTGCAATGGGCTCTCTGAGGGGATAGGGGCTCTGTTTGCCGTTATTTTGGTCCAGCCCCGGCGCCACTTGCAATTAACAGAGCCTCCCCCAATTTATGGGAGAGGTAAGATCAAAATCTGATATGGAAGATATGCATTTCTACAGAAAGCGCTACGAACTTGCAATCAAACTTCTCAGGGAGTCAGGCATTTCTCAAAAGAACAAAGAACTCATAGAAAAATTCTGCAACGACTGCTTTGCTCAGGGAATAACTGCTGGAAGGGTGCAGAAGTACGCGTACATCCTCAGAAAGGTTGCTGAGTGGCTGGGAAAGGATTTTGACAGGGCAACGGAGGATGATCTCAAAAGAGTCATCGCTATGATAAACACATCTCCATTCACAGAATGGACAAAGTACGATTACAAGCGTTCCATAAAGAAGTTCTTCAGGTGGCTTGGTAAGGAGGATGTTATTTCTTGGCTCAGATGTAAAGAGATAAAGAACAGAAAGCTCCCAGAAGAAATTCTTTCAGAGAAAGACATCAAAAAGATGATAGACGCTGCAAGATCTCCGAGAGACAGGGCTCTAATCTCTGTTCTCTACGAATCCGGATGCAGGGTGGGGGAGTTTCTCTCCATGAAAATTAAGAACATTTCCTTTGACAGGTACGGAGCGGTGATAGTCGTTCACGGAAAGACTGGCTACAGAAGGATAAGGCTTGTTTCCTCTGTTCCATATCTAGCCGAATGGGTGAACATGCATCCTCTCAATGATGATCCTGAAGCGTGGCTATGGATATCACTCAGCAGGTTTAGCAGACTTTCTTACAATTCCTTGAGAACAGTACTCAGAACCATTGCAGAGAAGGCAGGAGTTAAGAAGAAGGTAAATCCGCATGCCTTCAGGCATGCAAGGGCAACGCACCTTGCAAATCATCTCACGGAAGCGCAGATGAAGGAGTTTTTCGGCTGGGTTCAGGACAGCGATATGGCGAGCGTTTACGTCCATCTTTCTGGAAGGGATGTGGATAGAGCGATACTGAAACTGTATGGAATGGAGATGGATGAAGAAAACAATGGCGAGCTGCTCAAGCCAAAGAAGTGCCTTCGCTGTGGTGAAACAAACCCGGCAACGAATCAGGTATGCCAGCGCTGTTTCTTTCCTCTAGATCAGAGAGCAGAGAAACTGTTTGAAAGGGAGATGAAGATGGAGATAATGGATCAGATAATGGAGACTCTCTGGAGTGACAGGGAGTTCAGGGAGTTCTTCCTGAAAAAGGTAAGGGAGGCAGAAATCCTAGCCTAGCTGCTTCCTCCTCAGGAGCTCTTCAGCCAGTTCCTGAAAGACATCCCTCACCCACTTCCTCTCCTCGTCAAAGCTGCTCTCCTCGCTGAACTCATGCCCGTTCCTGCATTCAAAGATCCTTCTGAAGACTCCTTTCTGGAAATCAGGCTCTATGTTCTTCAGAATTGCATCCTCTCCGCAGGAAGGGCATTTCCTGAATATTCCGGGCATGAGAATAAAGTAAGAATGAGTGGAAAAGAGATTCAAGATAGTGTGGGGTGCAAACCTTTAACTTTCCGCTGTCTCCTGACCTATCTCGACTCTTTGCTCCTTAACCACCTTGTTGATGTATTTAAACAAGTAAAGAAGAGTGTACAAAATCACTTCTGTCTCATCACGGGTTGCTACTCCTCTATGCGGCCCACCTGTACTGGAGAGAGTATAGAGATTGCTGACTAGTTTTTTCATTCCATCGGCCAAATGCCCACTCCCATCAATGGTCTTCCAGGATCTGACAATCTCCCTTATTATCTCCAGAGTTTTCCTTGCACTAGTCTTTGAATCCTCGAAGAAGTTTGCCTAGAACTTGATGTAAGCATTCTGAAGATGCTCGTATCCTTCTTTTAGCTCTTCTATGACTCCGCTCATCTCCAAAAGCCTTAATATTTCCTCCGCACCTTTAAATCTCGTTTCTATCTCTCCTCTCAGAGCATCGGGAACTTCTATAATTTCAAAATGATCCGGATAGATGGGGTATTTGTCGTATTTACGACCCGATCTAGAGTAGTGTTCCAGAACCAAACAAACCCACGAATTTGGTGTTATCCCTGCCTCTCTGATAGTTTCTCCGGACTTGTAATCAAAAGTACCTTCACCATTTTTAATTCGTAACTCCATAGGTTTGGAGATATCCTTTCTTATTTTTTTGTCAATATAGCACGAGTCCAGTTTTCCATAAATATAATGGCTATCCTGAATAACCTGAAGGCGATTCAGCAATTGATAAAGATAGACAAAGAAGACGTCTCTTTTTTTATCATATCGAAGTTCCGCAACGACCACTGCAGGCATATTCCCACCTTGGTTTTTCTTATTATGAGTGAGTGTTTGTAACATAGATTTCTTAAAACTAATTATCTTCCTGACCTTCAAAAACAAAATTAAAAATTTTGATAAAGAAGAAAGAGAGAATCTCTAAATACTCTTTCTCTCTACCCTAAATCTCAGCAACCCCTCGAATCCCAGAGCAAGCACCTCTGCCCTGAACTTCTCGTTCTCATACGCTTCCGAGTTGAAGGTGTATGGTATTGTTCTGTACTCCCCAAAGAGCTCTCTAAGCACGGATTTAACTGCTCCTCCGACCTCGCTGAACGACAGCTCTCCTACACTGTAACTTCTGCCGTGTATGTCAATCATTCCCCTGTCTATATCATAGCATATCCATGTCTCGCTGTTTTTCCGGATGTGCTCCTTCAGGAGCTCTCTGATTTCCGTCATGGGAGAGTAAATCTCTCCAAGAGGTTATAAGAGAGAAGAGTGTGGATTGCATACTGCACTCTGCATTTTACCGTGTCTTTCTGATTTTAACCTCCTCAAACAGAACTGAAAAACATGGACATAAGAAAACTCGCACGTTTTCTGGAGGAAACACAGTACCTGCCCGAGGAAATAGCATTCAGAAGTGACTGGCTGGGCTGGAAGCTCGCGTACTGCGATGCCCTGCTCTACATGCACGGGAGCCAGAAGGATGTTGTGAGAAACATTGCAAAATATGCGGCTGAACACGAGAACCACAAGCTCGTTTTCAGAACCTCTGGCAACATCTTCTGCGATTACGTATATGTTTTCGTTAACGACGATGAAAAACCAGAGCTTCCATTTTACATGCTCGGCAGGAACGAGATTTTCAACTACTACGATCAGTTTATGGAGAGACTTGAGGTGAGTGGTGATACAATTGTTTTCAGGACAGATGACCGTGTTTACAGGTTTGAGGATTATGATCACCTGATAGAGGAATATGGAGATGAAGCATGCAGCATTTTTCTCGAGGAAGAGATGTGGGAGTACATCTATTCAGGGAAGTTTGATCCGTTGCCTCTTACTGAAAGAGTTGATGCGTGGGGTAGAAGGGTTTTGAAAGTAAATGAAAAGGTTCCAAAAACATAGTTGAATTACGAGATCGGGTAAGCAAGATTGTTGAAAATAAAAATTATATCTTATTTTCTACAAAACTATAAACATGTCCCCAAAGATTAATGAGAGATTTGACAAGGAGAGTGCCAAGATACTGGCAAATTTCATCACAAGAAAATACGGTAATAAAGAGAATTTTCTTGATGTTGTAAGAGAAAAATTGGGAATCCGTTTATCTCCACGTGCAGGTTATGAAACTATATTTTCAAGAATCTGTGAGAAATCGAGCAAGGAGAAATTGCTGTCAATACTAGGTGTTAAATCTATTGCTGAAGCTGATATTAGGATTCTCCTCTCTGATGCTCTATACTACGGTTTACCAGAAACGTCTTGGCAATCCTCCTTCTCTCCACTTTACGAAGAATTAATGGGAAAAAAGATAAAAATAAAACGAAAGGTTGATAAAAAATTACCGGCTTTTGAAATTGCATTCCATGTCAGTGAAGATGAATTTATTTCTGCTTGGACGAAACTGTACAAGAAAGGTGTGTTACAGCCATTCATTCATTATAAAAACATTACAATTGGGCCGCTTGGATGGCTCAAATCTTTTCATAGTAGGGAGGGTGGAGTATGGGAGTTATACTCCACCGTAATCGAAATTGTGGAAAAGAAGTTTGATTCATCTTCTCGAGAAACCATAATTCTCACGTGGCTAGGTATGCTACAAGAGGTGAGTCTCAATCCCGGTAAATACGGTATCCCCGTAGACGAATCTGAGAAGATAAGGGAATTATTCAGAAGTATAGAAATTGAAAAAGATGATTCAATAAGATACGCCAAAATCCTTCAGTTGATACATACATACTTTGGTGATGCTGACCTGTGTTTCATTGTGAATGAGCTCCTAGCAGGAAACGTAAAGGGACCTGATGGTAAAAGAATAAAAATTTCGCCTCCAAGGGTCAGAGGACTCTATGAGAGGTTTCCATATTCATTTTCAGAATGGATTATTACTCCTCACGGAATTTTTCAGCAGATGTCTAAGGTGGAAAGAGATCCTTCACAGGAACTGGCAAATCTAATCAAAAAAGCCATAAAAAGGGGGTGGTTTGATGAGAGAAGCCTCGAACCTGAATTAAAGGAATACAAAGGGGAATTTGACCAGAAACTTCTAGAATACTGCATTAAAGAGAATCCAGAAAATATTCTGAGAAATTTATTTGGAACACCACAATTACGAAAAATGGCTGAAGATCTGCAGATTAGAGCTGCATCTCTCATCGAGGATAAGGATGAGATTGTGAAAATCATACTTCTTCAACTGGGTTTCAACTTGCCACCTGTAATAACCGGTCTGGAAGAATATAGGAGGTTTTTGAATGAATGTCGTAAAAGGTTGGGGAGGGAGTCATCATCAGCAATTGTTACTGATCTTTACAGGGAAACCGAGGGGGTTCTTCGAAATTTGAGTTATTTTTACCTGTGCTTTCTGTACAATACAAGTCTTAGCAATATTGATCAAGTTATAAGAGATAAGGTTGGATTGCGCGAGAAACCATTTGAAAAGTGGGGTCTCGGCCATTTTATTAATTTGCTAAGAAGATTGAATAGAATTGTGAAAAAAGATAGCACCTTGCTGAATAAACTTAGAAAAGAGTTCGGTAGAGACCAAGTCATACCTCAACAGCTTTTAAATGAACTAGATGGAATATCTCCCAAACTCTCCTCATCAGGAATAAGGCATAAAAAAGATACAACGATTTCCAAAGAGGATATCAACGAGGTGATAGACAAACTTATTGATCTATCTCACAAATTGGAGACACGGGAAATTTGGCCCAGAGTAATCAAGCTTGTGCATAAAATTGAGAATGGGTACGGGATTGAGTACTTTGAGGCAGTTGACGAGAAAGGAGAGAGGTGGATAATCAGAAAAAGATGGCTTGATACATCCCGACCTTATTTTATGCATTCAAAAACATATCCTGTTGCCATCAACCCAATATTAATTGAAAAGGTATTTTAAGTAGAATTCTGCACCCTTCCCTCTCTTCCCATTTTTCTTCTCCATCCTTCAATAGATTAAACATGACGGCGAATCCCTTTGCATATCTCAGGAGAATAAGCACGGCCGCAGCATCCTTCGCAGCTCTTGCCCTGCTCTTCGCACTGCTTGCGGTGATGGAAGGTCTTGGAAACAGGATGATTCAGGCACTTCAGTACGAGATTTTCTCGCTGCTCTTCCTTCAGCTCTACCAGCACGAGGTCACCAAATCGATGGTCAGGAAGGTGAGCAGGAAATGAAGCTTCTGGTAGCATTCCTGACAGGCATGATCCTGGGCCTGCTGATCAGGACTCTCCTGAAGTCCTTTCCCGGAGTTATTGTTGCAGGAGCTGTAATTGCAGTGGTCGCAGGAATGGCAACGGGAAAGATAGAGCTAAGCCTGCTCAGCCTCATACCCGTTCTCCTGGCTGCCAGAAAGGGTGGGTGAGATGCTCGAGAGAATAAGGATGAGATTGAAGGGTGTAAGCAGGTTTTCACCCGAGATGAAGAGATTCCTGAAGCTCCCCGAGGTTATCAGGTTTGTGCCATCTGAAGTCAGCAACCCCGGGCTGCTGGAAAGTGCCTACAGAATTCTCTGGAAGAAAAGGCATGTCTACTCGCTGGAGATCTGGAAGGGAGAGGAGGAGCAGTACTTTGCCTTCTCTGATAAGAGGGAGGGGCTTCAGGAGCTCCTGCTCAGGCTCTCTGCAGTCCATCCCTCGCCGCGCATGGAGATATCCCAGATCCCTCTGCCGGAGAAGGAGTGTTTTGTCTCAGCGGGCTTCCTCAGGTTTGAGGGTACACCGTACCTTCTGAAATCACTCGCCGATTTCAGCCATGACCCGCTCGTCCTTGTCATGGCAGCAGCACAGGAGAACACATTCATCCAGTTCCTGTTCAGGCCTGAGAAGACAGTGGTTGAGAGGCTGTCGGGAGAGAGCCCAGTTTACAGGCTGAGGGTTGCGGTAGCTGTGTTCTCGGACGACTGGAGGAGAGCCGTCAGTTCGTGCGATGCTGTGCTGAGGAGCTTTACCGTGCTCTCATCCCCGTCCTGCGAACTCATTCCTGTGATTCCAAAAATCCCGGATTCAGGGGTTGTCCTGAAGAACATACTGAAGAGGAGGTTCATTCCAATTAAAGACAGCTTCCGCGTCACGGCTGAGGAGCTCGCAGCGATGGCGCACTTCCCGGGTGATGGTTCTGATAGCAGGCATCGCAGGCAGGGCATTGAGGATATCTCCTGAAGATCTATTGCAGCACCAGCACGTGATTGGTGCAACCGGCACCGGCAAGAGCACGCTTCTGGCAAATGAAGCTGTGCAGGCATTCGAGGAGGGAGCGTGCTGCATCGTAATCGATCCCCACGGAAACCTTGCACATGACACTGTGAGAGCTGTCAACCCGGCTGATCTGGAGAATGTGTTTCTCCTCGATCCTCTCAGGGTAAATTTCTCGCTGAACCCCCTTGAGCTCGAGAGCTATGATAACAGGGAGATTGCTGTTGAGAAGGTCATCGGAGAAATTACAGAGTTCTTCAGAAAGCTCTACGGCAGGCAGTACTGGGGGCCGTCTCTGAACAGGATATTTCAGGAAGGGCTCCGAGCTCTCTACGAGAGGGATGATTCTCCGACAATGAAGGATCTGTACGATCTGGTGAGCGGTAAAATAAACCACAGGGAGTTTCAGGAGGAGCTGAAGAGGCTTCCGAGGGGAAGGACGGATGCAGTCCTGAACAAGCTAGCACCCTTTGTGAACAACAGGTTCCTGAGAAGGATAATCTGCAGAGAAAAAGAGATTTACAGACATCCTCCGCGAGCTTATGGAGAGCGGGGAGCTTGTGAGGAGGGACTACAGGCTGCCCAAAGATCTGAGGGAGAAATGCGAGAACCCCGAAATCTTCGATAGCTGCTCTTGGATGCAAGAGGAGAAAAGCAGGACAACTTTGAATCGCTCGTTGACATGGCGATGGAGCTGTGGAGGGAGATAGAGGAAGAGTTCCCTGTGTTCTCTCCAAAAGATATAGAGAACCTCGTTCGAAGGCATGTAGGCTATGTGGATTTCAGGAAGTGTGTTGAGCTCGCGGCAAAACTTGCAGAGGAGAAGCCGGTGAGGTACAGAATTGTGAGAGATCTTGCAAGGAATTGCGAGAGCTTTAAGGATCTCGAAAAGAACTCTTTCGGAAAGGTGCTATCTAGGGTGCTTGGCTACCTTGAACAGTCTGGACTGTTAATAAAGACGTGGTCATCGAGGAAGGCAATCTCGTACTATTTCAGGATTTATAGGACTGTGAAACCAGAAAAGCCAGACTGCGGAAACTGCAGGCTCCTGAGGGAGCTTGAATGGCTGCTGAACTCGTACCGGTCTGATTCTCTCAGGGGTTCGAGTGTTACGCAGGATTCGTGCGAGATGGTGTAGAGGTGAAAAGCTGTCACCTGCCCTGTTCGTGAAAGGGGACACAGAGATGTCACCTGCAATGTCAAAGTGCTTAGGAGAAGCGGAGAGGACATCCAGAATGTCTGCTCGGGTGTGTCTGCTCCAAAACAGGTACGGGCGAAAGTGTTATAAAACATGGGCCCGCGGGGGTTTGAACCCCGGACCTTGCGCTTATCAGGCGCACGCTCTAACCAGGCTGAGCCACGGGCCCACAACGATGACATGAACAGGCATAAGCCATCAGCCTGAATTTGTTTATAAG
>Ga0256830_1002283_pt1 | contig 12760 bp, 14 predicted proteins | sample 128326metaG_FD_190537 | JGI IMG/M metagenome (GOLD analysis project Ga0256830, IMG submission 190537) | Hydrothermal vent microbial communities from Lau Basin, Pacific Ocean - 128-326 | ecosystem: Environmental > Aquatic > Marine > Hydrothermal vents | place: Pacific Ocean: Lau Basin | collected...
CGCCAGTCCTCGAACTCACGGGGATGGCAGGCACCGCAATCCGCCGGGGAAAGAGAACGCTCCAGCTCCGAATACGCTGCGGGCGCCCCGCCCTGCGGAGGAATAATGCCAGGCCAGTGGCGCGTCAGAAACGCCTGCTCCCTCGGCGTCAGCAGCTCATCGGACAAGGCACTACAGGAACATGCCAGAGCCACCACCAGAATGCATATTCCGCGCAACATGTCTCCTCCCCCTGACAAAACACGGCCAGAAACGCAGGCGCGCACGATCGCCCGCTGCCCAGCTTATCATGTCATGAACCCACGTATTCAGGTTCTACTCCGTTGGAAATACATAGGAGTATTCCGCTCCCTCGAAAATCCTTCGTGAATCCCATTTTCTGCGCGATCATCCTGCCATCCCGGCGGGAAATGCGGGTAGGCAATCTCAGGATCTTGAGCCCCGCTGCGCTCAGCCCGGCCTACGCCAGTCCAAAGAGACGATTGAAGTTTTCCGTGGTCTGGCGGGCAATCTGCTCCAGGGGGATATCATGGAGGGCCGCGATCTGCTCGGCCACGTAGTGGACGTAGGCGGGCTGATTGGGCTTGCCGCGGTAGGGCACGGGCGTCAGGTAGGGGCTGTCGGTTTCGACGAGGATGCGGTCCAACGGTGTTTTTTTTGCCACCTCGCGCAGTGGCGCGGCATTCTTGAAGGTTACGATGCCAGAGAAGGAAATATAGAACCCCAGGTCCATGGCCGCTTGGGCCGTTTCCCAGTCGCCGGTGAAACAGTGCATCACGCCGCCCACCTGCCGGGCGCCCTCCTCCTCCAGGATCTTCAGGGTATCTTCCTGGGAATCCCGGGTGTGGACGATGAGGGGCAGGCCGGTTTCCCGCGCCGCGGCGATGTGGCGCCGGAAGCGCTCGCGTTGCCATTCCAGGTCGCCCTCGTTGTAGAAATAATCCAGCCCCGTCTCGCCGATGGCGATCACCTTGGGATCATTGGCCAGGGTGGCGAGTTCCTCCACGCCCGGTTCGGCGCCATCCCTTTCACTGGGGTGCACGCCGGCGGAGGCATAGACGTGATCATAGCGGTGCGCCAGGGACAGGACCTCCGGAAAGTGTTCCAGGTTGATACTGACACACAGCATGCGTCCTACTCCGAGGGATTCGGCGCGGGCCATTACCGCATCGAGGGTGCCGCCGAGGGCGGGCAGGTCCAGGCGGTCCAGGTGACAGTGGGAGTCCACGAGATACATTGAATGTGAAGCTTCCATTGGTTTTTCAGGGCCGCCGGGCCGGTCACCCGGGCGTGCCCTGAAAGCATACTTTGGTATTTATATTTGCGCGCGCCGGACAGGCGTGGCGGAAAACCTCACCTCCCCAGTCGAAAATTGCGCACTACATGGTATGAGTCATGCGGTCGGATTTCAAGGCGCCCGCCAGATAGGTTTCGATCTTGTTGCGCACCACCTCGCCATCCTTGTCCTTGAACTGGACGCCAATCCCGGGCACGAAATGCCCATGGGCGCCCTTGGGATTGATCCAGGCCACGGTGCCCACCACGGGCAGCTTTTCCGTCTCCTCCATGAGGGTGAGCAGGATAAAGACCTCGTCGCCCAGGGCATATTCCTTGTTGATGGGAATGAAAATGCCTCCCCCCTTGATGAAGGAGATATAGGCCGAATACAGAGAGCCCTTGTCTTTGATGGCCAGGGACAGGATGCCTGGACGTTGTTTTTGTTCGCTCACGTTGCCGGGTTCATCTCATTGTTCTGACTGCCCGCCTCACAGGCGATGAGCAGATCCTCCAGGAGCAGTTGTGGATTGACTTGCCCCTCCAGTTGGAGGATCGCTTTTTCAATACGGCTGATATTAAATAAAAGATCAGCAGTATCAATCAGTTCAGATATTCTTAAGAGATCTTCCCTGAAGTCTGGGTTGGCCAGGTGGGTGGCCGGGCCCGCCATTTTCAGGCGCGACATGTCCACCAGCCAGCTGTATAACCAATATAACGATGCTTTTGCATCCAACTTTAGCCATTTCTCGGCGATGGCGAGGGGATCGCCCTGGCGGGAAAAAAGCTGCGCCACATCCTCCAGCATGGGCCGGCGGTGGTCCAGGATTTCGCCCCCGGCCAGCGCCAGGGCGGCCAGAGGCGCCCCGTTGGCCAGGGCCAGCAGCGTCTCCGCCTCTTCCCGGCCGTGCCCCGGCAGCCTCGGCGCCAGCCAGTCCAGGGCGGATGCCCGCCGCGGCAGGCCAAAGGTGATCTTCTGGCAACGGCTGCGCAAGGTGGCCGTCACGCGCGCCGGCCTGTCGGTGACGAGCATCAGCACTGTCCCCGCGGGAGGCTCCTCCAGGGTCTTCAGCAGGCTGTTGGCGGCGTTCTCGTTCATGCGCTCGGCCGGCATGATCCTGATGCAGCGCCAGTGGCCATACTGAGATTTCAGACTGAGAAAATCGGCCATTTCGCGCACCTGGTCCACCCCGATAACCTTCTTGTTGTCCAGGGGTTCGAGCGTCAGGAAATCGGGATGATTGCCGGCCTGGAACAAGCGGCAGCCCTGGCATTGGCCGCAGGCCTCGCCACCCGCGCCACGCTTCTGGCACAACAAGGCCCGGCTCAGGCGCCGGGCGAAGCGGCCCTTCCCCAGCCCCTGGGGGCCGGTGAGCATCAGGGCGTGCGCCAGGCGCCCCGCATCCAGGCAATCCATGAGCAGGCGCCAGTTGTCCTCATGCCACGGTAGGATATCCGTTTCACCCATCACGAACTCCGCTCCCGTATTGCGCCAGCACCCCGGCGATGCGGGCCTGCACTTCCGCCAGGGGGCGGGCCGCGTCGATGATCCGGAATCGCCCCGGCTCACGCGCGGCCCTTTGCAGGTAACACGCCCGCACGCGCTCGAAGAACGCCCGCTGTTCCTTCTCGAAGCGGTCCGCCACGTCGCGCTGCCCGGCGCGCCGCAGTCCCGTTTCCACGGAGACATCCAGCAACAAGGTCAGATCGGGGCGCAGCGTCCCCTGCACCCAGTCTTCGAGGACGGCGATACGCCGCGCATCGATGCCCCGGCCGCCCCCCTGGTAGGCATAGGTGGCGTCGGTGAACCGGTCGCAGAGCACCGCCGCCCCCCGTTCCAGGGCGGGCGTGATGACCCGCGCGATATGCTCCGCGCGGGCGGCGAACATCAACAGCAGTTCCGCGTCGGCAGCCATGCCGTCGTGGCGGTGCGCGAGCAGGATCTCGCGGATCTCCTCTCCCAGGGCAGTACCGCCCGGCTCGCGGGTCATGACCACCTCGCGCCCCCGCGCCTCCAGGCACGACCTGATGAAGGCAAGGTTGGTGGATTTGCCAACGCCCTCGATCCCCTCCACGGTTATGAACAAGCCTTTTTTCACCGGCCTATCGCTTCAGTTGATACTTTCTCACCGCCGCATTGTGTTCCTCGAAGGTGGCGGAAAACTGATGGCTGCCATCGCCGCGCGCGACGAAATACAGCTCGTCGCCCGGCGCGGGGTGCAGCGCGGCATGAATGGACGCCCCGCCCGGCAGGGCGATGGGAGTGGGCGGCAGCCCCTTGATGACGTAGGTGTTGTAGGGGGTGGGCGCCTTGAGATCGCGCCGCCGGATATTGCCGTCGAAGGCCTCGCCCATGCCATAGATCACCGTGGGATCCGTTTGCAGGCGCATGTTCTTTTGCAGGCGGCGCACGAATACCCCGGCGATGCGTTGCCGCTCCTCAGGCAGGGCGGTTTCCTTTTCGATGATGGAGGCCATGATGAGGGCCTCATAGGGCGACTCGTAGGGCAGGCCGGGGGCGCGCTGGCGCCATTCGTCCTCCAGCCGCCGGGTCATGGCCTCGTGGGCCTGCCTGAGAATGGCGATGTCCGGGGTGCCCTCCGAAAACTTGTAAGTGTCGGGATAGAACAGCCCCTCGGGGTGCTGCCCCGGCAGGCCCAGCAGCGCCATGATGGCCTCGTCCTCCAGGCCGCGCAGTTCGTGCTTCAGCTTCTCCTGGCGGCCCAGCTCGGCCATCAACTGGCGGAAGGTCCAGCCCTCGGGAATGGTGATGGAATATTGGACGACCTCGCCACTGCCCAACTGTTCCAGCAGCCTGAGAGGCGTCAGACCCGGCGACAGTATATAGTCGCCCGCCTTGATATGGTCCGCCCCGCCTTCCCAGCGGGCATACCATACCAGATAGGCGGGGTGCTCGACGATGCCGCGCCGCCGCAGATCATTGGCGACGCCGATGAGGCTGGCGCCCGGCTCCACCGTGTAATGGACGGGTTGCTCGATACCCGGCAGCGGGGAACGCATGTATTCCTGAAGGTCGATGAGGATCCATCCCAGGGTGAAACTGCCGGCAATGAGCAGGACACCGATGAGCTTATGCATGGATCGCGCCCCGGCTTTCTTCCACGGCCGCCATCAGGCGCCGGGTCACTGGACCGATTTCGAGGCGCGCCGCGCCGATGCCGCGCACAGGCCAGATTCCCGCCACGCTGTTGCACATGAACACCTCCTCGGCCCCCAGGATGTCATCCAGGGTCAGCGCGGCTTCACCGCATGTTATTCCCATGGCCGTTCCCTGCTCCAGTATCCATTCACGCATCACGCCCCTGATGCCGCAGCGCGTCAGCTCCGGCGTACACAGGCCGCCCCTCCTGACGGCAAAAAGATTGCTCTGGGTTCCCGAGATGACGCGCCCTGACTGATCCAGCATCAGCCCTTCGGCGATCCCGGGATCGCGCCACTCTCCGCGCGCCAGCACCTGCTCCAGGCGGTTGAGGTGCTTGAGGCCCGCCAGATGGGGATTGTCCCCCAGGCGCGTGTCGCACACTCTCACCTGGATCCCCTCCGTGCTAAAAGCCGCCGGATAATCGGGCCACGCAAATCGGGCCACGATGCGGGTGAGCCGCGGCGTTTCTTCCGCGCGATAGCCGCGCGTGCCCCGGCCGCGCGTGATGATCACCTTCAACACCGCCCGCGCATGCCCCGCGCCCAGGCGCAGCGCTTCCTCGCGCAGGCGGGACACGTCCGGCCCGGGAAATCCCAGGCGCCGGGCTCCCTGGCACAGGCGCCGCATGTGTCTTTCCCACAGCCAGGGACTTCCATCGATTACGGCCATGGTTTCGAACAGCCCGTCTCCGTAGTGGAGGCCGCGGTCCAGAACGGAGATGCTGTCGCTTTCCCGGCCGTCGATCAGGAACATGTGTCTATCTTACCTCAAGGCCAGCAACATGCCACGCGCCTTGGCGCGGGTTTCTTCCAGCTCCCTGTCCGGGATGGAATCCGCGACGATGCCGGCGCCGGCGCGCAGTCTGATCCGCTCCCCCTCCTGGATCAAGGTTCTGATGAGAATATTCAGATCCATGCCGCCGTCATGGTTCAGAAACCCCATGGAGCCCGTGTAGGCCTGGCGCGGCTGCCGTTCCAGCTCCGCGATGATTTCCATGCAGCGCACCTTGGGGCATCCGGTAATGGTGCCGCCGGGAAAAACGGCGCGCATGACCTGCCCCGGCCTCACGCCTCCCCGCAGGCGTCCGCGCACGTTGGAAACCAGGTGATGCACGTGAGCGTAGGACTCCAGCACGAGAAGCTCATTGACCTCTATGGAGCCGGGACGGCAAACCCTGCCGAGATCGTTGCGCTCGAGATCGATGAGCATGACATGTTCCGCCCGCTCCTTGGGGTGGGCCAGCAGCCTCTCCTCGATCCCGCCGCCCTGCTCCTCCTGCCCCCCATTGCGCGGAGCCGTGCCGGCAATGGGCCGGGTTTCGATCAGGCCGCCGCGCGCGCGGACCAGGCGCTCGGGCGAGGAACTGATGATGGCGCTGTCACCCAGCATGCACAGGCCGGCGAAGGGCGCCGGGTTGCTGCTTCTCAGGCGCTGATAGACCCGCGCCGGGAGCACGCCCTCTCGCAGCGCGCCGCGCCATTCCCGGGACAGGTTGACCTGAAAGACATCGCCGGCGCGGATATAATCCTTGACTCGCCGCACACCCCGTAGATAACGGGCGGGATCGTCCTCTTCCAAGGGCGAGGCGAGGAGCGGCCTCCGCGCATCTTCAGGAAGACATGACGGCGCCTGCCGCAGGTCCCCGGCCATGGCCTCCAGCAATCCGGCCTGTCCGGACTCGGCCAGCAGGGTGGTGACGTGGCGGTGTCGATCGACGATGAACGCAGCGGGCACGCGCACGGCACAGGCCACGGGCAGGGCATCGCCACCGTTTCCCAGGGGCAGGCTCAGGCGGGGCTCCACCTGGCCCGCCAGTTCATACCCCAGATAAATGAACCAGCCGCCACTGAATGGCAGGTCTGTTTCCGCGCCACGATCATGGCGTTCCTCCTCCCACCACCGGTCCAGGTTGTCGAGAAAATCGTCGCCCGCGCGCGGGCGCAGCCGCCCCGACAACCGCCCGTCCGCCCGCAGGGTCAGCGCCTCGCCCGGAAAGGCAAAGAGAATGTCATAGCGCGCCTGGGGCGTGCCGTGCAGCACGCTCTGCAGCAAAAAGGGATAACGCCGGGGATTGGCGGCGTGGAGCCGGAGAAGATCGACCTCCTGATCGATGACGAGCGTGCGGGGGCTGTCTTGGGCAGGCTTGTGGCGGCTCGACGGGCGCAATCTTGCCGTCAGTCTGGCTTGCGGAATACCAGGGTGCCGTTGGTGCCGCCAAACCCGAAGGAGTTGGACAAAGCCGTGTCGATCTTCATCTCGCGGGCCTCGTTGGGCACGTAATCGAGGTCGCACTCGGGATCGGGCGTGGTGAGATTGATGGTCGGCGGCGCCACCTGGTCACGGATGGCCAGCACGCTGAAGATGGCCTCCACGCCGCCCGCGGCGCCCAGCATGTGCCCCGTCATGGACTTGGTGGAACTGACCGCCAGCTTGTCGGCGTGGGCGCCGAAGGTATTGCGAATGGCGCGGGTCTCGGCCACGTCGCCCGCCGGGGTCGATGTGCCGTGGGCATTGATGTAGTCCACTTCCGACGGATCGATGCCCGCGTTGCGCAGGGCATTTTCCATGCAGCGGCTGGCGCCGGAACCGTCGGGCGGCGGCGACGTCATGTGATGGGCATCACCGCTCATGCCGTACCCCGCCACCTCGGCATAGATGCGCGCGCCACGCCTGCGGGCCGTCTCCAGTTCCTCCAGCACCACCACGCCGGCGCCATCGCTGAGCACGAAGCCGTCGCGCTCCTTGTCCCAGGGACGGCTGGCGCCCTCGGGGTCGTCGTTGCGGGTGGACAAGGCGCGCGCGGCACAGAATCCGCCCAGGCCCGTGGCCGAGGTGGCCATCTCCGCGCCGCCGGCCACCATGACATCGGCATCGCCGTACTCGATGAGGCGGACCGCCTCGCCGATGTTGTGCGTGCCCGAGGTGCAGGCCGTGACGATGGCGATGTTGGGCCCCTGGTAACCGTGCATGATGGACAGGTTGCCGGACAGCATGTTGATGATATTGCTGGGAATGAAGAAGGGTGAGATCTTGCGCGGCCCGCCCTTGAGGTAGCCGTCATAGCCTTTTTCGATACCATTGAGGCCACCGATGCCGGAGCCGATGGCGACGCCGATGCGGTGGGCATTGTCCCCGGTCACCTCGAGGCCGGCATCGGCAATGGCCTGATTGGCCGCGGCGATGCCGTAATGGATGAAAATATCCATTTTCCTCGCCTCCTTGGCGGGGATGTATTCCGTCACGTCGAAGTTCTTGATGGAACCGCCAAAGCGGGTGGTAAAGGCCGATACATCGAAATGCGTGATGGGCGCGATGCCGCTCTTACCCGCCAGGATATTCTCCCACGCCTCGGCGATGTTGAGGCCGACCGGGCAGATGATGCCCAGCCCCGTCACTACCACACGTCGCTTGCTACTCATGGCCTCGCACCCTGCGCTCGCATCATGTCCGCGAATCACGCCCACGCGCGCCGGCTGCGCGCCACGGGCGCATGGCGCGGCGGGTTACGCAGCGGTGCTGGCATGTGGCATGGGCGATACATTGACAGGGAGTTTTCAGGTTCTGTCGTGACGCAGGTGATTCCTGCCTGACAAATGAGTCCGATCAGCAAATTGCCGCTGAACGCGTATCAGGACTGATGGGCATTGATGAAATCGATGGCCTGCTGCACAGTGGTGATCTTTTCGGCTTCCTCGTCTGGGATCTCGCATTCGAATTCCTCTTCGAGTGCCATGACCAGTTCCACGGTATCAAGGGAATCAGCGCCCAGGTCATCAACGAAGGAAGCTTCCTTGGTCACTTCCTCTTCCTTGACACCCAGTTGCTCGACAACAATCTTCTGGACGCGCTCTTCGATAGTACTCATTTCAATACTTTCCTCCCTCAAGATGTAGGATGCAGTTTCAAGCTGCGAGGCGGTATTTTATTTGAAACAAACAAGATATGCCACAAAAAAATCCGTGTTAACAGGATTGTAATAATTGTCTATTTCCATTGGATTTTTCTCGCTTTTCCCGGCTCATTATGCCATAAACATGCCGCCATTGACATGGATGGTCTCCCCCGTGATATAGCTGCCGCCGGCCGAGGCCAGGAAGGCCACCACCGCGGCAATCTCCTCCGGGCTGCCCAGACGCCCCATGGGTATCTGCTTGAGCAGGCTGTCTTTTTGCTCGCCCTCCAGGGCACGGGTCATATCCGTGTCGATAAAGCCGGGGGCGACGGCATTGACGGTGATGCCACGGCTGGAGATCTCGCGCGCCAGGGACTTGGTGAAGCCGATCATGCCCGCCTTGGCCGCGGCGTAATTGGCCTGCCCGGGATTGCCCGTGGCCGCCACCACGGAGGAGATGTTGATGATCCGTCCCTTGCGCGCCTTCATCATGGCCCGCAGGCAGGTCTTGCTGAGGCGGTAGACGGCCGTCAGATTGGTGTCCATGATGGCGTCCCACTCCTCGTCCTTCATGCGCATGAGCAGGTTGTCACGGGTGATGCCGGCATTGTTGACCAGAATGCCAGGCGCGCCGTGCGCCGCCTTGACGGCACCGTAGGCCTCGTCGATGGATGCCTGGCTGGTCACATTCATGACCAGCCCCATCCCTTCAATACCGTTTTCTTTCAAATAGTTGGAGATGCTATCCGCACCACTTTGCGAGGTCGCGGTACCTGCCACCACGGCGCCATTGCGGCCCAGTTCGAGGGCGATGGCCTGTCCGATTCCCCGCGATGCCCCGCTCACCAGGGCAATTTCACCTTCCAGAGTCAATGTCGTCATGCGTCCTTCATCCTAAATTTGGTTCAAAGTTACAGTGAGATCAGGTTCTATCTTCGTGCGCTTCGCGGTGATCAGGTATCCTTCAAGGCCTTTTCCAGCGTGGCCGGGTCGAAGACCGGGAATGCCGCGAGGGAACGGTCGATGCGGCGGGTCAATCCCGCCAGCACCTTGCCCGGCCCGCATTCCACCAGGGTATTCACGCCCCGGGCCTGCATGGCCTGGATGGTTTCCACCCAGCGCACGGGGTGATACAGCTGCCGCACCAGGGCCTGGCGGATGGCGTCGGGCGTCTCGCACACGGCCACATCCGTATTGTTGATGACCGGAATCCCGGGAGGCCTGAATTCGATGCCTTCCAACAGGGCCCGCATGCGCTCCGCCGCCGGCTTCATCAGCGCGCAATGGGAGGGCACGCTCACCGGCAGGGTGATGGCGCGCTTGGCGCCGGCCTCCTTGGCCAGATCCACGGCGCGTTCCACGGCCGCCGCCGCGCCGGCGATCACCACCTGTCCCGGGGAATTGAAATTGACCGCGGCGACCACACTGCCCCGCGCCGCCTCCCCGCAGATTCCCTTGACCACATCGTCGGCCAGCCCGAGAATGGCCGCCATGGCCCCCTCCCCCGGCGGCACCGCTTCCTGCATGAAGCGCCCGCGCTCGCTGACGGCGCGTACCGCGGCCGCATAATCCAGGACTCCGGCGCACACCAGGGCGGTATATTCCCCCAGGCTGTGCCCCGCCATCACGGCCGGGGTGGTACCGCCCTCCCCGTTCCAGCACTTCCACACCGCCACCCCGGCGGCGAGCATGGCGGGCTGGGTCTTGTCCGTCTCGTTGAGGCGCGCCTCGGGGCCTTCCTGCACCAGTTGCCACAGATCGTATCCCAGCACCCCGGAGGCCTCGTCGAAAGTTTCCCGCACGACGGGGAAATCCGCGGCCAGTTCGCCCAGCATGCCCACTGCCTGGGAGCCCTGGCCGGGAAAGACGAATGCCAGCGTTTCTGATTTGCCTGAACTCATGGAACCTTCTCCACCGTCAATACCTGAGCAATACCGACCCCCACGTGAACCCGCCGCCGAAGGCCTCCAGCATCAGAGTCTGTCCACGCTGGATGCGCCCGTCGCGCACGGCCACGTCCAGGGCCAGGGGAATGGAGGCCGCGGAGGTATTACCGTGCTCGCCCACCGTGACCACCACCCGCTCCATGGACATGCCCAGTTTGCGCGCCGTGGCGGCAATGATGCGGATGTTGGCCTGGTGGGGCACCAGCCAGTCGATATCGTGCTTGGCCATGCCATTGGCCTCCAGGGTTTCGTCGACAATCTTTTCCAGGGTATTGACAGCCACCTTGAAGACCTCGCTGCCCTGCATATGGATATAGGCCTTGCCGGCCTGGACCTGTTCATAGCCCTGGGAGATCCCCTCGGGCACCATGAGCAGTTCCTGGTACCTGCCGTCGGCATGAAGATGAGAGGACAGGATGCCCGCCTCGTCGCTGGCCCGCAGCACCACCGCGCCGGCGCCATCCCCGAACAGGACGCAGGTGCCGCGGTCACTCCAGTCGATAATGCGCGACAGGGTGTCGGCGCCCACCACCAGCGCGCAGCGCGCCGTGCCATTGCGGATAAACTGGTCGGCAACCCCCAGGGCATAGACGAAGCCGGAGCACACCGCCTGGATGTCGAAGGCGGCGCAGCCATGGATATTCAGGTTCTGTTGCAGCAGGCAGGCCACACTGGGAAAAACCTTGTCGGGGGTGGTGGTGGCGACGATGATCAGATCGATCTCGGCAGGCTTGACGCCCGCCGCCTCCAGGGCATGGCGCGACGCGGCCTCGGCGAGATCACAGGTGGTCTCCCCATCCGAGGCGATGTGACGCTTGCGGATGCCGGTGCGGTCGAAGATCCACTCGTCCGATGTGTCCACCATTTTCTCGAGATCGGCGTTGGTGAGCACCTTCGCGGGGAGATAGCTCCCCGTGCCCGCGATTCGCGAATATGTCATGCGCTACCTCTATTCATAAACAGGGCCTCCAACTGACTGCCGATCAATTGAGGCACGTCCTTTTCCACTTCCAGCACGGCCTCGCGAATGGCGGTGGAGAAGGACAGGACATCGGCGCCACCGTGGCTCTTGATGACGATGCCCTGGAGTCCGATGAAACTGGCGCCATTGTACTTGCGCGGATCGATGCGGTCCTTGAGGGCTTTCAGCACCGGCTTGGAGACAGCCGCCGCAAGCTTGGTCACGGGATTGCGCATGAACTCTTCCCTCATGAATTGCGTGATCATGCGCGCCACGCCCTCGCTGGTCTTGAGGGCCACGTTGCCCACGAAACCGTCGCAGACCACCACGTCCACCGTACCCTTGTAGATGTCATCGCCTTCCACGAAACCCGCATAGTTGATGTCGCTCTCCTCCAGCATGCGCGCCGCCTCCTTGACCCGTTCATTCCCCTTGATCTCCTCCTCGCCGATATTGAGCAGGCCGACGGAGGGACGGGGAAGGTTGTCCACGGCGCTGGCAAGCACCGACCCCATGATGGCGAACTGAAACAGGTGCTCCGCACTGGAGTCCACGTTGGCGCCCAGGTCCAGCATGTGGGTATGCCCCGTCATGGAAGGAATGGTGGACACGATGGCGGGGCGCTCGATGCCCGGCAGGGTTTTCAGCACGAAGCGCGATATGGCCATCAGGGCGCCCGTGTTGCCGGCGCTGACGCAGGCGGAGGCGGCCCCTTCCCTGACCAGGTTGATGGCCACGCGCATGGAGGAATCCTTTTTGCCTCGCAACGCGGAGGATGGCGCCTCGTCCATGGCCACCTGCTGGGAGGCGTGGTGCAGAACCAGGCGTCCGCCGGCATCGCCGGGATGTTTGGCCAGTTCCTGTTCCAGGGTGCTTTGATCGCCGACCAGTATCAGCCTGAGGTCGCTCTGTTCTGAGAGAACGGCGAGGGCGGCAGGTACGGTGACATGGGGACCGAAATCGCCCCCCATGGCGTCCAGGGCTATTGTCTGTGCCAATATCCTAGTCGCTGTCGCGTTCGATTACCTGGCGGCCCTTGTAGTAGCCATCGGCGGTGATGTGGTGCCGGCGATGCGTTTCGCCCGAATTCGGGTCTATGGACAACGTTGGACCGCTGAGGGCATCGTGCGAGCGGCGCATGCCGCGCCGGGAAGTGGACTTCTTGCTCTTTTGTACAGCCATCTTTCAGTACTCCTGGTTGATATATCTTCGTTAAGGTTGTGCAGCGGGGATTCATCCGGCGCACCTGGGAGCCCGCCGGGTCCTACGGCTCCTAGTGAAATCAGAGAATCATTTGTTCCGCGCCTTCATCAGTCCCTGCAGCTTGGCGAAGGGACGATGGGTCTCCTGCCGTGGATCCGGCGCCCCGCCGCACAGTGCTGCAAGGCTCACGGCACAGGCCTCCTGCTCGTGCATGGGCACAATGGGCAGCGCCAGCAGTATTTCGTCTTCCACCATCCCGGCAAGATCCAGGCTGTCATCTTCAATCACGAGGGGTTCGAAATGTGCCGGCAGGCGCTCCA
>Ga0256830_1002284_pt1 | contig 12760 bp, 10 predicted proteins | sample 128326metaG_FD_190537 | JGI IMG/M metagenome (GOLD analysis project Ga0256830, IMG submission 190537) | Hydrothermal vent microbial communities from Lau Basin, Pacific Ocean - 128-326 | ecosystem: Environmental > Aquatic > Marine > Hydrothermal vents | place: Pacific Ocean: Lau Basin | collected...
ATCATCGCGAAATACCGCCATCCCATAGGTGCCGGGACTTCCGGCGGGGTGGATGCCTGCGATCACCTCCTCCGGAGCCAACGGGTTGTACTGGGCATCGGCAACGTCCAGGAAGACGGCGCCCACGAACCTGTTTGGGTTGTACCTGTGGAGTCCGATACCGTGGCCTTTGCCCAAAAGCGCGGACATCCCTCACCTCTCCAATTTCAACGCCCGCACGCCCCAAGGGCCCAGCTCCAACCGGAATCCGTGTTCTCCGCCTCTGAGCTCGTCCCCGGTCTCGATGTCCCACACGTGGCGAAGCGGGAAGAAGGCGCGCACATTCCCCTCCAGCGAGGTCCCGCCGTGATTTATGGCGATGAGGACCCACTCGCCCCTTTCGTTCTCCAGAACGCTCAGGCTCAGCGCGGGATGCCCGGCCTCCAACGGGAGACTTATTCCGGCTTCGGTCCGCAATGCCCTGTATATGAGGTGAACCGGTGCCCGAGGGCAGGATCCCCCCTCGTCCGCCAGCAGCCACTCCAGGGGGCGGGAGGAGAAGAACGCCTTCCCCCGCCCTACTCGGTGGACGGTAAGGAAGGGGCGATCTTCCCCGTCCACGGCGAGTACCCGTGCCTTGGTGGGGGCAATGGGGAGACGAGGGGAATCGCGGGCGAGAAGCGGGATCAGCTCGCCTGGCGCCAGGTCACCGAGCCGCTCCAGGAAGCGCAGCTTTTCCTCCCTTTCCCGCGATCCGAGGGCATCCAGGGAGCGCGCGGGCCGCACGCCGAAAAGTTTCTCCAGATCAGGCACCGCCCCGGCGAACCCGCTCCACAGCACGCCTCCGGCCTCCACCCAGGCCCGCAGGTCACGCCATGTGGAGCCGAGTAAATCCCCATAGGGGACTAACAGCAGCTTCACCCCTTGTGGGGGCAGTTCCGGCTCGCGGATGAAGATCGCCTCGAAGCCCGCCATCCGTGCCATGGTGTAGGCCTCCAGCAGGGACTTGTATAAACGGGAACGGTCCACCTGCCTAAAAGGGTAATTGACGTAAAAGGTGGAGGGCACCAGGACCGCCGCCTGGGGCGCGAGGGGATACCACTCCGTGGCCCCCACCTCTTCCATCAAGCGGGCGAACCGCCGCATCTCCTCGGCGGCCGGCTTTTCAGTGCCATCGGCTCGGGTGATGCCGAAGAAGAGCTCGAAGGGGCGGTGGGTATAAGGGGGGAGGTCGGGGGTGGGGAAATCGCTCCAACACCACGCTAGGGCCCCCGCGGCTCCAGTGGCCCAGGTGGAGAAAAGCACGATGCGGAAGTAGTCCGCCTGTGCCGTCTCGGACCAAAGAGCAGTGCTTACGCCGAACTCCTCCACCAATACCGGTATACCCAGGTCACACAGGCGGACCGTCGCCGCGGGAGCGTGGCTGAAGCGCAGGGGATCCGCATCCCCGTAATAGTGATGCAAGCTAAGGAAGTCTCGCCCCGCCTTCAGATCCTCGATTCCCTCCGATGTGCCCTCGGGGAACCCCATACCGACGCCCTTGAAATCGTCGGCACCGTCCCCGGGGCCGACGGGACGATGGGGATCCAAGGCACGGATGGTGCGATACATCTCCATTATCCAGCCCTGGAGCACGTGGGCCTCGCGTTGCCCGGTGTAGTGAGTGATCTCGTTGGAAAGTATCCAGCCCAGGATGGCTTTCTCCCCCCGGTAACGAGCCACAAGGCCCTGCACGAAGCGGCGGGAGCGGGACAGCGCCTCGGCGTCGGTGTAAAAATCCTCCCCCCGATCCCAAGGGATGTGAAAGTTCATCCCCGACATGTGGCCCACGAACAGGGTAGGCAGGACGTAGAGACCCAGCCCCCGGCACAGAGAGAGAAAGTAATCCAGCTTCTCTACGGCTTCCAAACGCAAGTTCCCCTCGCTGTCGGCGAAATCCGCCGTGCGCAGAAAGAAGCGGATCGTGTTCAAACCCAGGGAACGGATCTCCCGCAGGTCCCGCGAGATCCCCTGGGGATCCCAGCGGCTCCACATTTCCACTGCGGTACGGCGAGGCCAATAGTTCACGCCGATGGGATATACGGGGCGCCCCTCCATATCCCTTAAAAACGGCCGTGTCTTTATTGACATAGGATCTTCCTCGCTTCCAAAAAGCCGGTTCGTGCCACCCCCGACTCAAATCCGACGCAACAACGGGAGGACGTCGCCTAGCTGGGCAGCGAAGACACCGATGGAGTAATCGGGAACTCCCCCGATCCAGATCAGGGTTCCCTTGTGCAGCAGCAGTCCGTTCCCGAGGATTACCAGGGGGCGATCCCGGTACTCTTCCCACAGCCCTTTAGGGGCCAGGAGGTAGTCCGAGATAGCGAGGAGTCTTCCCTCTCCATTAACGGGAGCGAGTCCTTCGCGATAGGAACGGTCCTCGCGGAGTACACCGTGCCAGCCAACGAGGTACTCGTTTTCCGCGAGGGATACGGTATTAGTGGACCACCCCACCTTGTGCTCCCATGGTTCGGGAGCGAAGACCGGCTCCAGGGACACCTCGAGGATCGCGAGTTCTCGAAGGTCGGCCTCGGCCCGCCAGCACATATCGGGAAGATGTCTTTTTGGAGGCTCCAGCTCCAACAGGCTGAAGAGGGGCTCGAGCCGGGCGTCGGGTAGCTCCCAGAAACTGGGCCTGGTTAGTATCACCGCCTCATCCCCTTGTATCCGAACGAACGCGGAGTCCTTGTTCCCGGGGACGAAGGTCCCCTCGGGCCCGTGCACGGAGAAGATCCCTTTGCGACGGAGCTTCAGGTCTTTCCCGAACTCCGCGAATCCGAGGATGGCCTTGTGGACGTCTTTGTCGTCCTCGGTGAACTCGCCTACGGCGGTGTAGAGAACCAAGAACCCGTCTTCGGCCGCGATGACGCGGGGGTCCTCACACCCCTTCACCGCCTCCCAGCCGTATTGAGGCCAGAGGACGATCCAAGCCCGAAGCGGCACCTCTACCTCTCCCAAGAGGAGTTCGTCGACGGATAGCTCCACGACCCCGATGCTGGAGACATAAGAGTAGTAATCGAAGACGAACCGCGGGAAGAGGAACACCTTATCGCCCACCAAAACCGCCCCGGGATTGAATGCCGCCACCGGGCTTTTGCGGGGATAGTTCTCCACCAGGAAGTCATCGGGACCGAAAAGATGCACGCGGGAAAATAGGTCCTCCGTTTTCTTCTTCCGCACACCCCTTTTTTCCGCGAGCGCGGCCTTAGCCTTCGCGTGGAGTCTCTCCTCTATGATCCGGGCCACCGGATTCTCCTCCTTTCGTAACAGCCTTTCCTGCTTGGCGGCGCACGTTCCAGGCCACGAGCCCTAAGAAAACCGCCGAAATCGCAACAGCAAGCAGATCCACCGTGAATTCCGCTGAGCCCGGCTCTAAAAGCGGGAGGCAGAGAAGGGCCAAGATGAGAACTGTGAGGCCGAGGTGGAACGCGATCCTCCCTATATGAGGCGCCATTGCGGCAGGGTCTCAGCCAGGTGGCAGGCGACCCCATGTCCAGCGGCGTGTTCGCGGAGGGGCGGTTCCTCCCGGGCACAGATATCCTGGGCATGGGGACAGCGGGGGTGGAAGCGACAGCCCGTGGGGGGACGCTCCGTCGACGGAGGCTCGGCCTCGCGCAGAGCCATGAGCCTGCGCTGTCGAGCGAGGCGGGGGTCCGGGATCGGAGCCGCGGATAGGAGCGCCCTCAGGTACGGGTGCAGCGGACGCGCGAGCACCTCCCCCATGGCACCGGTCTCCACGATCTTCCCCAGGTACATCACCGCGATCCTCCCCTCCTGAGCGAAATAACGCGCGGTGGCCAGGTCGTGGGTGATGTAGAGGAAGGCCACCCCGAGTTCGCGGTTGAGCTTCAGCATGAGGTCGAGGATCGAGAGCCGCAGGGAGGCGTCGATCATCGAGACCGGCTCGTCGGCCACGATGAACTTCGGCTTCGGGATGATGGATCGGGCGAGGACAAGGCGTTGTCGCATCCCCCCGGAAAGGTGATAGGGGTATTTGTTGAGGAAGTAATCCGGGGGCATGATGCCTACGAACTGCAGGAGCTCGCGTACCTCTTCCCGGAGCCTGCGGCGGGGGGTCCCGTAACGGCGCAGCGGGGCGGCCAAGGTTTGGTACACGGTGCGTACTGGGTTCAGGGCGGAGTAGGAATCCTGGTGCACCAGCTGTCCCGTGGGCCGCAACCCATCTTCCCGCCAGATATCCCTTCCTTGGTAGAGCACGTGGCCCGCGGTGGGCCGGATGAGGCCCAGGGAGATGCGGCCAATGGTGGTCTTGCCACAGCCCGACTCCCCCACCAGGGCCAGGATCCCCTTTTCCTCGATCGTGAGGGATACCCCGGAGGCCGCGTGGGCGCCCAGCCGTTTCCTGATCCAGCCCCGCTGGAACACTTTGTGCACGTCCCGAAGCTCCAGAAGGGCCATCATTCCCCCTTCGCTCTCTTCCAATGGTGACAGGCGGCGAAGTGTCCCGGGGACACCTCCTCCATCTCCGGTTCCTTCCGAGAACAGAGGTCATCGGCGAACTCACAGCGCGGGTGGAACCGGCAGCCCGTCGGAGGGGTTATGAGGCTCGGCGGGAGGCCGGGGATGGGCCGTTTGGACGAAAGGTCGCCCACGATCGAGGGGATGGCGTTTATGAGCCCCCTCGTATAAGGGTGATAGGGCCGATAGAAGATCTCCTCCACCCCGCCGATCTCCAGGATCTTCGCCGCGTACATCACCGCTACCCGATCGGCGGCCTTGGCCACGTTGGCGACATCGTGGGTCACCATCAGCATGGTGATCCCGAGCTCTCGGTGGATCTCCTTTAGCCGTTCCATGAGGTAGGCTTGGGAGATCATATCAAGGGCAGTGGTGGGCTCGTCCAGGATCAACATCTCCGGCTCCAGCAAAAGCGACATGGCGATGATCACCCGCTGCTTCATCCCTCCCGATAGCTCGTGGGGGTAGGAGTCCAAGACCCGGGGGGGATCGAGGCGGACCAGCTCCAGGAGCCGAGCCGCCCTCTTCAGGATCTCGTCCTTCGGCGACTTCCGATGGGCCAGGACCGTGTCGATCATCTGTTCGGAGACCTTCAACACCGGGTTGAGGGAGTTTTGGGCCGCTTGGAAAACCATGGCGATCCGCTCCCAGCGGATTCGCCGCAGCTGCTCGGGGGGCAGCGAGAGGATGTCCACGCCGTCGAAGAGGATCCTCCCGCCCCGTATGTAGCCGTTCTCCGGCATGAGGTTGAGGATCGCTTGCACGATCGTGGTCTTGCCACAGCCGGACTCGCCGATGAGGCCCATGAACCCCCTTTTGGGCACGTCCAGGGACACGTGATCCACCGAGCGGAGGTTGCCTTCCCGCACCTCGAATTCCACCACGAGATCGCGGATGGAAAGGATCGGTTCATTCATGGGCTCTCAACCTCGGGTTGAAGATCTCCTCGAGCCCATGGGCGAAGAAATACCCGCCCAGCTGGAGGAGCATGATAGCCAAGAGGGGGGAGAGCACATAGGAGAGGGCTTGGGGGATATAGATCGCCCCGGTCTGGATCGTAGCCATATTGAGCATCATCCCCCAGTTGTTCGCCGAAAACGGTGCCAGCCCGAGGAACATGATCGCCACCGAGGAGACGATGGCCCCCCGCATCATGGAGACGAAGTTTATGGCCACGTAAGGCATGACGTTGGGCAGGATCTCCTTGAACACGATGTGGACGGTCCCTAGCTTCAGGAGCCTGGCGGCCTCGATGAACTCGCGCTCGCGCAGCGAGAGCACTTGGGAGCGGATGGCTCGGGCGAGTCCGGCCCACATCCAAAAGGCGAGGATGAGGGCAAAGCTGAACGGGTCCTTTACGCGGAAGACCGCCGCCAGGATCATCATCACCGGGAGGTGGGGAATGGTGAGCATCATGTTGACGAAGGTCATCAGGACCTGATCGGTTATGCCTCCCTTAAGGCCCGCAAAGATCCCAATCGAGATCGCTATCAGGATGGCGAAGAGAGCGGCCAAGAAGGCCACGAAAAGGACGTCCCGCGAGCCGTGCACGATCTGGGCCAGGACATCCCTGCCCAAGTAATCGGTTCCCAGGGGATGTTCCAAGGAGGGGGGCCGCAGCGCCCGCTCCGGGTGCTGTTCGGCCTCCAGGGGGACCACATAGGGCCCCACGGTGGCCATAAGCAAATACAGAAGGAGGATGGCCGCACCGGCGAGGGCTCGTTTGTTGCCCAAGAAGGTCCTCATCTGCCGCCCTCCAGCCTGACCCGGGGGTCGAGCTTGGCGTAGAGGATATCGGCCAGGAAGTTCGCCAGGATGGTGGCGGTGATGGTGAGGAGGAACAAGCCCTGGAGCATGCCGTAATCCTTGCGCATGAGGGCTTGAGAGAAGAACCAACCCATCCCGGGGTAGTTGAAAATGGTCTCGATGAGGATAGAGCCCCCGAACATCCCCCCGAAGGAGATGGCCAGCGCGGTGATCAGGGGGAGGATGGAGTTCCGCGCGAGATAAGCGGTGACGATCCTCCTGTCCTTAAGCCCTCTGGCCCTGGCGGCCATGATATAGTCCTCGCCCAGGACGGAAACGGCCGACCCCTTCATGGCCAGGGCCCAGCCCCCGATCCCCTCGATGGTATATGCCAGGATGGGAAGGGCGGCGTGATAGAGCACGTTCGCGATGAACTCCAGGTTTAAGCCCGGGGTGAGGCCGATGTCGTAGGCGCCGCGGCTGGGAAACCACTTCAGGCGGATGGCGAAAAAGAGGAGGAGGAGCATGGCGGTGACGTAATCGGGGGTCGCGGCCGTAAGGGATGCATAACCCGTCACAAGTGGATCCAAGAGGGAACGTCTCTTCCAGGCGATCGCGGTGCCCAGGGCGGCCCCGATAGCGAAGCTCAGCAAGAGGGCGGTGGACACCACGAAGGCTGTCCACGGTAAGGCCTTGGCCACGATCTCGTTGACCGATGCCCGATAGATCATGGAATATCCGAGGTTCCCGCGTAACAGCCTCTTGAGGTAGGTGACCAGTCGCTCGAGGAGAGGCTCGTTGGGGTTATACCCGTACATCTGGGCCGCTATCTTGTAAGCGGTTTCGAAGTCGAGGCCGCTCGTCTGGACCATATCCATCGCCCACTCGTAGAGAGGATCGCCGGGCACGTTCTGGATGACGAGAAAGGTCACGATGGAAACGACGACGATCGTGAGGATCGCCAACAGGGCCCGTTTCGCTATGATCAGCATCCCCAAAAATATAACAGGGCGGGGAGGGAGTTTCCCTCCCCGCCCTGTTTATCCCGTTACCTCACTGGCTTGACGATGCCTTCCACAAGCAGCGTGCTGTAACCGCGCTCCGCTCCGCCGGGGGAGAGGAGCCACAGCGGGTCATCGGGAGCCGGCCAGCCGGTCGCCCGCACCCCGTCGAGATAGAAGATCATGAGGCGCTTCTCCACGAAGGGGATCACGGGGAGGTTCTCGTTGTGGATCCAGGCGAGCTCCTTGATGAGCTCCTTCTGCTTCTCCAGGTCGAAGGTGGCCCCCAGCTGATCCACGAGGGCGGTGGTGTCCACGGGCTTCCCGTCCGGCCCGTATAGGGTGATGGCGGTTATGTCCACCGTCTTGGCGGTGTCCCCGTCCTTGTGGAGGGTGCGTCGGAGCTCGGCCCAGGGGTGAGCGTAGCCCCAGGAAGTGGCCGTCCACTCCAAGCACACGTCGAAGTTCCCGGCCCGGATGGACTTCCAGTAGATGGAACCTGGGCGGGTGGAGGGTTCCACGATGATCCCGAACTCCTTGAGCTGGGAGGCGATGTTGTCGATGGCGGCCACCCAGTCGGAGTATCCGGCGTGGCAGACGAGGCTGAACTTGAGCGGGTTGCCGTCTTTGTCACGCCAGATGCCGTCGGTGCCCTTGGTGTACCCGAGCTCCCTGAGCAGGGCAGCGGCCTTCTCGGGGTCATAGGAGTAGTTCGTGAGGTTCTCCTTCATCCATGCGTCGGTCACGCCCCAGGAAGCGCGCATGGACTCCAACAGCCCCGTGGCGTAGTCGGTTATCGGGATTCCGGCCCAATACGTGGCCTCGGCCAACTCCTTGCGGTCGATGGCATACGCGATGGCCTGGCGGAACCTGAGGTCGTTGTAGGGGGCCTTGCGGAGGTTGAAGGCGATGCAGAACCCGGCGAGGTCGGTGGGCAGGGCCAGGTTCATCCCGCGGATCCTCAGGATGGCTTCGGTGATGTCGCGGCGGGTCGCCGGGTGGGCCACGTCGATCTCCCCGCCCAGGAGATAACCCCAGACCACGTAGTTGTTGGTCCACCGCAGGAGCTTCACCCCGGCGAAGCCGATGTTATCGGCAGCCCAGTAGCCCGGATACTTGGGCAACAGCATCTCGGAGGCCGTGACGTCCTTGAACATGAAAGGACCGGTTCCGATCGGCTTTTCGGGCTTGAAGTTCAGGAGCTCCTCCGTGACCGATTTGTTGGGCTCCTCGGTGGTGGGAACGGAAGTGTCGACCCTTTCCGCCCACTTCCCGTAGATGTGGTACGGCCAGCAGATGATGTTGGCGGCGATCAGGGGTTTGGCGAACGGGGTGGGCGCCTTCCAACGGAATATAACGGTGTAGTCATCGGGGACCTCGATCTTGTCCAAATACTTCCAAATGGCCCAGTTCTTGAGGTAGCCGAGGGTAAACGTGGTCCAGACATCCTTGGCGGTGAAGGGGGTTCCATCATGCCACGTGACGCCCTTGCGGAGCTTGACGATGAACGCTTCGGGCGTATTTTCATAAGAGATGCCGAGGCGAGGGATCAGGCGATCACGACCGGCATAGAGGCCTGAGGGGATTGTGTCGCCGGCGCCCGGCACATAGACGAATAGGGGTTCGTACACCCACCACCAGGCGCTCCCAACTCCGCCCGGCGCGAACGCATTCCCGTGATAAAGCGGAGGAGGCTCCCATCCGCCGGCTCCCTGCAGATAAACTTCGCCCGCGCCTGCGGCGGCGGCCAATAGACCAACACACGTTACTAACAAGAACCACCTACGCCACACGTACATCAACCTCCTTTCGGCAATTAAAAATGTCAACGAAGGCCTTGAAGTCTGCTCTCGTTCTCACCTCCCTCCTTTGCGCAACCGATTGCCCAATAGTGTAATAAAATCATCATCAAACTGTCAAGAAACAAATACCCGTAGGTTTTGTCGTTCAGGACCGGAGCGTCATCTGACAACCGCACGAAGCTCTTATCGTTAACGAGGTGGGCAGGAGAGTCAGTCCTTCACGACGCTCGGCCCCTGAAAGCATCCGGAGGAGCCTTTGAGCTGCAACCTTTCCCATCTCCACTCGAGGCACATGCACGGACGTCAATGGTGGGTCCACAATGGTTGCCCAACTCGCATCGTCAAAGCCAATAACAGCAACGTCGTGGGGCACGCGGAGACCCGCCTTTATGAGTCCCATGACCGTTCCCACGGCCATATAATCGTTGGCAGCGAATACCGCAGAAGGGGCATCTTTATCATGGAAGAGCCTCTCCACGTCGGCGTACCTGAACCCTTCCTGCCAATTGCTCTCAACTACCAGACGCTCATCAAATTGGAGACCGTGTTGTTTTAAGGCCTTCCGATATCCCGCGAATCGTGCACGGAAATTGGGGTCATTTAGAGTCTCTACGATAAACGCAATCTTTCGGTGCCCATGCGCGATGAGGTGCTGAATAGCCGAGAACGCTCCACCCACGTTATCCCCCATCACTGAAGCGAGACCGGGAACGTGGTGGTCAACGAGGACAATGGGCAACCTCTCGCCCAAGGGTCGTAGAAGAGATTCATCCACATCCGTGCCCAAGAGGATAAGCCCGTCAACACGTTTTTCCTGTACACATCGCGGAAAATTGTGATCCCGGAGAGTGGAGAAGACCACATGGTAACCATGTCGACTTACCTCTCCCTCTATCGCCTCCAAGATTGCGCCGTAGAAGGATTTCTCCACCGGCATATGGCGCTTATGTATCACAACCCCAATAGCCCCGGTAGTGTTTGTGGCCAAACCTCGGGCGAGCATATTCGGGCGGTATCCCAATTCCTCCGCGACCCGACGGATGCGCTCCCGTGTCGCTGTACTGATCCTCCCCTTTCCGGAGAGCGCGCGGGACACGGTTGAAGGCGATACTCCAACCGCTCTAGCGATGTCATGAATGGTAACCGCCATAACTCTAAGAATCTTAAACTGAACCCTTAGCAACTCAACTCGTGGACGAAGGCTTTGGGTAAGCGGAAAATGTCCTCAGCGAGTTCTTTTGCGGTTTATCCCTTGAAAAAAAACGAGGAGGGGAGATGCTGGCGATCGTCGGCGGAACGGTGCTCACGCCTACGGAGGAACTCAAAGGGGCCACCGTCCTGGTGAAGGGGAGGACCATCGCGGCGGTGGGGACGGACGTGGATGTCCCGCGCGACGCCCGGGTGATCGACGCCGCCGGCAAGTACGTGATTCCGGGGCTCATCGACGCCCATTGCCACACCGGCCTGTTCCCGGACGGGGTCGGCTGGCGGGAGAGTGACGGCAACGAGGCCACCGATCCCGTGACCCCCCACCTCCGGGCCATAGACGCCGTCCATCCCGAGGACATGGCGTTCGAGGACCTGAGGAGGTGGGGCGTCACCACCGTCAACACCGGCCCCGGCAGCGCGAACCTCGTGGGCGGCCAAACGGCGGTGATAAAGACCCGGGGGCGCACCGTGGAGGAGATGCTCCTCAAGGCCCCCGCGGGGATGAAGATGGCGCTGGGCGAAAACCCCAAACGCGTCTACGGGGAGCAGAAGAAGCTTCCCTCCACCCGGATGGGGAACGCCGCGCTGTTACGGGAGTGGCTTACCAAGGCGGGGAATTACCTGGAGAAGAAAAAGCACGCCGAGGAAAAGGGGGAACCCTTCGAGGTAGACATAAAGCTCGAGGCCCTCTCCCAGGTGCTTTTGGGGAAGCTCCCCGCCCATATCCACTGCCACCGGGCCGACGACATCATGACCGCCCTTCGGATCGCCGACGAGTTCGGGATAAAGGACGTGGTCCTCATCCACGCCACCGAGGGCTACAAAGTGGCCGACATCCTCGCCGAGCGGGGGGTTCCCTGCGTGGTGGGCCCGATCCTCTTCTCGCGCACCAAGTACGAGCTCCGGGGGATGGACCCCAGGAACCCGGTGGAGCTCTCCCGGGCCGGGGTAAAGGTGGCCATCCAGACGGATCAGATGTCGGCAGTGAAGTACATCCTGTTCGACGCGGCGCTCGCGGTGCGGGAGGGAATGGACGAGGGGGAGGCCCTCAAAGCCATCACCCTGTACCCCGCCGAGATCCTGGGGATCGCCGACCGGGTGGGGTCCATCGCTCCCGGGAAGGACGCCGATCTCGTGGTGCTGGCCGCACACCCCTTCGACGTCGCCCAGAGCCGGGTGGAGCTCGTTCTCATCGAGGGGGAGGTGGTCCACCGGGCCAATGCGGGCGCTTGAGTTCGGGCCGCCCGGGAATCCCCGATCGGGGGCACGGTGTACGTTTAACGGGGGTGATTTTCCGATGCGAAGCGTGTTGATCTCGCTGGCCGTGTTGGGCTTGTCGGCCCTTTCCCTGGCCCAGGTCGGCGCGAGCGCCCGGAGCCACGCCGCCGCGGGGACACCGGCCGAGGTGACGATCGGGGTGTTCCCTTTCTCCCCTGGGGAGAAGATGGCCCTCGAGCTCGTGCGCGAGGAACCCTGTATGTGCATGTGTGGCGATCTCTATATCCGTGCGTTCCGCGTCCTGAACGCGGAGGGCAACGAGATCTTCGTCGATACCGAGCGCCTCTACCCGGTGGCGGCGGAGGAGTGGGTGGGGCGTTGGGACTTCACCGATCCCTCCGGCACTCCCGTCCCTCCGGGCCGGTACACGGCCGTGGTGGAGACCTCGGTGGGCACCTTCCGCGCCGAGCTCGAATTCCTCGCCGCCGGGGAACCCTTCTCCCGCGGCAGGAGCATCGCCCGGGCCTCGGTGTGCGGGATCTCCCTCCGCGTCTACAAACTCGTCACGGAGGCGGACAACGGCGGAACGGTGTCCCTGCGCCGGGGGGAGATGTTCATGGTCGCCCTGCCCGGGAACCCCACCACCGGCTACAACTGGGCGCCCACCGAGGAGCCGGATTTCCTCTCCCGACTGGAGGGGGTGGAATACCTGCCCGCGACCGCGCTGGTGGGCGGCGGGGGCACCTTCCTCTTCCGCTACGAAGCGCGGGATGGGGGGACGGGGGTCCTCGCGTTCGCGTATCTGCGCCCCTGGGAAGAGAAGGCGGAAGAGACCTTCGCCATCACGGTACGGGCCTACTGAGGCCCCAACAACCCCCGCGAATGGAGCCAGGAGGCGATGCGGTCGAGGTCCTCCAGGGGGAGGGTCTCGGCCCGGACCTCGGGGTCGAGGCCGAGTTCGGCGATGAGCTCCTCCGCGACCCCCTTCCCGAACCGGGAGGCGAGGACCCGCCGCAAGGTCTTCCGCCGCGCCGCGAACAACACCCGCAACGCCTCCTCGAACGCCCCCTCCGGGGACGAGATCCGGGGCGCGGGGTGTTTCACCAGGCGCACGAACCCGCCGTCCACCTCCGGCGGGGGGAGGAAGCAGTTCCGCGGGACGCGGAAGAGGGCTTCCAGGTCGTAATAGGCCGACAGGTGGACACCGAGGCGGGAGCGCTCCGGCCCCGGGGGGGCGACGAGCTTCCGCGCCACCTCCCACTGGATGAGGAACGCCGCCCGCCC